>ENA-OREN01004364-OREN01004364.1-marine-metagenome-genome-assembly--contig:-NODE-4364-length-12392-cov-8.793179_pt1 | contig 12392 bp, 15 predicted proteins | sample MGYA00248624_ERZ508555 | MGnify/ENA primary metagenome ERZ508555 (study PRJEB26222, sample SAMN06267773) | marine metagenome | isolation source: Saanich Inlet, British Columbia, Canada | place...
TTCTCGGATAACAGGTTTTTTCACATTTAGGTATCTTTCCAAAAATGCATCAAAGTTTGAAATTTCAAACTTGTCTAACAATTCATTAACTTTATCAGTATATTCTAGGAATTCTTTTTCTTCCTCAATTCTAATTTCTTCATTTTTCACATTAGTTTGTCTTCGATTTTCTGCAGCCTCATCAATCTTACCTTTGACATCACCTACGGCTTTACCTAGAGATTTTTTCCAATCCATAAAAATAGAAAAATATTTTCTTATATTTTAACAATATCATATGCTGTGAATGTAGATTCTAAATTACAATACTCTTAAGTTCGTAGATTTATGTGAAATGATCATGGTTGTATGTTCATCTTGTGGAATTAACATTAAAGATGGTAGTTTTTGTTCTAGATGTTCTCGAAAACCAAATTTTCTTGTAGATGAAGTCAAAACCAAAAAAGCAAGTTACTTTTGGTTTCTTTTGCCGATATTTCTTGGAATTATAGGTGGTGGTGGAGCTTATTATTGGCTTAGAAAGTCCGATCCTCAAAAAGCAAAGATTTGTTTGATTATTGGATTGGCAATGACAACTTTGTTCTTTCTACCTTCGGTATGGAATAGTGATTTTGAAACAAAGGATAATGTTGATTCCAAAAGAATATCTCAAATAAATGATATTAAATCTGAACAAGAAAAAATAGAAAAAGAACTTGAATTACAACAACGAGTTGAATTACAAAAACAAATTGATTTACAACGACAAGAAGAATTACGTGAAGAAGAATTAGTTAAACAAGAAGAATTAAAGATTCAACAAATGAAACAATTACCTGAATCATGTTATGGTGTGAATAGTATAGAAACAAATCTTTATCCATCAGGTGAGGAATGTCTTGAATTACTTGATGAGAGAATTTTTGATTTTTGTTTAGCAGAAAACAATGATGATGAAACAAAGGCAATGACTTGTTTTGTAAAAGCATATTCTGCCATAGATGACAATTGCAGAGATTCAGATAATCAAGGAATGTTATCTGTTTCATATGAAGTCTGTTTTATGTCTGAAATGGTGTATTTGTATCAAGAAATACCCGAATTAATCAACCAAATCTCAAAACCTTAGATTCTAAACTATATGCTTAAGTTCATACAAAAATTGTATTCGTATGGGAAATTGTTTTTCTTGTAAAAATAGAATAGGTGTTTTGAAACAAGAATGTAGTAAGAAAATGATTATGAGAAGTGGATACATTCCACCTGAAAACATTACGGATTCTGATAAAGTATGTGTGCCTTGTTTTGAAAATATTAAAAAAACACAAACTAAAGGAATAACACATAATGAAAAAGTAAGTTTAGTTTTTCAAAGTGTAATTTTATTACTTGGAATAGTAATCCCATTTGTTTGGTTATATCCATTCTATAAAATAGGAAAAATTGGATATGGTTTAGTTATCACTATTGTATTGACTATCAGTGCATTTGTGCCATTGCTAATTTCATTTGAATTGGATTTAGATACAACCGTAGGTGGACTTTTCATCATATTGTATTTTGCAAAAATTCCAATTCTATTCTTTTTCTTGATAAAATGGACTAGAGAGTGGAATAAAGATGCAATTTAGATTCTAAATTCTTTTGAAAATAGACAATACGCTTAAGTTCCCAATTCTTGTATTATGTTCATGAGTGTTAGTCTTGGAAAATGTGGAATTTGTAAAACTCCTGAAGTTGAACTCACAAAACATCATGTTGTTGAATATTTAGATGAACAAGGTAGAATTCCCAAAATTGACATGTGTAGAAAATGCCACGATCAACAAGAAAAATACAAAAATTATTTGAAGAATGTTTGTGGTATTGATATTGATAGGAAAAATCAAGTATAGAATGAAAATATGAAACCTGTAATAATTACACCTAGATACTAACTTAGGTTAATTGACCACTTAGTTCTAAGTTACTAGATAATAATAATCCATGAAACATTCCTGAAAAGTATCCTATGGAATTTAGAATTATGTGAAAATTCAAAATTGGTTTGTATGATGGTGCCATTTGTTTTGCAATCTGTATAGTTGAATCTCCTGAATTTAGGGCAAATTTTCTTATTTTGATGAATGCAACAAATGGAACAGTTGCAATAACTCCTGCACCTATTGCTACCCATCCTAGATCCTCTATGACATCTTCACTATCATCGTCTGCAAAAGCTGGACATGGAATCAAAAAAAGAAAAAAAACTAGGAAAAAATATCTACTTTTCATTATTTACTCCTATTTTTTTACCATCTTTGGTCTTCTTGCAGTGATGATTTTGAATCCAGTGTACCCAATGGTTCCTACAATTGCAGAGACTGTGATATAGAGAACCATGTCTGGTATTCCACTTCCAAGTTTCATTCTTTCATCATCGTCATCATCTTCATGTTCGTCATCATCCCTTTCTCCAAATCCTATTCTTTCATCATCGTCATCATCGGCAAATACGGGAACTGTAGTTACAGTAATTGCAAAAAGTAACATCAAAAACAAAGAAAGGTTGGTCATTGTTTGACCTCCTGTGGTTTTGTTTTGAGCCATGCATCTTTTCTTGCTTGAACAAGTGCTAGAATTGAGCCTAAAACAACTCCTGTTTGAAGTATTTTGGACACCATTCCCAAATGTCCAATGTTTCCTGCCTCCATTCCAAATACCATTGCCATGTCTGTTCTAGTTACAGCATACAGTGCCATGATTCCAATAGTTCCTACAATTACAACCACATATGGTACAGCATTATTTTTCTTTAACATCCAATATGCAACTGGAAGATATGCTATTGCTACAACTAGAAAGAATGGTCCTTTTACCATGTCTTGTTCTTCAAATAACTCTTCTGAGGTTTCTACAAAATATACTGCAGAAGTTGCTATCATTAAACCGACAACTATTCCGATAATTGATTTATTCATACTTACTATACATCAAAGTGCATTTAATGCGTCACTATCATTCCCATTTTATGAGAATTGATTTATTTTTCTGAAAACTTTTGCCAAAGTCTTACAATTTTATCTTCCATCTTTACATGTTCAAGCTTGTAAGATAATTTCCCGTCTCTAAATGTAACATCAATTTGGTATGTCCAGTTTTTGTAATAACTTTCATCTTGACCTTCCAAAGTTCGTACTACTTTGATCTTTTTGATAATATCCAACTCTTCTAATTTTTTTATTTTTCGATATGCTGTTGATTGAGGAATGTTTAGAAGGTTAGAAATTTGTTGTGTCGTTAATTCTGTTTTTGAAAGCAAGTTGATGATTTCCCTACTTTGTTCATCCGATAATATGAAAATTATCTCATCAGTTGCTTCCATTTTAACTTCGTTTGATAGCTAAGATCAGAACAATAAATCCTGCAATCTCTATTCCCTCTTCAATGATTTCTCCGATCATGTTTTCTCCAAATACCTCTACAATATCGCCAATTATTGTATCTCCAATTACAATTAATGCAAAACCTACAGCTAACAATGCCATTGGAGGATATTTTGTTTTTTTGAAAGCTTTTGTTGCAAAATATACTAACGATAATCCCAAAATTAGATGAATAACTAGAATTGCATAATGAATTTCCAAATGATTGACCTCTGATTACCCTAAACTGGTTTGAATATAATGTATGACTATCATTCTCAGATATTGAGAATCCTTTCTGAATTACATTTTTGTCTATCTACGTTTACTCTAAAATGACTCAAAATTAAGATCATTCTTAATTCCTAGTTTATTTTGAATGTATTGTGGCTTTTACTAGATGTGGTAAATGTGGAGAACTCAGATTTGATACAAAATCTAATCTTTGTGCAAATTGTGGCCATCGAATTACAAAGATTGCTAAATCATTTGAATAAAATTAGATTTTTTTGATGTAGATAGAATGGTATTAATTTACAATTATGGCACACTAACAACATGATATTTCGTAAAGTAGCTGTTGCAATTATCACTCCGACCCATACCAAGAAATCCTTTGAACTTGGTCTTGAAATGGCTAAAAAATTTGATTCAGAATTAACTGTGATAGAATGTATGTATAAAACTCCTCCAAAGTTTTATTTTTTTGAAACAAAGTCAGATAAAAAAATAGCACAAAATCAAATTACAAAACTAAAAACAGAATTAGAACGCTGGAAGGATGTTGCCCAGAAACAAGGTGTCGATATTAAGACAAAGTTAGCATTGACTGATAATATTTCACATTGGGTAATTGACTATGTTAAAGAAAATAAGATTGATTTGTTAATTGTGGATTATCCAAAACTATCTATGGAGGAAATAACTCTTTTTGATGATATCATAAACGTAATTCATCATAAATCACACTGTCATCTTTTAACAACAAAATCCTCTTAGATTGTATATCTGGTTCATTTTAGTCTTAACATGATCAACAATATTTTTAGGATGATCAAAAACTGAATAGGTTTGATGATGAATCTTGACAATTGGATTCCGTTACACAGTAAACTGCGAATTACAGGATTTGTAATATCTCCAATTCTATTTACAATAATTCTTTCTTATCCTTAGGTGGATTGGCATTTGAGGCCAAGCTTGTTTTAGGATTATCTGTATGGATGGCAATATGGTGGGCTACTGAAGCAATTCCATTTTATGTTACTGCATCAATTCCATTGTTTGTATTTCCACTGTTTAATGTAGCAGATATTGACAAAGTGATTTCTGCATATGGCGATAAGTTGGTATTTTTACTGATGGGTGGATTCTTACTTGCAAAGACCATAGAAAAAGTGAATCTTCACAAACGATTTGCATTTAACACTTTGAAAATTGTAGGAACAAAACCAAAAAATATTATTTTAGGGTTCATAATTGTCACAGGATGCATGAGTGCATGGATCACAAACACTGCAACCACTTTGTTAATTCTTCCAATTGCAATTGCAGTAATATCACAAGTAGATGTTGCACAGAAAAAAAGATTTGCAACATGTTTGATATTGAGTGTTGCATATGCTGCAAGTCTGGGAGGTATGGCAACCATAATTGGCACTGCACCTAATGCACTTTTTGCATCTCTAAGTGATTCAATTGGAGGAGTCGAGATAATTTTCTTTGATTGGATGTTAGTTGGAGTTCCAATTAGTGTTGTTTCTCTTTTAGTCTTATGGATATACATGACAACCTCTGCAAGATTGGATAACAGAAAACCAATACTAAAAGACAAAAACATTATCACCCAAGAATTGAGAAACCTTGGAAATTGGAGTAGAAATGAAAAAATTGTTTTGATGATATTTGTAGCAACTGCAATTGCATGGATTACTAGAGGTCTATTTTGGAAAGACTTGATTCCTTTTGTGGGTGACCATATGATAGTTTTAGTTTCAGTTGCAGCCTTACTCCTATTACCTTCAGGACTAAAGCGGCAGCGCTTATTGGATTTGAAAACTGCACGCAAAATCCCATGGGGAGTTTTACTGTTGATAGGAGGTGGCTTGGCTTTAGCTAGTGGTTATACTGCAACAGGACTTGATATGTGGATAGCAGATAAGATGTTATTTTTGGGGGAATTGGATTATTTCTTGATTGTTCTAGTAATTGTTACAATTACAATGCTTACAAGTGAACTGATGAGTAACACTGCAGTAGCTGCATTACTGTTACCGATAATGGCTGTTTTAGGAACTGCCACAGAATTAGATCCGATTTTACTTATGGCACCTGTGGCATTTGCTACAAGTTATGGATTTATGATGCCCGTTGGAACTCCACCAAATGCAATTGCTATTGGAAGTGGCTATGTGTCAATAAAACAAATGGTTCGATATGGACTTCCGTTTGATCTTATTTGTATTCCAATTGTCACTGTAATGATAGTATTTTTGATGCCTCTGGTTTGGGGAGTGTAACAAATTTTGTGTGCAGACGGGTTGAAAAATGGAATAAAAAATTTAGATCTTAATTATTTTGAACGTATTGAACTATGATGTAAACTCCAATGGCGATTAACATGAATGCGCTCACACCTATTGCTTGTTTATCTGATTTTGTTAAAAACATATTTTCAATTTTTCATCATCTGCATATATTTTTGTCTCTCAAACACTAGATGAATCTCAATGGATTTGAATCTAAGATTATAACATGACATTATGCCAAGATATCTGTGAGAACAATAAAGAAAATTATTCTTATCGTAATAATTCTTGTCGTACCATTTATTTATCTCACTTATGCAAGCAGTGGTTATTTCATTGCAGTTGTACTTGGACTTTTGATACTTTTTTCACCATTTATCATAATAGATCTTAGAAATCGTAAAAAGTTATAATTCTATATCTATCTTAATCCTCAAAACTGTATCTGGACTTCTACAAATTGGAATCTTTAGAATTTTAAATAAATCCAAGAATTATTGATGAAATTCAAATCTGGAGTTTAATTACTTGAAAACTAATTTCTGATAACTGTTGGAATTTTTTTCCTAAATGAAATTTTATAATATATTAAAATCCCTAACAATTCTGCATATTCAATAAACCCTACTGTGTAAAAATGCAATAACCACCCATCTACTTCTTGATCAATTGATGCAATTGCTGCACTCATCTGGGGAAATGATGTAACAAAGATTCAGGTGCAATCAAAAATCCATCAACCCAATCATTTGTTTCCCAACTTTCTGTTTGTTTTAACACTGATGTATCTGAAGGGATATTTTTGATATTTTCTAGTTTGAAATCAGAATGAACAGAATTTCCTTGCTCTATTGCAAAAATCATTGATCCTAACAAAATTAAAAGAAATACAGATTCCCCAAAAATTAAAATTCCGCGTTTACCTTTTTGAAATTTGTAAATTTGTCGTTCAAGCATGGGTCCAAAGAATCCTAGTTTTTGTTTTTTTGCAAGAATAATTACTGATATTGAAATTATCGAAATTATGCCTGCTGATCCAAACCAATCATCTGAAACATATTGTACAAAAAGTATTCTTGCCGGTAAAAGCAACCCTGCCATTATTCCAAAAACAATTAGAGATTCAAAAATCCCTCTCAATTCTTTTTCTTACCTCTGGCATTTGTTCTCAAAATTGCTTTACAGCAAATACACCTTGTATCTTCTAATGAGAAGAAAATCCCACAAAAAGTACAGCGTTTGTGCCCAATTTCATACCTAATTTTGTTTGAAACTGGTTCTGCTTTATGCATCACACAAATTCCTCTACATGTTCTACCCACAATTTTTCACTTTGATTAAAATTTGAAATTATTGTATTTGAATAAATGAAAATTTTTTATCTAGTGCCAACTATTACACTGTTCTGAGAATTTTAGGGATCTCTTCGAGTGTTGTATTGGTTACAACATCTGCATCAAATTTTGGAATTTTTTCTTCATGTAATGCAAATCCTCCTACCAAAATTGGTATATCAAATTGCCCTTTGATTTTTTTAACCATCCTTTGCCCTGCTAAAATATTATCTTTTAACGTAATTGATAAAAATACCACATCTGGTTTATTATTTTCAATAAAACTTAGTATTGATTCTGTAGGAATAGATGTTCCCATATTGTATATTTTGAACCCTTTAGAGGAAAGATATGTTTCAAGTACATCTGAACCTAAACGATGTTCTTCACCTGTAGGAACACAAATTAGGATTTTCTTTTTATTTACAGTTGTAGTTATTTTTCCTGTTATTTTTTTTACCAATGTCTGTGCCGTATTACTTGCTACATGTTCTGTTCCTATGCTGATTACATTTTTGGCCCAATCATCCCCAATTTCATACATCACTGGTTTGAGAATTTTATCAAAGAAATCTTGAATATTAAATATTTTAACATACTCTTCATAAATTTTTAACGATTCTTGAATATCTCCTTCTGTTAATTTTTTGTATAATTGTTTTTTTGATTTTATTGAAGACTCTTCTCTTTTTTTAATGTCTTTTGGATTATATTTTGCTATGACTGATAATATTTTTGGATCATTTCTATAATCTATTGGTAAGTCATCATTTACAACATCAGATGATTTGCCCAGATATTTGACAATTTCCTGTTTTGATGTATTCTTTTTTGCATCCCATACACTTTTGACAAGATACAGATATTGATCAGATTTTATTTTCTTTGCTCTAATGTACACCATGAATATTTTATTTTATTACGGCATATAACTAATGCTAACTTTTACTTATAGTGCTAATATCTATTATTTCTTACCACTTAACGCCTAATTCCACTCTATATTGGCACTAGAATAATATTTTAACACTAGGTTAAATATGATGAATTAAAAAAAACAACAATGAAAAGCGCAATAACTGCAATCGTAGCAATTCTACTAGTTGCCTCAACTACATCTTTTGCTTATGCAGAAGTTCCATCATGGGTTAAAACCAATGCTGGATGGTGGGCAGATGGAAGTTTATCTGAATCTGAATTTATTTCAGGCATTGAATTTTTGATCACAGGTGGAATTATCGCAGTTGCTCCAACAAGCATATCTTCTGAAACATCTGAAGGTGTTCCATCATGGGTTAAAACCAATGCTGGATGGTGGGCAGATGGTACTCTCTCTGATGGTGAGTTTGTAAACGGCATTCAGCATTTGATGTCCCTTGGAATAATCAATATTCCAGTATCTGTAACCACACCAACACAAGAAGAGCATACTGTTTCTGATATTTCAGAATCCGGTTCACTTCAAACAGAATTAGATGCATGTTCAGAAATCAAAAGAGCTTATGATAGACTCAACTGTGAAAGATCTGCAAAACACTTGATCAGCGTATATCAATACAAACTTGATTCTCAAGTATTTCAAACAGGATCTGTTACTTACTATTGGTCTGGACTTGATACTGAAGGAAATAATTTTGAAATTACATCCTCTGGTCAGGCAATGCTTAGATTAAAAATTCTAGTTGAAAATACTGGTTCTACTCAAAACGAAGCATTGTTTTGTACAGGACCTGCTATTTGTAACTATGATGTCACAAACGGTGACACTGATTACAAATACTCTGGAATGGATTTCACAAATGGACAAGTAATTCTAAAACCTGGAGAATCTAAATTCTTCAACATGTTCTTTGGCCCAAACATTGGTGGTGGTGGAACAACGTTTGAATATGTTCAGGGAAAAGACTACTACTTTAGAGGTAGCGAATCATATGGTGATCTCTCTATTCCATTAAACTTGGAATAGACTCCTTTTTTATTTTTCATACCTGTCTGTACCTTATTTTATATCTAAAATAGTCTGATAAATCACATAAAGTTGAAACCTGGATCCTGATTTCAATTATTTTTACTATAAACAGTTCAAAGTTCTACAACACTACTTCCTTTCTCTGTTGATTCAAATTTGTATATCTGCTCAACTGATGAATCCTCAAAAATTTCTGTATCGTGAGTAATTATTAGAAACTGCATCTGTGTTTCTGCATTTGAAATATTTGATAACTGTGACAATACTCCAACTAGTGATTTTTTCCTTTCTGCATCAAGGTGAGTTGTAGGCTCATCTAGTATCATTAAATTAAGATTTGATGCACCAAGTAGGCTTGCCATTCCTAATCTTAATGCTAATGCTACACTTACCTTCTCCCCCCCACTAAGTGATTCCAAGTCCAAGACTTCACTTTTTGAGTAACATGCTATGGAAATATCTCTTGTTTTTTCTGATAATGCAATTCGTTGTATCTTTGTATTAAGTAGAGTTAGATGCTCTGATGCTTTAGCAGAAATTGTATTTAATGCCCAAGACCTTAAGCTTGTTGCCACTGGTCCGTCTCTGCTGAAAATGTTTGTTTGAATTTCATTTAGATTCTCTACATATTCTTTAACAATTTTTAACTCAGTCACTGCACTTTGAATTACTTTGATTTGTCCCTCACCTTTGGATATTTTCTCTGAAATAGCTCCCAACTGTTGATCAATTTGAGATAGAGTTCTTTGTTTTTCATTTATTGATTCTTTGAGTTTGGAAAATTCATACTCGTCAAATCCCTTTGTTTCTGTTTCTAGTTTTGTTATATTTTCAAAAATTGTTTTAGCATGCGTATCAATTTGTGATATTTCTGATAAATTTTCTTTATCTTTTGGAATATTTTGTATATTCTGCTTTTTTGTTTTTACATCCTCTTGAATTTTTACCAATTCTTCTTTACTTGTTATGGAATGAGCTCTTAGTGTAGCTTCTGCATTTCTTGAATCCTGCAATTTTTCTGAAAAATCTTTCTTTTTTTGTTTATACATCTCATTTTCTTTTTCTTTGGAACTAACTTCTTCTTGTAATTGGATTATCTCTTGTTTGAGATGTTCTTCTTGAAATAATGGATTTAATTTTTCAACCTCTGAATCACACACTGGACATTTGTTATCTTTTAGTTGTAGTTTTGATGCTAGTGATTGTTTTTCTTTTAGTGATGCAATTTGGCCTGATGCTTGCTGGATTTTTTTAATTGTATCATCAATTGCCTGCTCTACTTTTTCTATTTTTGATTCCAAATCCTTTTTTATCTCAATATGCTCAAAACACCCCTCACAATCCCTAATTTTACGCTCATTTTGGCTAATTTCGTATTGAATATCATCAATTGCTTTTTTTGCATATTCTACGAGTTCCTTTTTTCTTAATTCTAATTGATTAATTTTATCTATCTTTGGAGTTTCAGTTTCTACTTTTTCTCTCAACTCATCAAGCTTGATTTGTATCTCTTTTTGTTTTGATTCTAGCTGTTGTTTTTCAGGTATTGCTATTTGAATTTCATTTTGAGTATTTTCTAAATCTCGTAAAAGAATTTCAATATGTGTATCATCGTATCCGACATCCTCTTTGATTTTTTCACGAAATTCCTTGTTTACTGTTTTCATTGATTCTGATGCAACATCAAGTTTGTCAATTCCAATTATCGCGTTTAGTAATTCTTTGAATTCTTTGGGTTTTGCATTAATTATTGCATTTAACTCCCCTTGTTGTACAATTGATGCAATTTTTAACTTTTCAAAATCAAGGCCGATAATTTTTTCAACCTCGTGAGTCATTGATTCTCCAAATTGCTTTCTTTCTCCTGCGGCAATCTCTATTTGTTCATCATTAGTTGTATCTGAGAATTTTGCAGATAAAGTTCCTTTACTATCTATTTTTCTTACTGCTTCGTATTGTTTTCCATTTACTGAAAATACAACTTTTGAAAATCCTTGGGTTGCCCCTCGTTTAATCAAACCTTTGTTTGATTTTCTTGTATGTTGTCCAAACAATGCAAATGTTATGGCATCAATTATACTTGATTTTCCTGCTCCGTTATTTCCTACAAATACTGTGACACCATTTCCAAATTCTAGTTTTGTATTTGAATGTGCTAGGAAATCTCCAAGCTCTATTGATGTTATCATTTACTTTTTTCCTTTTTGAAACTTTGATATTTTTCATAAATTCTTTGAGATGCTTCTTTAATTTCACCTGATACCAAGATTGGCAGTAATTCTTTGATTGCAAATTTTGCTTCTTCTTCTGAACCGAGTGTATCTGCTGAGAGCCTAAACATTTCATCATCAATTACACTTGGTCTATCTAAAAACACTGTAGAGTCTGAAATTTGTTTTGTGCTTATCTTCCAAAAACATCTGAGAACTAGTGAGTTTAGCCTTGCAATTTGTGCCTGAATATGGTCTGTTTCTATGTTTTCACCTTGAATTCTTACCTCTACAATTGGTTTTTTGCTAGAGTCTGAAATTTTTTGTGCAATCTCATCTACTGTCTTTGATAGTTCATCATATTCTGTTTTAAATGAAAACTGTGGTCTTGTTTCTACTTTGATCCAATTGGGGACTGCTTCTTTTCTAGAAAGGTCTACCTCAAAGAATCCTTTTTCTCTTTCTTTAATTCCTTCACTGGTAGTTGATTCAGTTGAACCCGGATATACTACTGGACCTCCCAGATGACTAAACTCTTTTACGTCTTTATCATGCAAGTGACCCATTGCATAATATGTAAAATTCTTTGGCAGATCAGTTGACTGAATCTCTCCTGCAAATTTGTTAAACTCTGTTACTCCCTGATGTAAAACTAGAATTTTATGTCCAGAATGTTTTTGTGCAGCACTATCAACTGTTGCAAACTTTTCTTCATACTGTGGAATTTCTGGCTTTCTAATTTTATCAAATCCTGCAAAAAGAATTCCCTTGTACTCAAACGGTTTGCCCTGACCAATATATTTTGAAAATCCTAAATTATGATATACGTATGGAATTGGGGTAGTTCTAATCCTGCTAATATCGTGTTCTCCTAGAATGAAAAATGAATCAATATTGTTTTCTTTTAATCTTTTTAGAGCATTTCCCATTTGTACAATTGCAGTACCATTTGGATTTGGAACATGAAA
>ENA-OREN01004365-OREN01004365.1-marine-metagenome-genome-assembly--contig:-NODE-4365-length-12391-cov-2.474663_pt1 | contig 12391 bp, 8 predicted proteins | sample MGYA00248624_ERZ508555 | MGnify/ENA primary metagenome ERZ508555 (study PRJEB26222, sample SAMN06267773) | marine metagenome | isolation source: Saanich Inlet, British Columbia, Canada | place...
GGGATATTTCCGCGCTCCATGATGCGCGTGAATATGACGTGGTGGTTTCCAGCGGGGAGCAGGTCACCGTCGGTTTGATGGCGATCGCGCTTCAGGATATGGGCGTCAATGCCCGATCCTGGCTTGGTTGGCAGACACAGATCCAGACTGATGACGTACACGGGCGGGCGCGAATTCAAAACATTCAGGCGGAAGAATTATCGCGCCGGATGGATGACGGCCAGGTGCCTGTTGTGGCGGGTTTCCAGGGCATCGGCCCCGATAACCGGATTACCACATTGGGCCGCGGTGGTTCGGACACCTCGGCGGTCGCCCTGGCAGCGGCGCTGCACGCCGATCGATGTGATATTTTTACTGATGTGGACGGCATATACACGAGTGATCCGCGCATCGTTACAAGTGCGCGCAAGCTGGATAAAATCACCTATGAAGAGATGCTGGAAATGGCGTCTCTGGGCGCCAAGGTTCTTCACACCCGGTCCGTCGAAATGGCGATGAACCATGATGTGAGACTGCAGGTGCGTTCAAGCTTTATGGATTCCCCCGGCACTCTGGTGGTGAATGAGGAAGAAATTGTGGAACAGAAAGTCGTCAGCGGGATCGCCTATAGTTCGGATGAGGCCAAGATTACGTTGGTGCGCGTCCCGGATAAACCAGGGGTCGCCGCCGCCATCTTTGGGCCCCTTGCGGATGCCAGCATCAATGTGGCTATCTCGCAATCGGAGGAACTCGAGACCGTGATGCCGCATCTCGAAGTCGTGGGAGTCGGGGGCGATTGGGTGACCGTTGTGCCGGTCATGAGTTTCCCGTCAGGAAAGAACAAGACCGTCATCCAAGACCTTACGGGACTCTTCCCGACGGACGATCATCGCGTGCGGCTGCGCACGAACATGAACATCTACTGGGATGAGGCCTTCGTCTCGGTTGGGAGCCCGCGCGCACAAGTCGTGATGAACCGGCTGGAGCCTACTGAGGCCGACTTCAGGTACCGTGGATTTTCCCGACAGTACAGGAAAGGCGGGCGGTTTGGCCCGCATTGGTTCGACTATGAGGTGGTGAGTGAGGAGTCCCCGTGGCGGCCCATTCAAGGCAGCTACACACGGTACGGTGACGTCCTTCCTCTCATCGGCGAGGCCGACGATCGATATCCCATCATGGGCCCCGGCGACGAACTCGCGATTCTCTTTGACGCCGGACCGGTGCCTCCGCTCCCAGAGGGCTGGAGCAGGGACTTCTTGATCTACACAGAAGGCTGGATAAAGGACGCGGATGTGAACACGGCAGATGGCTGGCGTGTTGAGCCGCTCCCTTTTCATGGCATGAGCCGATATCCCTATGGCGAGGACGAGGCTTACCCGTTCCCAGAGTTGTTCGACGTCTATCACACGAGGGAAGCGGTACCGGTCCCACCGCTGGGTGGCGCGATGCCTCCGTCGCGTTAGGACGCCGTTATGAGCTACCGCGAACCACGATCCAGACACTTGGGCAAGCTCTTACGGTCCGGTGCTTGGGCGGCCTCCGCCCTTGGCGTCACGATCTTGGCAGCCTGTGGAGCGGGAGAGCCACCCACCTGGTCGAATGGTGTTGGTGAGTTGGTCTATCGAGAGTGCGCGCAGTGCCATCGGCCGCAGGGCTCCGCACCGTTCTCGATGTTGCGGTATGCAGGGGCGTCCCGACGCGCTGAGGACATGGCTGAGATGGTGTCCGCGCGGAAGATGCCTCCGTGGCTCCCATCGGCGGACGGACCGCACATGGATGGCGAGCGGCTTCTCGAAGAGGGCGAGATTGAACTGCTCGTCGCATGGGCGGCATCGGGAGCGCCCGAAGGAGATCTCGAGCGGGCGCCCGACCCGCCAACGTTCACGGAGGGTTGGACTCTTGGCGGGCCGGACCTTGTCGTGGAGACCCAAGAGGGCTTCCCCGTTCCGGGAGGCGGCCCCGAGCTGTTTCGAAATTTCGTGATTCCGGCGTCCGTCGATCGACCTCGGTGGGTCAGAGCTGTGGAGCTCCGGCCGAAGAATACCAAGGTGGTCCACCATGCGACCGTGAGGGTGGATGAGACGGCGTCGTCGCGCCTAGCGGACGCTCGAGATTCCCTACCGGGTTTCGATGACATGTTCTCGCGGACGGAGGCGGGGACCCCAGGCGGCTTCTTCCTCGGCTGGACACCGGGACGCATCCCGACACCGTATCCACCGGGCATGGCATGGCTCTTGGAGCCCGGGACCGACTTCGTCGTCCAGCTGCACCTACGTCCGACCGGTACGCCTGCAGATGCAGGAGTCTCAGTGGGGCTCTACTTCACGGATGAACCTCCAGAGAATATCCCGTTGATCGTGAGGCTCGGCGGTCAGACGATGGATATCCCTGCGGGAGATACAGACTACGAAGTCATCGATGAGATACAGTTGCCTGTTTCCGTGACCGCACTGGGTGTGTATCCACACGCTCACTATCGGGGCAAGCAGATGGACGGGTGGGCGATCACCCCTGCAGGCGACTCGATTCCGTTACTGAACATTCCGAAGTGGGATTTCAACTGGCAGGATGCCTACCAATATTCGGAGGCGATCCCGATCCCTGCACAAAGCACCGTGCACATCCGGTACCTGTACGACAACTCCGCTGGGAACCCCTTAAATCCGTTCGATCCGCCCCAGTGGTGTGGGTACGGCCCCAACTCAACGGATGAGATGGCCGAGTTCTGGCTCCAGGTAATGCCAGACGCTCCGGAGGATGTGATACCACTAGCCCAGGCGCTTGCGGCGAAGGACGTCGACGATCGTGTAGAGGGTTGGATGTATCGGCTCGACGCCGAGCCCGACGACCCAGAGGCTCACTTCGCACTAGGGAGTCACGCTCAGTCGATCGGCGATTTGGACGAAGCTGTGGACGACTATTCACGAGCACTTTCGATAAACCCGAACTACGCTCAGGCGCTCCACAACATGGGGCTTATCCGGGAGGAGCAGGGTGAGGCTGACGCCGCGGTCAGGCTCTACGAACGGGCAGTGGCGGCGCTCCCCGATTATCCGTCCGCGTGGAACGACCTTGGCCGGCTTAGGGCCACTTCAGGCGATCTGTCGGGGGCCCTGCAGGCGCTGGAGCGAGCGGTCTCCATTGACTCGGTGCACACGGAGTCTCGGAACAACCTCGGGAGCGTCTTGCGGGACCTCGGACGTCATGCAGAAGCTGAGGTCCACTACCGGGCCGCGATCCGGATCGCCCCACAGTTCGCTCCGGCACGGTTCAATCGGGCCGTAACCCTCGTCTCGTTGGCCCGCGGCGAGGATGCCTTATTGGAACTCAATGCGGGGCTCGCGATTGACGGAAGCAACGTTGGGGCAGCCCTGGCGGTTGGATGGGCGCTGGCCACAGACGGGAGTCCGGAGAATCGCCGTCCCGATCTAGCTGCCGACCTCGCGGGCCAGATTCGGCAGATTGCCGGACCACATCCTGCGGTCCTGGATGTGCAGGCTGCGGCTTTCGCAGCAGGCGGACGGTTCATTGATGCGGTGTCTCTCATCGAGCAAGCAATCGCCGAAGCACGTCTTAGAGATCAGGGCCAGCGAATCCCCGAACTGACCGCCCGACGAGACTTGTATCGAGCACAGCGGACCTACGTACAGCCAGGTCGTTAGCCTGCTCGGGTCGTCAACGCGTCAGTTCTGCTGACGCACCGTAACCTCGAGGGTTCCGTCCTCGATCTCGACGCGTTGTATAGATCCGTTTGGCCACCGGACCTCGATCGCCTCCGCTCCGGATTGGAGTCCCATCACCTGAACCGGGTCGTCGACGGACCAGAAGCCGGAGCCCATTCTGACTTCCCGAGCGGGCCCCATCCTGTTGCTGTAAACGATTCGGATCGCGGCACCCACTCCATGACGATTCGAGGGCGGCCCAACTAGGCGTACTCTAAGCCCTGGAGTGGCTCCGACGTTGTGAAGCAATTGAGTCGATCCCGAATTTTGGCCAATGGCGACGTCCAAGCGTGCGTCGCCGTCGAAGTCGGCGACGGCGAGTCCGCGCTGATCCCCAGTGAGTGCGATTCCCGACTCCAAGGGTGAAGTCGCGCGGAGCGTCCCGCCGCCGTCTCCGAGCAGAAGCATGCCGTATCCGGCATCTCGACGCTCGGCACCGGTCGCGTTGGGAAAGAAGTTCTGCGCGAGGATGATGTCTTCAGAACCATCGCCATCGAAGTCTGACACTGAGACTCCGTGGGCGGGAGCTTCCTGAGACTTTGCCGGAAGCCTGAGCGCTTCGAACCGATCTCCTCGGTTGAGGAAGGCCATGTGGTCCAGGGTGCTCACGGTGTGCATGCGGGCGGTCTCGCTGGCGGGCCCTAGGATCTGGTCTAGGGTCGCGTCGGCATAAGCTCCGAAGGTCGGAGTCGTCTGCCTGCGGACGAATGGAAGGCCTGTGGAAAGCCTGAGGAGGTTTGATAGGGGAGCGACGCCGCCTATGCGGTCGTCCTGCATAGCCAGAAGAACGTCGAGCGTACCACTGCGATCGAAGTCTCCCCAGTAGGCCATGAGTGGCCGGCCCGGCTCGGGCCTCAGGCCGATATTCCGTCCCCAAGAGGTGAGGACCAGGTCCATGCGTCCGTCACTGTCGAGGTCGCCTGCGGTCACCCCATTCCACCAACTCGAGTATTCGGACAGACCCCATTCCCGAGTACGATCAAAGAAACGTCCGTCTTGGTTCACAAAGAGCCGTGGCGGGCCCCAGTCCATAGCGAGAACCAGATCAGGGTCGGCGTCGCCGTCGATATCTGTAAACGTTGCTGCTGAAACGAGTCCGGTTTGTGAGAGCGGGGCAGACGCCACCGAATCATAGACCAGGGCACCTGCCGCGTTGCGGATGAAGAGTCGGGACATCGGTGCGAGTGGGTAGGCGCCCTGATAGACTCGTCCCCCCATAAAGACATCCAGATCCCCGTCGCCATCCACGTCGGCAGAGGCGAGCGGGCCCGTGGAGGCCCCGTTCGAGGTAAGCGTGGGCCGGAGCCCTCCTGGACGCATCCCATTGAGACTCATCGTGAGAGCGGGTGCCGCCGCGCGAGCCGCCTCGGGGTCGGGAGCCTCGTAGTTCGCGACACCGACGATCGCTGCGGCCGGTTCAGGCTCGGGGAGGATCGTGGTGACATCCAGCGTCAGAGGGGTCGACGGTCGACCAGCGCCGAATCGTCCCCCTGTGTTCTCCCAGGAAGTAATCGTCCCGCCAGCCCCACCCCCAACCAGGAGGTCGGCGTCGCCGTCCGAATCAGCGTCGGTCCAGGTTACGCCAGGTCCGAGTCGACTCAGTGTGCGGGGGAGCAAGATCTGATCGCGTCGCGGATCGAAGGGGGCGTCTTTGTGTTGAGGACTCAGGCCACCGGCTATCCGCTCAAAGAGTGCAGGCGACGCGTCCGTGTCCGTTGCCACCCTTGGGCGGGGAGCAGCGCCGGTTTGGGAGATCTCGTAGATGCGGTTCGGGAGCGCGTCGGCCTCCACGGAGTATGTGCCGTCCGGCCATCGGACCTCGATTGTCAGTGACTCGGTATCCCCTACGGCGAAGCTCTGAGCTCCGTCGGCATGCGACAGGTAAAGCCCGCCGGCTCCGACCTCACGCTTCTGCACAACGGGGCCACCGGTAACTGTGATGCTGGCCCCGACGGCGGCTGTGTTCGGCCGGCTTCCAATCAGTCGAACCGCGAGACGAGCGGCGCCCGCATCGTTCCTCAACACGAGCGCGGGGTCACCGAGCCGATTGACTACCACATCTAGATCGCCGTCTCCATCGAGATCGCCTGTGGCGAGCCCGTGCGAGATGTCTGGGCCGGCGTCGAGTCCCCACCCGTTCGGCATGAGCTCGAAGTTACCGTCTCCTAGGTTACGGAAGGCGACGTTCGAGGTCCGAAGTTGTGGGAAGAGGTTGATGACCTCGTGCCAGTCCGCTCCCGCGGTAGCCGGAGTCTGACGGAGTCGCTCGCCAGTGTCCGCATCCAGAGGGTCCCAACGATGCCCGTTGGCGGCGAGCAGATCTTGGTAGCCGTCTAGGTCCACGTCGACGAATTCGGTTCCCCACGTCCAGCCCGATGCTGCGACACCCGCTTGTTGGCCCACCTCGGTGTATCCAGCGCCGGGCGTAGACAAGAGCAGGGTGTTGCGATTGACCTGCATGGTTGCGGAGACCACCCCCGGCATTGCTCGTCGCTCGGTCAGGGTCGAGACCTGGGTTTTTCTGTGCCTCGTGGAAAGCGGGAGCATATCTGCGACGAAGATGTCGGTGCCCCCGTCGGCGTCGACGTCCGCGAAGGCCACGGACATGGAAGCGTGGCTCGTCTTTCGCAGAGCAGGGCCCCCCATTCGTTGGAAGGTCCCCGATCCGTCGTTCATCCATATGTGATCGGGGCTTTCGAAGTCATTCGCTACGTAGAGGTCGGGCGCGCCGTCCTGGTTCAGGTCCCTGAACCGTGCGCTCAGGCCCCAGTCTTGGGGTTCGAGATCCAGTGGTGTCCCGTCTGCTTCACGGAAGCGGTCGCCTTGTACGGGAATTCTCGTGAAACGCCCCGATCCATCGTTCAGGTATAGATCGTCTTCCTCACCGAACTCCCAACTCATGACACCCTCAGGCCCAAGAACCACCTGGTAGTACTCACGGTACATCTCGTTGACGACCCATTCTCCGTCCCGCTCTTCGAGCACAGGAGTGTCCCTTCGGTCCTCCGGAGAAAACGCATCAGCCGCACGATCCAATCGATAGTTGGCAGCGTAGAGGTCTAGGTCCCCATCCCCGTCGATGTCCGCCAAAGACATCGTGCTGCCTGCACGGCTGAGGGAGAAGCCCGCCTCGTTGGACTGGTTCGTGAAATGGCCGAGCCCGTCGTTCTCGAGATAGGTGAGAGGGGCTCCCATGGACGAGATGAACAGGTCTAGGTCTCCGTCACCATCACCATCGGCCAGGGCCACCCCGGTCGGATACCGATCGGTCAGGTGCACCCCGGCGGTTGCGCCGACCTCTTCGAAACGCAGGCCGCCCCGATTGAGGTACAACGCGTTCTCCCCGCGCGTGTTGGCGAGAAAGATGTCCACGTCGCCGTCGCCGTTTAGGTCACCAAGCGCCACTCCCGCTCCGTTCGCGAGATGTTGGTTCAGCGTCGTCATCTCTTCAGATGGGTCGTTTACAAAGGTCACGCGGGTCTGGCGTTCCGTAAGGCTTGTGAACCCCGGACCCCCATCGCCTGAAGGCACGATGTTTTGCCAGCGGATGGGGCCGTCTCCCTGCCACTCCGGAGCTGTCTCGCCGCAGGACGCTGCGAGCATTGCCAAGACAATGAGCCTGGACAGGGTGCCGGCTCGAGATGTCATTCGTGTGTAGGTCATGTGCTGTATTGAGGGGAAGGCGGCCCCGAAAGGACATTGTGTGGGCTCTGTAGTGCAACCCCGTGGCCCTGCTTCGTATTCGATAGATCCGCGGCCGGGTTTATGGGTGTTGTCTTGCGACGCCACGTCCGTCACATCACAGTTGGTCACGGAATCGACGTGCCTGCGTGCAGAGATTCCAGAACGGCGTTTTGCGCCCACCTCTCCAGTTCCGAAAGACCCAGGTACGCCACTTGATGTTCGACCTGCAGCGTTATGGATCCCGGACGGCGTTCGTCTTCGGGACGATCGTCATGGTGCTATCCGGGTGCGAGTTCGGGTTGGATCCGACCCCGGACGACGGATCGCCTCCAGGTTACGACGTAGAGGAACCGTTCCCTATCGATCGGGGAGACGACGGTTTGACCACGCCAGGGAAGTACAAAGGGCTCTGGCTTAGGATGGTGAACAACGGCACCCCGCTGGTGGAACCCGTCGAGGGTCGCATCGGGGTCGTGTGCATCGGCATGAGCGACCCCGCGACCGAGTGCGGGGACTATATCGCGCGCATCAACAGCCACTGGATCGGTGACGTCGCTTCTGAGGTCGTGGTGCTCAACTGTGGTCGCCCAGGGGCGGGTATAGAGGACTGGCTGAATGCCGAACATGATTGGAATCTGTGGGGCGCGTGCCTAAATGTGCTCTTGCCCTACATCCCCATCCGTCGAGATCAGATTCGTGTCGTGTATCATACAGCGGCGAATCGACAGACGACTCGGGCGGACGGAACGCCACTCCCCACGTATCCTCACCCCGAGTCGGACTATCAGAATCTCTACGACAATTTGGATACGTTCGCCGAGCGCGTGACGACGTTCTTTCCCAATGTTCAAGCCGTATACACGTCCTCGCGTAACTACGCTGGCTTCGCGGGCGGTGGGGAGCCTCTCAGCTACGAGGAGGGCCACGCGGTCAATTCGTGGCTCGGGCAGAACTCCATGGTGAACGGGGTGTGGTATGGTTGGGGCGCGTACGCATGGGCCCCGGATTGCGCTTCTGAAGTCATGAATGGTGGTGGGATTTGTTACAACCAGACGGACTTCGACCAAGGCGGCCTGCATTCGTCACCGGTCGGACGTGGTAAGGTCAGCTGGTTGATCCACCACCGGCTGTTGCTCGAGGGGTGGTACCGCCGCAGGTAGGCCTAGCTGTCCCTGGCGGTGAAAATTCGCCGGACTGCTTCGCCAGGGTCCTTGGCGGCCATGACCGCTCCTACAACCGCGACTCCAGCCGCACCGGCGCCTAGCACTTCCCTCACCCGTTCCACCGTGATCCCCCCGATCCCGACGACCGGAGCGCACACAGACTCCGCAACGCGTTGAAGGCCATCCAGTCCGATCACATCACCGGCATCGGTCTTGGTGGAGGTCGCGTAGACGGTTCCGCATCCGATGTACGACGCGCCGTCACGAACGGCCTGACGGGCAACTGCAGGCTCATCTGCCGAGCGACCAATGAGGAAGTTTCGCGGAGCCATCGCTCGAGCAGCTGCCACCGGGATATCGTTTGGGCCGAGGTGCACTCCGTCGGCCTCTGCCGCTAGAGCCACATCGAGTCGGTCGTTGACAAACAGCAACGCCCCGCTTTTGCGGGTCATCGCACGTAAGGTGCGGGCGGCCTCGATCTGTTGAGCAGCGGAGTCGCCCTTGTTCCGCAGCTGAACGGCCGGCGCGCCGGCATCGAGGGCGGACTGAACGACGGAATATACGTTCCGGGGTGCCGCCAAAGTCCGCTCGACGATGACGATCAGTGAGAGGCGCGCCGAGAGGTCGGGAGTGGTCACAGCCTAAGGAACTTCGTCGCCCGATCCGATGGCATCCCAGGCGCGACGGGCCGCGGCCTTGGCTCGGTTGTGATCCGCCAGCGTCTTCGTGAAGACATGAGAGCCATCAGGGCGGGCCACGAAATACATGTACTCCTCGGTCACCGGATAGAGGGCTGCTTCGATCGCGGCTTCGCCAGGGGCTCCGATGGGTCCGGGCGGCAGCCCGCGTTGCGTGTAGGTGTTGTACGGGTTGTCCTGAACCGAATCGATCGCCGCGTAGAGTAGTCGTGCACGCGGACCGCCTAAGGCGTAGAGGACCGTGGGGTCGGCCTGCAGGAGCCATCCCTGCTCGAGTCGATTGTGGAAGACGGATGAAATGTGTGGCATCTCATCCGTCTTCCGAGCTTCGGCCTGAATGATCGATGCCAGCGTCACGAGCTCCCGTTCTGACATCCCGAGGCTGTCGAGGCGTGCTCTTCGCTCCGGCGTCCATATCGAGTTGTAGCGTCCCGCCATGGCAGAGAGGACGGCGTCGACCGGCACTCCCTGAGCAAAACGATAGGTATCCGGAAAGAGGTACCCTTCCGGGCCTGGGCCAGGCACCTGCAATTGTGTCTCGATGTCCTGGGCAGCGAGGGAAGTGGAGACGTCCGCTTCCGATCGACCGGTAAGCTCAGCGATCCTCGGGACCATCTGCTGAACCCGGAACCCCTCTGGGATCGTCATCGGGATGGTCACAACGGTGCCGCGGGTCAGGTGGTCGAGTGCGTCGCCCCAAGACGAGCCTGTAGCCAACACATAGCGACCCGATTTGATATCGCGGTCCGCGCCCTTGAAGCGAGCATAGAGTTCGAACGGCCGTTTGGACCCGATGACGCCGCGTGCGGATAGCGTGTCGGCGACCTCGGACAGCGTAGAGCCCGCAGGCACAGTGATGTCCACCGGGTCCCGCGGGTTACCCTGGTCATCGGAGCATGCCACGGCGGACAAAAGAAGAAGGCTTGTCGTCGTGGCCATGATCCGAGGTCTCATCGGATCGTCCCCTGTTGGTCCAGCCAAGACTGTAGAATCAGCTGTGCTGCAGCCGCATCAATGCGCCGCTTGTCTTTCAGCGCACTCTTGCTCAGCCCGATGGACCGGATCGCCCGCTCCGCCCTGACCGACGTCATACGTTCGTCGACAAAAGCGACGTCCACGCCGAGCCGTGCCGCGAGTCTCTCCCCCACATCTCGAATGGTAGCGCACCATTCGTTTTCATTTCCGTCCAAGCCGAGCGGAAGCCCGACGACGAGGTGCTTCGCTTTGTTCTCACGTCCAATGGATTCCATTTTTCCGAAGGGCACGCGCTTGCCGGCGCGACGTACCAGCGTCTCGAGCGGGGTCGCGATCGTACCTGTCGGGTCGCTCAGCGCGAGGCCGATTCGTTTTTCGCCGAAGTCGACGCCGAGAACGCGCACGATGCGAGGGCTCCGCTAGAGCGCCGACAGGGCGGCGTCAAGGTCCGTCCCGTCGACGAGCTGGCCGTACAGCGAGTGGATGGAGGCCTCGGAGCCAAACGCGAAACCACACCGCGCATCTCCACGGCTCCTGCATTCGACCTCGAGTACGGCGACCGGGCCGCCTGCGACAGAGGACATCAAGCCAGATAGGAATCCGGTACTGAACGAGCAACTGGCTTCGGGATCACCTATTGTGGGATCGGCCTCGACCCAGTCCGGGCTTGCGAGAAGCCCGACGCTTTGGGCTTCGCCATCCGGAGCTAGCGTGCCCCAGCCGCGGCGGGAAAAGAAATCGCCCAGCTCCTTCCAGAACGCGGCCTGACTCATGCCGCCGACTTGGTCCGTACCACCAAACGTCGTCCCTGCAGTCACTCCAGCCTCGTAGCCGGCGTGGTGCAGCGCATGGATGGCCGCCAAAGGCCCCGCTTCCTTCGATAGTTCATCCCTCAATGTCGTGAAGATCGATACCGGGACTGCGATCTCGCGAATCGCAGCTGTGGTCGCTTCCATCCATCCTCCGAGTTCTATGCCCTGTCCGTCTCCCCATTCGGGGATCGGAGATATTGGCTGCGCGAATCCGTGTGGACCCACCCTGCGCGTGGCTAATATATACTATGAAATGTGCGTAGAGACCCGGAGGAGGTCATGGAATACCATCACGAGACTCAAGTCGTCAACTTCATCTCTGGCCTGCTTCTCGGTGCGGTCATCGGGGCCGACGCGATAGATGTCGCGAGGAAACGGGCCGCTAGCTGAGCGTCATCCGTTGATGGCCCCCGCGCAGGTCATCGAACGAAAGCGGGACGGTGAGCGGATTGAATCTGCCACCCTCGAAGCGTTTCTCGCCGCATATATGGACGGCAGTGTGCCCGACTATCAGATGTCGGCTCTACTTATGGCCATCTACTTCAATGGGCTGGACGCCGAAGAGATGGACGTGTTCGTGCGGTGTATGCTGGCATCGGGAACCTCTCTGGATCTTACGTACCTGGATGCGCCGCGCGTCGACAAACATTCGACCGGTGGCGTCGGGGACAAGGTCTCGATCGCGCTAGCGCCATTGGTGGCGTCCTTGGGCGTCTTCGTCCCGATGATGTCGGGGCGAGGTTTGGGGCACACGACGGGGACACTCGACAAACTCGAGGCAATTCCCGGGTTCGTTACGGAACTCTCGCTCGCAGAATCGAAGCGGGTACTCGAGGAGGTGGGCTGCGCCATGTTCGGGCAGAGCGCAGAGATCGCCCCCCTCGACAAGCGTCTCTACGCGCTTAGAGACGTTACAGCGACGGTGCCCGTGCGACCGTTGATCGCTGCCAGCATCATGAGCAAGAAGCTCGCAGAGGGGCTGACAGGCTTGCTCTTGGATGTGAAGGTCGGATCGGGGGCGTTTCTCCCTGAAGTGGATCGAGCTTTCGAACTGGCTGAGGCCATGGTTGGGATCGGCACGACGCGGGATCTCCCCACAGTGGCCCTCATGACCGCAATGGATCGTCCGCTGGGAGCGGCCGTGGGGAATGGCCTCGAGACCATGGAGGCGATCCACTGTCTGCAGGGGGACGGCCCTCCCGATCTCAGGGCTCTAGTCCTTCGACAGGCGGCAGAGATGCTGATGCTCGCTGACAGTGCTCTCGAGCCGGGCCTCGCGATGGATCGGGCCGAGTCGGCCTTGGACTCGGGCTCAGCTCTCGAGCGGTTTGTTCGTTTGGTCGAGGCGCAGGGAGGCG
>ENA-OREN01004366-OREN01004366.1-marine-metagenome-genome-assembly--contig:-NODE-4366-length-12389-cov-4.971491_pt1 | contig 12389 bp, 8 predicted proteins | sample MGYA00248624_ERZ508555 | MGnify/ENA primary metagenome ERZ508555 (study PRJEB26222, sample SAMN06267773) | marine metagenome | isolation source: Saanich Inlet, British Columbia, Canada | place...
TGGTGGGTAGTAAAGGACTCGAACCTTTGACCCCCTCGGTGTAAACGAGATGCTCTACCAACTGAGCTAACCACCCAAACCTTAATAACGCATTATTTATAACAACTTTATTTAGAAAGCAAACATAAAGAAAGTGATTTAAGGACCAATAAGTGAACAAACTCCATACCTATAGCATACCTGGCTTTTATGCAGCTGGATTTTATTCTCCATACCTGGTGCGTACCTGGCTGCTTTTTTATTACCCTCGTTCAAGTGAGGGTAATGACAAATAAAACGAACAACATAAATAACAATTATTTTTTTAATTTTAAAGGATATTCACCAAATTGATTTTTGCCAGAATCGCCTTTTGATACTGTCCAAATTAATAATGGAATTAAACCAATTACTGTAAATGAAATTAATAACCACCATCCAGATTTATTTACATCATGTAATCTTCTCACACCTACAGCAACACCAGGTAAAAGAGTTATAACAGTTAGTATTATTCCAAATGGACCATATAATTTCTCATATTCTAACCATGGAACACCTGCTATCGTCGCATCTAAGTAATCAACAAATAGACCTATAATAAAAACAAATAAAAACCAATACCAGTATTCGGATCTACTAGCACGTCCTTCAACTACAAAGTATTTTTTAAAACATATTTTTATTGAATCAATAAAATTTATACTAATCAAATTTTCATTAGCATAAATTTTATTTTTTTCTTCTTCTAATGCTATTTTCTCATTTTCAATTTCATATTCACTTTTTTCTTTTGATGAGTCATTGTTTGATTCTGGCTCTTGTATTTTGGTATTACTTTCTTCTTCAATTTTTTCAGATTTATTATCTGTTCTATTATTTTGCCATGGTTGAACTGAAACCTCCTCTGGTTTAGATACAGGAGGTATATCCTCTGATTTTGTCTCTGAGGGAACTTCTTCAGTTTTTTCTTCTTTTGTAATGAATGACTTTATATCATCTTGAGGTGCCTGTGTTTCCTCTGGTTCTTCAATTTCTTCTTTAAGAAATACTAATTCTTCAATATTAGACGCTGTAGTCCATTTTCCTCTCAATCCAGCTTTAACTTTTGTGCTTTCTTTTACTGTCTCGCTATCTACTAAAGCTTGTAAACTTGATAAAGAATTCACGCTTATTTCAGAACCATTGTTATCTATAAATTTATAAATCATATTAATTAGGGAAACTTATTGTACCAACTCTTTCCACTACAAAACCAACTCCTCCTCTTCTTAACACCGAAGGTTCAGTTGAGTAAGTTGAACCACTTGAGATAGCAAATACTCCTTTAAAATCTCTACTAGCTTTTTCAAAATCCAAATTCATATAAGTTGCCATATTAGATTTTACAGATGAGCCAGGAAATGCAAAATATTTATCACTAAAGGTAAGACACCAAATTTCAGCTTTCTCAAATGCTCTTGTTGAACTAACTAATATAGTTTTAGTTCCATCTTGACGTTCTTTTCTACTAAGAGCCAAACCCTGCCATTTCTGTTTAAATGCTGCAACTTTTGAAAAATCTTCTAAAGCTTCTTTATATTCAGAAACTAACTCATCATATTTAGATGAAATTATTTCTTCAGGTGTTTTGGGAATTTCCTGGACAGACTCGAGTGGAGTAGTAATTCCAGATTGTTGAGCTCTATCAGTAATTCTATTAACAGATCTAATTTGTTCAGATGTGTCTCTAAATTTACCTTCTAAATCACTCTTTAAAGAACCTACTTTTTCATTAGCTTCTGCTCTTAGGTCTTTCATTTTTCTTTGTTGAATTAAAACAACAACAATAATACCAACTAAAACTAAGAATATTACAAAATAGATTATATATTTAAGCCAAGGTATTCTTTTTCCTAATTCATCATCTAGAGCTACTAACTCTTGGACTGGTTTTATGATAAATAGATTAATATTTTTAATTTGGTTATCAATATCATAAATTAATTGATCTATATTTTTTTTATCTACCTCAGAACCTGAACCAAGGTCTCTATTTTTAATATTATTAAATTCTTGTATATAGCCAATTTTGCTTTGTTTAAAAGTTATTCCTAAAATCTTAGTTGCATCTGTTCCTATAAAATTTTCTACTTTATTTGACTTATCTGCTCTTTTGATGAGGTTTTTTAATGAGGTATAATTTTTGTATTTCTTAAAATTTATCTTCTCAATTGTTTTTAATCTTTCTTTATATTCTGTAATTTCTATACCTGATAGAAAAGATTTTTTATCGTCTCTAATAAGTCTTTTTAAATCTTTTATCTCTTGATTTCCTATGTTTGCTAAATCATCAAATGCAATTTCTATATCTTCTTTTGCCTTTTTATCTAACTCTTCATATTCTTTATATCTATTAATTAGTTTATTTCTTTTGGTCTTAAGTTTTGTGATTACACTCTCATACTTGTCTATTTTTTTATTAAATTTATCTAAATAATTCTGTTTATTTTCTGATATCCATTGATCATTTCCTTTTTTGGTAGCTTTTTTTCTTTCTTGTTTTTTTTTATCTGATTTTATCTTTGCTACATTTTTTTTATTTTGCTTTATTAAAAAATCTGGAACATACCAAACGGCATTAGGATCTTTAATTATAATTCCATTTTCATTTTTAAAAATATCACTTCCCAGTGGTCCTTCTAGAACATTTTTGTTATAATCACCCTCTTCACCACTTGCTTTAAGAAAACCGTTGTCTACTGCTACTTGTTTATAAAAATCTTCTAAATAAGAGTCTTTAAAGTTTATTGGTCTGTCTTTAGTTTTGTCTTGCAAACAATACATTTTTAAAAGATCAACTAATTTTAATTTTCCCCACTGTGCATTAAAATTTAAACTTTGTAATGTAGGTAACAATTTACCACCAGTTTTATTGGCTGTTTCTGCATGATAACCTGAAACTCTTATTTTGTGAGTATCAGGCTCAAAAACTTTTTTTCCATTTTCATCTACTGTTTGTAGACCTGTGTTTTGATCAATTACAGGATCTCCTTTACTTGTTAGGGCCTTAGAGTCTAGTGCACAATATTTTTGCTTATGTTTATTTTCATAGTTTTTTTTAGATTCTTTACTCCCGTCCCATTCTGTCTTTTGATTTTCAGTTTTGGCATTTTCTTTGTGAAAAGCAAAAGCATTAGACGATATTAAGAATATAGTTAATAATGATGTTATTATTAATCGTATAATGTTTTTAAACATGGTTATTTAAATTTCAATTTACCACTAGTAACTTCGTTAATTACTTGTTTTAAACCTTGAATAAATACTGGTTCAACAATTGAAGAGGTTCTTAATATTTCAGCTAAACTGTCATCACCTTCTACTGACTGTTGACTTTGTTTTAGTTTTAAAGCCCTAGCCTGTCCATTGGTTAATTCTGAGTTAATTTTACCCTCAACGTCACCTTCAAATTTCTTAGTTAAAGTTACTGGTATTTTTGAGTAAGCTTTTAGGTATTTTAAGAATGTTTTTAGTTGTGTAATATCTTTGACACGCCACTTAGTTTCTGGATCTAATTGAGATACTATACCTATTTTATTTTTACCCACCATGACATCCTCACCCAATACAGTTTCATGTGATCTTTCTTTAATATTAAGATCTGTTGCTCCTTCTTGATCAACAAGTAAACCATACGAAACTTCATGCTTTGGTGCTTCTGTAAATACAATTCCTATAGATGTAAATATTCCATTAGTCATTTTTTCAATCATTTTTGATAAGCCTTCTTGATCTTCACTGTCTTCAAAAACTATTTTATAAAGTGTACTAGCTTTACCTCCTAAACAAATTCTTAATGCTTTCGATTGATCTGCACTTGTTTTAAATTCACCACTTTCAAGTAAGTGATTTATAACTTGTGATACGTAATATAATATCCCAGATAAAGCTAACTCAGTTAAATCAGCAAGTTCTTTACCTTTTTCTTTTCCATTAATAATATTAAATCTGTTCTTAAAGGCTTCACCAAATTGTGGGCTATTGACTAACAATTCAATTCCATTTGCAAGTTTTGTTTTATTAGTTCTAATTTTTTGTAATGTTTCGTAACTTTCTAAAAGTAAATCATCATTACCACTAATATCTTTGATCAAAGTTAAGTTATTTGTTAAATGGTTAATCAAAACATCCTTACCTGCAAGTCTAAATGAGTTTCTCCAAAGTAAGTTTCTGTCTTGCCATATAGAAAGATCAGATGTTCCTCCACCAATATCTATGGTCACTACATTATTAACTAATGGTACTTCTTGTCCTTTAGCAAAATATAATGCACTAGAGATACTCTCAGTTAAAAATCCTGTTTTTTCTTGTACCTTAAATTTCTCATCACCAAGCCCTACTGTTACTGCTCTTCTTGTTATTCTCTTAAATGCTCTTAAGTGATCAGCGTTATAAGCTTCAGGATATGAAAAATTAAATGTTAAGTTTTCTCTCTTCACTCCATTAGCTGCAGCTTCAACAGCTGCTTGTAAAACTACTTGTGAAACAAAATATTGAACTTTAGTTCTACTTTGTTCTGCTTCATCCCATTTTAAATTGAATTTTAATGGTCTCTTGTCATCTGGTAAATCTTGAATTGCATATAAAACTTGATCTACATAATAGATAAAATTACTTCTAAATGGAAAATTTTCTACAGAAGTTTCTTTATATGATCTTTCTCTTAAAATTGTCATAAACGGAACTGTAACTTCTCTACTTGGTACAAATTCTTTATGAGCTTGCATTACCTCTTCTATTTCCTCTTCATCAGTGCCCGGTTCATAAGGTAAATTAATTCTATTTTTAAAGATTAATTCTTTAGGGTTTTCTTTATTTTCTTTAAAATAAACACAAGAGTTTGTTGTTCCAAAATCAATACCAATAGACCATTGATTGCTTGTTTCTTGAACTTCATGAGCGTCCGGAAATAGGATTAATCCAACATCTACTCTTTTACTATGCTCCGTATAAGATTTTCCACTTGATTGCGTGGCAACGTTACATAAAATTGCTTCAGGTGAAGATTTTAATGATCTTAACTCTGTTACTGCTGTTGTTTGTTGTATTGGGATTTCTTCTCCAATAACCTGATGAGAGCTCATCATATCATCAACAAACTTTATTTTATCATTGCCAGATAAACTTTCTAATTTATTTCTAATATCGTTTACGGCAAATATATTTTTAGGCAGAATGTTTACTTGTGCGTTACCATCATAGAAAAAGAAATATTGATCCCAGTTATCAATTTTAATATCAGGCCAAACACTAAATCCTAATGGCACACCTCTATTCTTAACTACATCTTTAGCTTTATAAATTTTCTCCAATGTGTAATTCATTGAATTACCACTTTCACTAACAAGCTCTAAATAGATAACAACTTTGTAGTTATCACCATCTGGTGAAACTATACAATTAGTTGATAATCCTTTTGGATCCATAAACATTAACATTGCACTATTAACTGGGTAAGCAAATTGATTACCCTCACTTGAGTGCTCTTTAAGTTTTCTATTATCACCAGCAAATACAACTAGTTTTTCAGTAAAAATTGTTTCAGGTGTTAGGTAAAGATATCCTTCTTTTTCACACTCTGCTTTTAAGGTTCGAGAAAGTTTTTCATCTTGTCTCAATGAATTTAGTGAATAGTTATTCCAAACTCTAATATCTGATAATGTTTTTCCTGTTGATTGTGCCACTCTAAAGTCTGCTAATATCGCACCATTAATCTGTCCTTCAAATTCTGACCTAACCGCTAAACCACAATCAAATTTTGCATTTTGATCTGTTGAACCAATAAATATTTGCGCTAATTTATCGTAAACGGGTTGAGCTGGTAAATTTAAATTTACTTTAGTTGGTGTCCAGCCTGAAAATTCAGCAGTACCTGCTTTTGCATCACAAGATGTTTTAAATTCTTGAAGCCTTCCCATGACAGCATTGAAAACTTCCATGTTAGATGGACTAAGACCTTGAATACCTGTAATCAAATTTTGAAGATAATGCGAAAGTACACGATACTGTTCATTCCTCATATCTTTTGCATTGCAAGGATCTTTTAAAAAACCATCTTCATACCAGGGTAATTTTCTTATATTTTCAATTGAAGTATAATCTCTTGCTGCTGCAACCATTGTATAAGGATTGATTACTGCAATAGCTTTTTTATTAAAATTTAAAACACCAATAGCATTCCAATCTTGACCTTGTGCCATTGTATCCTGAGGCTTTACATCAAATAATATTTTTCCTATATGTGCATAATTTGCGTTTGGAGATGAAGCACCCACTGTATAGGGATTATTTTTAATATCCTGAATATTTACAATGTCGGAAGATAGGTCGTAGATATGTTTGTAGTAAGGTGCTAGCGCAAGAAGTGCTAATGTACCTCTCCACTCATCAACTATTGATTTACTATTATCTAAAAGTCCATTTCTAACTATTAGAACTCTAGCCCAAACATCTGGTACTGAATTAATATCAGCAGCAGACACAACATCTTCACCACTCATTTTTAAACCTTTAGCTAATTTTTCTAAAAAAGTAGCATCCTCAGATTTCCATTCCCCTGAACCAGCTATATTGGGAACCTGGTTTTGTTCATTTAACGGTGGTAATACTTTTCTAACCATAATTATTGCTCACACGATCTAAAGAGAATATCCATAAAAACACCTAAGCCTTTTTGGTCTCTATTAATTTTCTTGTAACTAATGTTACTCATAATATTTAAGAGCTTTAAATTTTTGCTGTCATTTATTAATGTGTTAAATTGATTTTTCTCAGCAGCATTTAGTTTCTCTTTAATAGTAACTCTTGTAGATGTATTTTTTGCTTGAACTTCTGAAAAGAAATCAGAAACAATTAAATCCATTTTTTGATCCGTGTTTGCAACTGTTGAGTATTGCATATCTGTTATCCAAGTTAGAACATCTTGACAATATTCTTTCATGGAAGTGATGACTTCTTGATTGTGTTCATGTCCAACTTCACAAGCTTTAGTGTCATTATTATAAGTATTTTTATAAACTAGCCTTTTAAACCAATTTTCATTTTCATATTTCTTAATTTTGCTCCAGCTTCCTGTTAATGCTGGGCCATACATCCAGTTATAAGAAAAGGCAAATCTAATTAACTTAGATAGACTATCTTTTGAATTTAAATTATTAGAAACATTAGGAATATCACTCCATAAAATGTCGTTACTTTCATTTTTACCTATATGAAATATCTCTTGCCTGTCATTAATTTTATTATCTTCGCTAAAAAACTTTAAGGCACCTAGAGCTCCATATAGCTCAGGAAATAAAGGAGGATTATTTTGTAAATTTCCACCCATTTTAAAATTTGGTAATTTTGCAAGTGGGTCCCACCCTGTTACATAGACTTGATCAAAAATTTTATCGTACTCAAATAGTTTTGCGTAATATTCTAAAGCACCTTTAGTTTGATCTAAAAATTCTTCAGGTTTAGCAAACAATTCACCTTCCATATTTTCCTCAGGAACTTCATAATTAAAATAAGGAAGCATTAAAGCTCCACCTAAATGAAAGTTTGATGTTACATTTTTTTCTTTTTGAATTTGCTTTATTCTTCTTGCTATATTAGGAAATCCAGAAGCACCCGTTCCACCAAAGATAGAACTAATAATAAATACTCTAACCTCTTCACCACCTCTAGCAGCATCGATTGCTTTATAAATTTGTGACCAGAAAGGATCATCTTCATTTGCAGTTGTCGCCAGCATAGCAGCTGCTCCAATATTGGGTCTTGCTCTAAATCCTTCTGATAAATTTTGTTTCATTTCATCTGGGTCATATAAACAGTCCATCAAACCTTTCACTTCAGGTTTTAATAATTCATAATGAATTACTTCTTCTAAAGTGGGATCGGCTCCTTTTAAAGGTAACCATACCGCATCATTATTTGCAGTAATGTTAGTTTTAAATAAATTGCTATCTTTTGCCAAATCATGACCAGATTCATTTCGTAAACTATTTCTTAAATTCATATATTTACTTAATAGAATTTTAGTTCTGCTAACGTTTCCATTAGCTTCATCTTGATCAACCATTCCAGCCCACAAGTTTTGAGGACCAAGGCCAGCTGAACAGCAATGTAGTAAATGCTCTAAACATTTTGCTCCCGTTCCACCAATACCTATTATAAAATTTTTCAAAAACCTCCTGGAAGTTTGTTTGCTAATAACACTGAAGACCTTGCAAATCTTGCTGTGCCTAAAAGGACACCAACATAATACATTAAGAAATAGAATATTGCTGAACTACTAAGAATTGCATAACCAGATTTATCTATAAAGTCAGCTTCTTCATATGCTGTTGTTTGAGTAAAAAAGAAAATAATAGCTAATAAAATTACTACTAGAATTCCAGTAAAAACTGCCCAGTGAATAAAATAAATTTTAGCTTTACCTGGTGCATCAATGTTTAGATAATGAGACCAAGTTGACCAACCTAGCGTCATTAATAAAGTAAATAAAAGCAAAGTAATATTCATATGAGCTACCAGTAGAAATAAGCCATCAGAGAGATCAGAAAAATTCCAACCTAATTCATCAAGTTTTGTAGTAGCAATTATATTTTCTGCAAAGAATTCTGTCAGAGCACCATCTGGGTCTGGACCAACTAACATTATAGAGATTAAGATAATACTGAGCCAAGCCAGAGTTCCAAGGCCAATAAGTGAGAGTATTAATGATCTAATAATATTTACCATAATTATTTTAATAAGTTAAAGTTTAATGCAATGCTTGCTATTAGTGTTGGTTGAAATTCATCGTTTGCTACATTATTTAAGATTTTAATTATTTTTGTTAAATTTAATGTTTTGAACTCGACGGGATTTCCTTCTTTAAATTCCTCTGCACCTGAATCTCTAATAGACCAATCCTCAAAAGTTTGTTCTGAAAGATTTCCTGGTTTTTCCGCATAAACTTCAGCTAAATAAAAATATCTAAATCCTCTAAACAATTTGGCAAATGGTCTGTTCTTAAATAAAGTCAAAGTTAATTCATTTTCATTTTGACTGATTGAGCTAATATCTTCTAGTTTTGCCTCACGCCAATCTCCTTCGTTAATTTTTTTACATTTAATTTTTTTACTAGACCATAATCTTTCTTTGATTGTAAAATTTGAAACACCTGTGGATCCCGGCACAATTATCTCCGAATTTAATACTTTAAATTTATATTTATTTTTTTTGTTAGTATCAAACTGATAGATTGGTAGATTATCTTTTGTATACTCAAATTTAAAATTTTCAGCTCTAGATATCTTTTGTATATTATTTTCAGTAATTAATTCTTTTTGATTAAGATTTTGTAAAATAGGAGTACTCGTAATTAAAGTATACTTATATTTATCTTCAGCATCATTAAAATGTTGTTCCTCTAGATTTTTTTTAACCTGATTAATTTCTTTTTGATCACCAATGATAATTATATAAAAGGGTCTTTTTTGTGCTTCTGTATAAGAAACTGTTCCACCATTCCTTGTTGGAATATCATAAATAGTTCCGTTAAAAGAACTCATCACACCAATTATACCAACTGATTTTCCTTTTTTTAAAATTGATTTTAGAGGTTTTGTTAATTGACTTAATGTACCACCAACTAGTTGCTTGCTAGATAGGAATAAATCTGTAACTATTATGTAGGTTCCTTGAGGATTAGCTTTTGCCATCTTAAATGGTAAGTGAATTTTGGATTCTTGATTATTGCAATCAGTTGAAGAGCCTGAACACTCATAAAAACTTGGAGTAATTACTTGTGAAATTTTATTTTCTTTGATTGGTACAATTTTTTTACCAAAACTATGATAAAAAGTTTTTTCACCAACATTTTCTGCTAATTGCTGCAAATCATCTATGACGTTTGTATATAGATTTTTTTGTCCTGGCTGATCTTTGGTATAACCTTGCATACTTAAACTTTGATCAAAGTAGACAAATGTATATTTTTTATCTTCTTCTTTGTCTGAAGTATTAATATTTAAGCTAGGTTTAGCCAAATTAAATTCAGGTTGGCAATTATCTTTTGCTTCTACAACTGAATATATAGAAATAAAGATAACTATTAATATTTTTACTAAATTTCTATACATAAGTCTTTTTTTACAAACTGTAGTTAATTAATTTTTCTTCCTTGAGTCTATAAATAAAGCTAATCTATTTAAAAAAGATTATTATATTTATGCACTTTAAAGCCATTAGAAGTCTAATTTTATTAATTTCACTCACTCTTTTAGTGTCTTGTGGAGATGGTGGTGATGGTAAGGTTTCTAAAGGACATAGAGATGCAATCAAACAAGAATGTAAGGATTCCTCAGACATAAAAGCTTGTGGACTTGAGATAAGAGCAAATTTTATAGATGACGGTAATGATTATGTTTCGCTCAGTGAGCTAGATAAAGATCAAACAAGAAAAGTTAAGATGGAATGTGTAAGATCTAAAAAATTTGGCCTTGAGGCATATAATAATTGTTTGGAGGATTACAAAACAGCAGCCTTAGATGGAACTTTATTTACAAACTTACTTGCAAAAAAACCAAAAAGTAACATTGAAAAACTTGAAAGTTTAACTGTAAGAATTGATATAGTCGAAAAAGGTAAAGATGATAAAGTTTATTTTATTGGTGGAGGATCCGGGGTTATCCTTGATAAGAAATTAGTAGCCACAAACTGTCATGTTGCTCTAGTGGCATTAAAAAAACCTGACCGAGCTATAGTTATCAAAAAGATTAACAAAGATGATTACGCTGTTGCAAATATTTATAAAAAAGCTGAAGAGCATGACATATGTATTCTTAAAAAAGTTGAAGACTCTGAGTTCAAATTTGAAATGAACCCAGTAAAAAAGCTTACAAAATTTATCAAATTAAAAAAAGGTCAGTATGTTAGAAGTTTAGGAACTCCTGAAAACTTAGAAGGACATACATCGCAGGGAGAGATTCAATACTTGGGTACAGCAGGAAAATCTGGACGTACTAAATATGGTGATTATGTAATTGCTGATGATACTAAGATAATCGAACACAGTGCAAGAATTGCACCAGGAAGTTCTGGCGGACCATTATTTGACAAAAATGGAAATCTTATTGGTTTAAATACTTTTGGAAGCGAAGTTTGGAATTTTTCTGTTTCTGCAGATCATATAAAAGAGTTATTAAATAAATAATATGAAAAACAAAACTTACTCATCACCTAATGACCTAATCCTTTTTGCAGCCATACTTATTCTAACTTTTATTTTTAGTATTAATCATGCTTCCGCACATAAAAAAAAAAATCATAAACCTGTAATATGTATTCCTGAAGAAGATAGAACCCCAACACAAATACAAAGAGATAAAACAAATAATTTTTTTCATAGATTAAGTAAATTGCAACAGGATTGTGCAATTTTAGAAATTGAAAAACAAAAGGGTAAGATCACAGTTCTAGAAGATACATTAGGTGGAATAGCAAATTGTGGTGACATTCCTTTTAATCATAAATCAACTTCAAAAACTAAAGTTTATCAAAAACCTAATTCGAAATCTAATGTTGTTGCAGAAGTAAAAAAAGGACAAGAGTTATTATTTATTTCCCCATCCCAAAAAGATAAAAATTGGTATTATGTAAAAGTTCGTAAAGATAAAGGTTGTGGTGATGGATATATTCAACAAAAATTTGTTAGTAAAAAAATTAGTGAAGACACAACAGTAAAAGTAGGTCCTAAATTGATTGAAATAATGGACCCTAGTTGGGCTAAAGAAGGTAAGTTAATCCTTGTTGATGCCGAAGGTTCAGTTTCTATTACAGGTGCTGTACAAGAGGGTAAAATAGACCAAATTATAATTAATGATGAGGAAGAATTAATTAACAGTGACAATACTTTTACTTATTTACTTTTTGTACAAAGTGATGGTGCAGAAGTTAGAATAATAGGAAATAAGAATGGTAAAAAAGTTAAAGAGTTAATATTTAAAGTAAGAGTTGGAAATTAAACTAAGAACTGCGATCAATAGAGGTTTTTCATTAATCTATAAGTATTGTGTAAGCTAAATAAGCAAGTTCAATGGCTAGTAATATTTCAAGTCCAGACATAATTTAACCCTACCAAACCGCTAATCAGGTGTCTAGGTGATGGAATGAGATGAGGTCAATTTGAAGAAAAATAAGAATTATGGAACAACTTTTTCCATACCTATTGCATACCTGGCTTGATTATAGGTCACCCATTGCGTAAGCTATTATTGTTGTAGATGAAAGATTATTTGAGTTTTTGTTTTTCTGGATTAGCTTGGTGTAAACGAGATGCTCTACCAACTGAGCTAACCACCCTCAAAATAAGGCTACTTATTACATCAACGGTTTAATAA
>ENA-OREN01004368-OREN01004368.1-marine-metagenome-genome-assembly--contig:-NODE-4368-length-12378-cov-6.198195_pt1 | contig 12378 bp, 7 predicted proteins | sample MGYA00248624_ERZ508555 | MGnify/ENA primary metagenome ERZ508555 (study PRJEB26222, sample SAMN06267773) | marine metagenome | isolation source: Saanich Inlet, British Columbia, Canada | place...
ACAGGTAACATCTGTATCGAGATTGAAAGTTATGGTAAACCTTCGGGCCTAACTAGCACAGAGGCTGAGCTATGGGTACATAACTTAGTTAAGGATGGGGAGTTGTGTTGTAGTTTAGTATTTAATACTGATAAGCTACGAAAGATAATGCAAGAGATGAAACCTTACACCCTAATGGGCGGTGATAACAATGCGTCTAAGCTATACCTGGTTAATATAAAAGAATTACTTAAGCAGGTGGGTTCTTAGGGTTTCTTAATTTTTCTGGTAATAGCCCTGCTTTCTGTGGGGCAAACACAGTATCCTCTTCCGATGCTGTTCTATTCTTGTTACCATGAGGACCAAAATTAACCCAAGAGTTTTGTCCCCTGGTTTCACTGGCCAGTGCTTTAACAGCTGTATCTGAATACATATTAGAATGTGATATGAAAGCACTCTCTTCACCCTCTGCTCTAAAACCTACATCATTCTTTGCGTGTCCAAAGTAATCATGCACCACTCTAAATATATCATTAGCTAATGCAACTTGACCACTAATCATAAATTCAGTAGGTGACAATAATGGATGCTCAATACTCTGTTGTTCATCACCATAACCTTCTCTAGTAGAATATACCCACATATGATTGTTATCTAATATATCTGCTACCGCCTCACTTGGAACAGAGTATGGTGACTTCTGTCCACTAGGTATAAACTCTACCTGTAAACCGGCATTTAAAATATACTTATATTGCTCAAGAGTTTCATTAAGTAAAGCATCATAAGCCTCAGCTACCTCTGGCTTTCTAGGATTGTGTTTCATAGCATCATATGCCATAGCTACCCTTGCACCAAACGCCTTGTCTAATGGTTTAAATACTTTTAAATTATCTTTTCTAATACCAGCATCCATTTTGTATTGCCTGGCTAATCTTCTAATTTTTCTTGTGCGTCTAAAATCTATACCGGATTGGGCCATGAGTTCACTGTGTGGTGTTTCCTCTATCTGTGCACCATTTAGGTCAGCCATAACTAGAGGACCAACCTGCACCACCCTAGGCGATGAAACAATTTTCTGACCAGTTTCTTTAATATAAAAATAACCATACTTATTAGGATTCATTCCTACTTCAGCCCATCCGTCAATATTATTCAGTGCATCATTAGCCATTTGCTCAGCTTGTCTTTCATTCAAATCTACCCAATCACCAGTCATAGTAGCAAAGGTAGACTTAGCACCACCCATAGCAACTTTCTTAGCTGCAGGACTGGATTGTACAAATTCCACATTATCTAATACTGCAGATTTAGCATATCCAATCACCTCCATAGGAGTGCCTACTGTATGCACAGTGACTACCCATGTATCTGTATTCTCATAAGCAGGTATGTCTAACCTAGACTTTACTTTATAACCATTATATATTCCTATATATCCTTGTCCACCACCTTGCCTTATTAACTTACCAGCAACTTTTTTACCCACACCAGCAAGTATTTCTCTAAATGTTGGTATCTTTTGTACAGCATCTAAAGTTTCTATTCTAGAATTTTTTATTACTGCAGATGCCCACTCATAATCCTCATCTAAATTTACTTTAGGATTCTCTTTGTTCTTTTTATTTGCTAATTTTTTTAGCTTATCACTTTGTTTAAAGTTAGGTGAATCTGTACTAGACCGATACTCTCTTATATCATCAGTTGTTACATTCCAACCCAGTTTCATATTTTCAAACTTATCTGTTGCAGATTCTGCACGAGCCTCTTTATCTCTAGAACCTACTTCTCTAACTGCAGTTGGTTCAAAGACAGCTGCACTTAATCCGTACCCTGTACCATTAGACACAAAGAATCCTGCATACCCAGCATCTTTTATAAGTTTATTTTCAATATCACTTCTACTTTTAGCATCCATTGGAGGAATGTTATTTTGCTCAGCTATTCTATTCCTTTCAATCCTAAAACCATCAGGGTCTGCTTCTAAATCATACAACTTATTAACAGGTATTTTAGCAATGTATTCAACTGGTCCTAATCCATTCTCTTTCTTATACCCAAGAGGATGTCCTACATTTAAACCAAAAGAGATGTAACGAGGGTTTGGAGCTCCCTGTCTAAAATTTTCACTTCTCAGACCAATAGTCTTACCATCAACCATTTCACCCTGCTTCCTTGGGTCTAATATTTCTATTCTCTTATTGTTACTCCAATGATGCATGAGCACATTACCATCTTTATCTGGGATGGGCTTTAGTCCGCTTTTTTCATCATGCTCTTTAGCTGATTTTATATTCTTCCAGTCATCAATTCCATCATTAATATATCTTAATACATTAGGGGAATAAGGGTCTGGTGGCCATCCTTGGTGTGGTCCGGTTGCACATACTCTAGGCATTAGTCATCTCCCAAGGCTTCAGCACCCAACGTACCTACAGTTGCTCTTAATATAAGGTCAAAGAACTGTTCCGGTGTTTCAGCTAATGTCTCTGCTAGGCCATCACCATAGAGAGAACTTAGAAACTTATCTGCTAAACCTAATGCTGGGCCACCTACATATCCAGTAAAAGACTCCTCACCTACTAGTGGTACACCAACAGCACCTATTAAATCAATAGGCCCACGCTCTCTTTCTGAGCCACGTATTTCATCCTTAATAGACAAAGCTAAGGCCGCCATTCCTAAAGCTGCACCAACAGCAGCTAATGCTCCCATCTGACCCATAAAGTCTGGAGTACATTGCTTAGGATTAATCTTACGAATAACTCTTCTAGCAATAGTATTACCAAATAGAATAGGGAAAGACTTAAGTTGTGCTAATAATTGCATGTCTGGATTGGACATCCATAGTGGTCTATTAACAGCAGTAGGTTCCAGTGCTACATCTGTAACAATCTTTCTCATCCAGGGAACAATCATGTCTCTTACTCTAGTTTGAGTACCATCACTCTTAGTAATCATTGTTTCTAACCACTTATCATTTAGTATATCAATCTTATTACCACCAGCTCTATACATAGCCTCAAAATCTTGGATGGTCATACCATTCTCTCTTAGTTCATTTACAAGGCGTTGTCTTGCATTACCTTTAATGGTTTTTAGTTTCCTGGCCTGTCCTTCTATCATCTTTAAACCAGCAACAGCTGTCCATGCACGTACAAAGTTAGTATATTGTGTTAGAAATCCACCAGCAGGAGTACGAAAATATAGTTGAAGAATTTGGTTGTTGTCTCCAGCAAATAACTTATCAACTCTCTCATTATATGCAGGATTAATAGCAAATCCCATTACTCTAATTAAGTCTCTGGAAAAAGAAGTCTTAGCTTCTCTTCCTTCGCTACCTCCATATATACTACGCCTAAGTCCAGATAGCATATGTCCAGCAATTCGTGGTGAGGCCTTTAACATGTTAAGCCAGCCTGCTCTTTGTCCCATCCACATTGGTTCTGTTATAGAAGAAATAGTAGCCATACCTAAATATTTTATAGCAGCTACAGTTGCAATCTTCTTATATGCTTCTTGTCTTGTTCTACCTGCATCATCCTGTGGTCTCTTATACACATGGTGAGCAGCATCATACAAGTCCCACATCTTCTGGGCCTGCGGATTAGAAACAACACCACCTTTTAATAATTCATTGATGTCTTCATTAAGTCTGTTGGCATTGTTTGCACCAAAAGCCTCAGCAGAAGCTAGACGAATAGAACTATTCATTAAGTAATCACCCATAGATTCTAAAGGACTTTTCTTTCTGAACTTCTCATCTAAACGATTCCAACGACCATCTCTTGACTTCTCGAATGAAGGTCTATTAACTCCTGTCCTTGACCTAACTTTACGTATCTGCTCTGATGTTAGCGTGGATGGGTCAACATCATTAAGTATGTCATTAAGTATTCTTTGACGTACTTCATCAGCAGTCTCAATTATTTCACCAGTTACTTTATCTTTTGTAGGACCAATTTCTACATCATCCTTCAATGACTTTAAGAAAGCATCAGGGTCTGCTTTGACTGCTTTCTTATCTATACCTCTAGTTAAGTAATCCTTAACAAATCCAATCTTTAATCCATCTTTACCTAACCTACTTTGTAGTGAACCAAACACTTTACTACGAATGGCTTTTAGTTTAGTAATATCAGCTTCGAGTTCTGACATTCTCTCAGCACCTAATCTACTACTTACTTCTTGCTTAAGACCGTTATCAACCTTAGCTTCCAGAACTTGTCCTATATATGTATCTATATCAATAGCAACCTTTGAACCAATCTCACCAAGTAATGGAGTATGTTTAGCCCACTTGTCACGTATGTCCATGAACGGTTCAACATACTCACCGACATTCTTGCCTTTGAGAGAATTAAAAGATGGGTTGGTTTGTGTCTCACCTGTACCTGATTGTACATCAGAGAATGAGCGGAGTGCTCTATTGAGATGGAAGAAGTCTTTGCCAGTCTTTGCATTTTGGCGTACTGTTTCCATAAAGTCGGTTGACCTATTAAGCAAAACATCACCAGCTTGTCCAGTTAACTTACGAAATGTAGATTTATCTAGCCTCTTAAAGTCGTATAGTTCTGGTATTACATCTATTGGTTTAGCTAGTTCTTTGAGTTTTGTTTCTAATTCTGGGCCTTTGTAACTGCCTAGTAAATCTTCATATTGCTTTTGGTAATCGGCAACTTGTATTCCGTAATCTTGTCCTGCCTGTTCTAATTTTCCAAAGTTTTCTGAATCTAATATTTGTTGACCTTGTTTGGCTTCTCTTTTTTGCTGTGTAGCTGCTTGGTATCCAGGAATAGCACCAAAGGATTGACCCATTATTGCACCAGTTAATCCTGTACCTACAGATTCCATAGCAGTTATATCCCTACCCCCAGTAGCAGAAGTAAGTTCAGCTATCCAATCTTGTGCTGTTTCAGTTCCACCCTCTTGTATAGCTATAGCACTAGACTTTTTAAGACCAATCATTAGAGCATTAGAAAACTGCATCTTTTCATAATTGTTTAATGACTTAGCAATATCTTCAAAACTCTTTCTTACATCTAGGGGTTTACCACCAAATCCTTTTGCTATCCTTCCAGGAACAATCCAATCTAGGGCAGTTACTGCTGCAGTTGCAAATGTTAGATTGAGTTTTTCTTGAGCACTATATTCACTTACAGGTTTATTATTTTTTGAAACATGTGTATTAGCTACATCATCCAAATTTAAAAAACCTGCCAATGAGACAGGTATTCCTTTACGTAGTACAGCACCACTAACAGCAGCCGCTGCACCACCTGCTCCTGCTACTGGAGCTACTATAGAACCAAGTATAGCAGAAGCTAATATTGCTCCACTTCCTGCTGCATTTTCTTTAGCTCTTTCTAAGGCCCAGCCTAACTTATCAAAGCCCTGCTGTTCTCCGAAGTTACCTTCATATTTAGGTTGATAATCTTCTTTACCTAACTCTCCAGATTTTTCAAGGGACTCTCCCCAAGAACTAAGAAAACTATTTGAGCCTACTATATCATCCAGTATCTGAAGGCCACCACCAAATCCTATTTTGAAATTATCCCAGCTAGTAGCAAGAGGGTCATTCTTTTTAGGTGTACCAAAAGGGTCTGAACCCATACCAGCAAAGGGGTCTGAAGATATACCAGCAAAAGGGTCTCCTCCAGTACCAGCAAAGGGGTCTCCCCCAGCACCACCAAATGGATTCTCTTCTTCTTCTTCTCGACCAAACAAATCAGCCATAATTACTCACTCCTTAAGAAAAGAACTTATACCATGGGTCTTTGTCTTCATCCTCAGGTTTCTTTTCCTTATTCCTGGGGTCTTTGTCTGGATTCCTCGCATAGAAAAGTGCTTGAGCATTTTCCATAGTAGGTAACTTCCCAGCCATTGCAAGTTCGTGCATTAAGGCATTGATTGCATTACCTCTAGACTGAGCTGCTGCTTTTTGCTGTCCCTCATCCATCTTACCAAATCCAAGTATATTACCACCACCATCAATAAAAATAGAATCTGCTAATTCCTTTGGACTTAAAATCATATTCTTTAATGCAGTATAACTTGAAGAAGCATTCTTTGCTAGTGCGTTATTATGTTCCAATAGTTTGCTTGCTCTATTAGGGTCATTGTTACCAAGCTCTGACATTAGTAATCCTAATTTATATACAGTGTCTTTGTCCTTAAGACCTATCTTAACTCTTTCTGCAAAACTTAATTCTTTCTTGGGTGTCTCATTATTTTTCTTAGCATCATCAATTTGTTTCTGCCTGTCCATAAGTTCAGTAAGAGTCTTCGTATTATTAGCTTTTTCATCTAAAGCTCTTTGCTCTGCTCCACCACCTCTTCCAGCATACATAGCAGCAGCACCTCCTCCACCGGCAACTGTAGCACCTATAGTGTAAGGATTTAATGCTCTTGTTGCTTCTGTAGCTCCACCTGTAAGTGGATTAGTATTAAATGTTTGTTTTGTTACACCAGGAGGGGAATAGTCAAATCCTTTCTGGCCCTTGACTCTAGATATTTTACTAACTCCTCCAGGTAAAACAAATCCAGGATTGCCAGCTGCTCCTTCTCTCCTAAAAAGTTTATCCATTAAGCCACCTACTCTTCCCTGCATAGGCTTGCCACCCATAAAAAGTTTTCTTCCAGCGTTAGCTACTTTCAAAGCTCTACCTGCTGGAGTAAGTCCTATACCAAACGCAGCAGCAGTTCCTAATCCTTTAGCAGCAGTCATCCAAGGATTACTTGTACTTTCTTGCTGTTGTTGTTGTGCAGGTGCATCTGGAACCCATTGTGCTCCGGGCTGTGCCTGGCAAGCTGCTTGTCCAGCTTTTTCATAGGCAACTCCTCCTACATAACACATTCCACCGTTAGCCATTATATATCTCCTTTAAAATTATTCATTATCTACCACCTGTTCTGCGTCTTCTTGAAACATTACCTCTACCACCTCTACTACCTGTAGTTCTTGTAGGCTTAGATGGCTTTGGTCCTCGTGGAGTAGGTTTACTTTTCTTTACTGGGGTTGGTTTGTTTCTGTTGTAAGAAACTTTAACTCTCTTAGGTGCAGGTGTTGGTCTCCTTGCGTTTTCTCTAGCGTTTCTTGCAGCTTCATCAGCTGCTTTTTTAGCTTTAGCTTTAGCTGCTGCTTCTGACTTGGCTTTAGCTGCTGCCTTAGACCTAGCTTGTTCTGCTTTGGCTTTAGCTTGTGCTTCTGCTTTAGATTTAGCTTTAGCTGCTTTTTCTTTGGCTGACTTAGCAGCCTCTGCTTCTTTAGCCGCTTTGGCAGGAGCTTTTACTCCAGGTTTAAATGTACCATCATCAATTGATTTCTTTATCTTTGTATCTCTTGCTTTTCCAGCAGCTATATTATCAGATGCAGCATCTACAAAATCAAATATAGATTGAACAGCAGGTGCATTCCCACTTAAGGCAAGACCTCGTGCATTGTCAGTTGCTTGTAATAAACCCTCTATACCAAAATCTTTAGCTCCTTCACTAAGTTGTTGGTAGGCATATCCACCAAGAGCTGCTGGGATACCACCTAAAGGTAAATTTTTATCACCAGATAGATTACCAACATCTCTACCACTACGTATGTGATAAGGATTTCCAGATACAGCTTTATAACCATCTGAACTCTCATCTTTATATCCAGCTAAACCATCACCATAGTCTTCAGATTTATTAATTATATGTTGGTTTATAGCCTTTTCTGTTACATCCCCTCCAGTCAATAATCTCATAGGAAGTCCACTAAGAGAGTTTAAATAACCAGAGCCACCAGTTTCCATTTGTTCTACTAGGTTGTTTAATTTAACATCATTTGCAGTTAAACCAGATGGTCCAGTCTTAGGCCCATCCTTTGTAGCACTTAAATCAGCAGAACTACCTGCAAAAGAGCCTCTTGTTTCAGTTGGAAATCCAGTATCTTGATTTTGAAATAAATTCTCTGCCTCATTAATTTCTCTAGCCAACTGAGCTTGATATGCTGGATGTCTAGTATTTAATTGTTCACCTGATAATGTAGAACCACTGCCAGCTAACTGCATAGGTGTAGCATCTGGGAAATAATCGCTTAAACTTGGAGTATACTCTGCTTGGTTTCTGTCAGTATGTTGATTAAATATATTATCCTGTATTTGAATTGCTTCTTGGGCATCATACTTATCTTGAAGAAATTGTCCTTTAGCCATAAGTTCAGCTTGATTCTTAGCCATACCACCAGCAATATCCCTTGCAAGATAATTGCTTTCTAGGTTATTGGGGTCTAGCGTCATCTTAGGAACATCATCTCTGTCATAGTATAAATCAAACCCACCTCTTCCATTAGGTGAGCCACCAGCCATAAGAGTGTCTTCCATATAGTTAAAATTACCATCATCACTAGGAACATAAGGATAGCTCTCGTCTAACGTGGTCTTAACTACATCTTTGTTTAATGCAGCTTCGCCTTTGTATGGGTCAATAGTTGTTTCGCCAGGACTAGGGAATGTGGTGCTTGGTGCATCTGCTGGGTCTATTCCCATAGCTGCTAATGTTTCAAAATAGTTTAAGTCTTTCTCACCTGTACCAGTTCCTCCACCACCAGTAAATCCCGGCATACTAGGTTGGTTAGTAGAGCTTGGAGGTTGTATAGAAACTGGAGGTATTCCGGGTGGCATAACCACTGGACCCATGCCTATAGCACCATCCGCTGGTCCTACTGGAGTAGGTTCTGGAGCAAATTGACCTTCATAATAAGGATTTGGAGCGTCTGCTGGACTACCCCATATGTCATAGCCAGCACCTTGGTATGGTAAGTTCTGACCGTATGTGTATTCGTTTACGCCACCCGGACCAGTGTAGTTAAATAGGGATGAATCATTGTATGCGGATAAGTCTGGTGCATACATAGACCCGGATAATGTACGTTGAGATAAATCTTGTGGGTTTAATACAACTTGTGGAATAGAAGTTCCGGCTACTGCTCTACCAGTAGAACCACCACCACCGCCACCAGCTGGGCTCGTGTTTGTATTGCTTGGAGCATTTATACCAGCTCTGGATTGAGAACCTTGCCCAGTATAACCTGTTGTTTTACCAACATCTATACCAAATATATTAACTCCCGGATTTGTAACTACATTAGCATATACATCATCCATAGCTTTTTCATAAGCAGCTCTATCATCACCACTTGGCATACTATAGTCAAAAGCATTAGGTGTAGTATATATATAATTACTATCTTGATTATTAGGGTCTGAGGAACTATTAAATACATTGTTATTTATACCAGACAAATTCATAGCACTTCCATGATGATTTACTACACCACTAGGAACATAGGTATTTACAGGTAATCCTGCTGCTGCATATAAATGACTTTTATCGGCTGCCATATAAATCTCCTACATGAAAAGTGAATACATCTGTGCCATTGTTCCTGCATTTTGTAATGCAGAAGCACCTGGAGTTGTACTAACAGCTTGACCAGCATTTCCAACCAGTGGACTAAACCCTGTAATTCCTTGTTGGTATTTAGCAAGTTTATCATATGGTTGATTTTGCATAAACTGCTGTTGAGCCATAGCATCTTGTATTAGTTTTTGTTCTCTTCCTTGCTGTTGACCACCAGACATTCCTAAAGCACCATAAGGCTGGAATCCTGCACCCATTAGAGAACCTGTCTGTCCTAATGTATTTGATTGGTGTCCTAATCCTTGACCATAAGCATTACTATATATTTGTGCAGCCGCTTGGTTAGCAGAGTCAGCAGCTCCAGAAAGTGCTGTTCCTTCAGCTATACCTTGTCTGCCACCACCATATCCTCCAGAAGCAATAGCACCACCTCTTATATTTGCTAGTTGTGAATTGAGACCACCATAAGCTCTATCTGCAGCGGCTTGTGCCATATTATTTACATATGGATTGTTGGCTACATCTAACATATTAGCACTAGTACCTTGCTGGTATGCACTTATTGCTGGGTTCATAATACTAGGAGCACCTTGTGTGGCAAAGTCTCTAATACCTTGTTGTGCTGTTAGCTGGTCTGGACTAAAGCCTGCCTGTGTTTGGCCACTATAGTATTCTGGGGTATGTTCATTGTATATTCTAGTTGCTTCATCAAAACCACCACTTATATGGGGTATGGCCACATCCCAAGGGTCTGTTTTAGCAGTAGAAACTCTATCACCTTTTGACATTATTTAATCTCCTTTGCAAATAATCTTGTTTGTTCTTTATAGTTTAAATCTTTGAGTACCTTTCCCCAACCTTTCCGGCCAAAGAGTTCTACATACTCACACTTATTTTCTTTTCCGAAAGCATCTAATAGTACATCTGCTTCGTCTCTCCAACTACTGAAGTTTTTTCCACCTAACAGTAGAACACAGAGTATGTTCTTTTGAGGGTATTGACTTATTTTAGTAATGAAAGCACCCTCTACTTCCTTGCTTAATTTTACCCAGAGCTGCATATCTCTCGTTAAACAGGCGTTCTTTATGTCCCCTATACTGTACTCCCCTAAACCATGTTCAAGGGCTGTAATCAAGTATTCTTGGACTAGAGGCCACCAACCCTCAATATTCTCCGACCTTATACCTTCAATCAAGAGTGTGCAAAGTTTAGTTTATGCCAATGTGCATCAACACCATCATAGTAATATAATGCTTTACCGTGCCCCGGATTCCAATTAGTACCATCAGCATAACGAATGTCACCGTCTCTTGGTTTCTCTGGTGCTACGTTAGATACATCTATATGTCCGTCAGCAAGATTACCTATGACAGCAGATATCCTATCTAGCTCTGACTGCAAGTAGGATGATAATTCCTCTGGAGAACTAGGTACAGGATTCTTGGTATACCTTATACTCATACACCAACGCCTCTATTACCAGATGGACTCCAGTGTACTTCTAAATTAGCCAGTGCCCAAGTGTTATCATCTGTAGACTCTGCTCTAATTCCTAAATAGTTACCTGTCACTCTTACTGGTATTTCTGAATGCACTCCACTTGTAAATGTATAAGGGCCTTTCCATACAGTTCCTGCGTGTGGACTCATCTCACTACCCACATAGAAATCAACAGAACCAGTACCACTTATTCTAGGAACAAGTTTGTTTATAGATTTAGTTCCCGGATAGCCTAATTGCATGTTGTCTTTCTCTACCCAAGCTCTATAGCTGACACCTGCATTCTGATTACTTCCTAATACATACACCTTAGTAGCACTTGGTGAGGCTAGTAGTAAGGATGGTTTGAGAGGTGAATCCCAAGCATCACTATCTGTATCCCAGTCACCAGACTCTGTCCAGTCTGTTGTACTTACATACTCAACAACACCCCAGTCAATGAAACTAACATAAGGTAAATCTCTTTTAGACCAGCTATTATTTCTAAAGTTATACACAAAAGCTGTGTCTGCAAATGCGTTAGTGTTGTTTGTATTTGATACAAAGTTCACCCACATCTCATTCTTCTCTCTGTCAACAGAAACAAATGTTCTTGTTTTATAGTCCGGATGCATTGAATTAAACAACTCATCTCTTATTTGACTATCTACTATTGATTGTTTAGTTTGACCATCATGTATGTACACATCATCCACAGAAACAACGAAATGCTTATTGTCGAAGTCTTTTACACAATGCCTACCTAGTATACCTGCATCAGAAAATAGTTGCCTAAATCCAAATATAGACTGTCCACCCTCAAATGACATGGACCAAATAGAGTCTTCTTTATAAACTATATTAACATCACCTAGTGGTAAGCAATCAATAACAAATCCAGCAGACTGGGATAAGTCAACATATCCAGTATCTTTTGTAGCATCTGAAGCATCCCAACTTGTAGGCACTGTACCACCCTCTGCAGGATGAGACCAGCGTACTCTAAATGGATAGCGTGTAGCTGATTCAGTTGTATCTAGTGCTACTAGAAAGTTTCTAAACGGTCTCATTACCGCACATGTAGTGCTACTTAACCAGTTAGTTAGATTTGCAAGTTTTGCACCAGCTGCTGTGCCCATAAATTGTGGCTCATCAACACCATTATTAAGTATGGCTATACCACCTAGAACACCACCATTCCAACCACTGCCTGCGGTTGCACTATAGTCACCACCAGTTGTTCTTGTAAGGTCAGTATGTGTAGTAGTTGTACCTGATGTATGTACTCTATATACTTTAGCTAGTCCCGGATAAATCCAAGAGTTAGTGCTAATAGTATCAAAGGGCATTAACCAGTAAGGTGCAACAGTAGGTGTACCAAATACTTGTAGGTGTCCTTTTACTTTAGCAGTCTTATCATTATCAAACTCTACATTATTACCATCTGACCACTGCTTCTCTGGTAGCTCATAGGAATCAATATCTCTATTAATACCTGTTGGGTTTAATACTGTTATTTGTGCT
>ENA-OREN01004370-OREN01004370.1-marine-metagenome-genome-assembly--contig:-NODE-4370-length-12377-cov-2.296179_pt1 | contig 12377 bp, 9 predicted proteins | sample MGYA00248624_ERZ508555 | MGnify/ENA primary metagenome ERZ508555 (study PRJEB26222, sample SAMN06267773) | marine metagenome | isolation source: Saanich Inlet, British Columbia, Canada | place...
TCAGACGTGTGCTCTTCCGATCTCCCCTTTTTCGCTGCCCTGATTGCCCTTGAGTAGCAAACCGATGCCATAGTCATTCCACCGCTGCCACTCCGGCTTGCCGGGGGGGGCAGCAGTGTTCTTCACATTACCAACAGGGAATGTGACCTTATCGCTTGAGATGATCGAAATCGGCAGGTCGTTTGACGGTTTATCAGGGAACACGTACTCCATGTACCTCGTATCAAATTTACGATACCGCTGGCTGGCCTCGACATCAATCGGACCGATGGTCTCCTGCGGTACCTCGAATAGATAATGCACCACTTGACCAGTGCCGGGCGGCATTTGGTGGTTGTACAGAGGTGTAACGATGTCTTGTACGTTACGTCGGTCAATCCGGTTTCCATTCTTATCGAGCATGTACACGTTGACGAAGTGTGACCACGGATCTACCTCGTTTTTCGCTCCTAATCCGCCGCTGCGTCCGATGGTTTTGCCTCCGCTGCTCATCGATACATCCACCCAGATTTCATTTGAGTCGGTGGTGCCTTGGGAGAATAGGTGTCCAACCTTCATTGTTCTCAGCACAACCTCGAGAAGGTATTTTCTGCCAGGCTGCAACGCTGGCACCGCAGGACGGATTGGAGCAATGAGTTTGCCGTCCACCCCGCCTCCCTCCTTGAGACCGAAAACATCAATGACTACTGAATCTTTGAGAAATTCCTCATGTTCCGTGACGATATCTGGTTCATTCCGAAGATGCGCAATCGCCGTGTTGGCAGAGGGAAACAGGTGGTCGTGTATTTGCAGGCCCTTTTCCTTGCCGTCAAAAAAATCTGCCCCGAATTCCTCCGATGATTTCAGCGGCAAATGGCAGTTGTTGCAGTTTTCCTCGGCCTTGACCGGATAATAAAAACTGCGTGCCCCGTGCCCGGAGACGCCGCTCAGATGATAGTTGTCGTAATGGTTTTGCCCCCGCATCCACTCTTTGTAGTGATTCAAGGTATACGGCAGACTCACCTTGTGGCAGACGGAGCAAAACTCCGCTGTTTTGTGCAGCGGTTTCAGAAAGGTCTTATTGTGAAACTCCGGCTTGGCTTTCACCAGTTGCCGATTGATGAACTGCAACACAGCGCTGTCGCTCTTGGTGAACGGGTAGTGGATCGGTTCCTCGATTGTGTAATCGGCATTGCCTCGAGTGGAGTTGACATGTGTGATCGCATGGCAAACGGTACAGGTGATGCCTGCATGCGCTGTCCCATGGTTGCGCATATCAAAGTTGGGATCATCAAATGCTCCGCTGAAAAACGGCACCGGATCATGGCAGCCCGCGCAAAATCGGGAGGCCTGCACGTTGCCATCGCGCTCTAGTAAAACTCGGCGTGTCTCTGAAATGCTAAAAAAGTACGGTTCATTGTTAAACGAGCTAAAGTGATGCGCGCTGTGAAACCAACCTTCGTAGACATCCGGATGACACTCTTTGCAATACTCATCCATCATGAGCGTGTCGGCAGGGATGAAGTTTCCGGAAGCTGTCCGCGCTAATGAGGGCTCGAAATATTTCACGCCCTCTTTCGGACCCACGACATTCCACTTTCGAGGGTCCTGTGTATGTAGGGAAACCATGACTACTACTACTGCCCCGACGGCCAAGGCCCAGCTTACCCCGGCCTTCCACTTGATTTTTGGTCCCGCCAGACGATGCAGGATATACAACCACACCGCCGCAAACGGCGTCATGGAGTGAGCCCAGTACATTACCGTGCGCGTGTCTGGGTTCTTGATTTCGAATCCCTCCACTCGCATGAGCGCCAGCCCGCTGAATAGCAAAATCAAGCTGATGGCAAACAGCGCATACCCGACTGAGGCTGCGCGCTTTTTTGGGCGATTCCAGGCGTTTTTTATGTGGAAAATGCCAAAGATTATAACCGGTAAAATGATCAACAACCCCAGCACCAAGTGTCCGAGAAACATCAACTGGTAAAAATAATTCTCGTACGTCTCTCCTGTAAACCACTCAAAAAATGTGATGCTGGATAAATAGGCGGAGTTTGCTCCAAGCAGGGCAAACAGAACCAAGATACCAAACAGTAATACCCGCAGTCTTGGACCTATAACTCGAATGTACCTCTTTTTTCGATAGGAGGAATCTTTAGGATTCATGGCTTGAGGCTAAGCAGTAAAGCATCAACGAGCCGGTACATACCTTTGTTTCGCAGCATAAGCCCCGTGCGTAGACGAGCAGTCACGCCTTCGCTGCTAGTGAGCCAAGTGAAGAGCACCCGCGCCTGTACTACGGTAACGAGCAGCAACAAATATTTTGCTGGGGATGGTGCTTGTCCGCTGCCGGAGTCTTCGGTCATGCGCGGCAGGATAACGGCCGCTGCCGCCTTGACCAAGGGGAAAGCGGTGCCTAGTCTGAATGCGATCTCTTGCCCATGAAGATGCTGCCCCAGACAGAATCGCCCCGATTGACCAAGCCCTTGGCCAAGGGCTTCACGCTGATCGAGTTGCTGGTGGTGATCGCCATTATTGCGATACTCGCCGGGCTGCTGTTGCCGGCCTTGGCCAAGGCGAAGGCGAAGGCCGGCCAGTCGGCCTGCCTAAACAACTGCAAACAGATCGGCCTGGCCGTGACGATGTACGTTTCCGAGTACGACAACCAGATTCCCCTCTGCCGCAACTGGGGGCGGGCCTGGGGTGGTGATCATGCATTGCGCAACGACCCGGTGTGGATGCCTAAGTTGCTCGAGCCTTACATCGGGAAAAATACCGGAGCACCCGACCCCAAACAACCCGGCAAGTCTCGGACGCCCCACTCCGTTTTTGCCTGTCCTGTTGCGATGAAGACGCAGGATCCGGCGATGCTGTCGAGATTCCGCAGCAATAATAATGTAACCTACGTCTGGAACCACATTTACCTCACCAAGAGCCGGAGTAGCTACGAAGTGAGTCGACCGGTCAGCGGTCGCATGGCTGGCAACTGTGTCAATCCGTCCCTCTCTGTGCTGACTTGGGAGATGCCTTACTGGGACTATAAGACGATGCCACACAAGAGGGGCATCGTGTTGAGTTATGTCGATGGACATGCCGCCCGCATGAACGGTTCCCCAAAGGAACACGACTGGTGGGCCTACCACAGCCGTGACGGCTGGGAGGAGGGCGAATACACCTGTGGCAACCCGCACTGAAGCTACCGGGAGGAGAACTGGTCTTATTCCGACTCCGGGGAAACCAGGGGGGAGCGTGGCGGCAGAACCTTCTCGACAGGTACGCGGGTCAACTCGGCGAACTTGGGCAGGCCGCCCTTGGTGGGCAGATCCAATCGGCCGGCTACCAGCGGGGCCACATATTTGATGAGGTTTTCGTTGGGCAACCAGCCGTCCTCGCTGATCCAGTCACGCGGGATGGTGCGCTCCACCAGCGCGATGTCGCCCAACGGATGCAGGCCGGTGGTGAACTCGTACGGCTCATCAGACTGGCGCTCGATCGTGATCATCAATCCGCTCTTACCATCGATGGCGGCTCGGACGGCAGCAACGCCGCAGGCGACTGCCTCATCGACATCCTGCTGGCTGGCGAAATGCGCGGCGGCGCGTTGGGCGTAGCCGAGTTTCACGGTGCGAGTCTTGAGGTCGAGTTTGCCGTGGACAAGCTCACTGAGCGCCTCGGCTGCGCCGGAGAGTACCGGGTGGCCGAACGAGTCGAGGCGCGTCTTGTCGGCCCCGAGTTCGTGCCCCTCGGAGTTCTTCACGCCTTCGCCGGCGACGACGATGCAGTAGCCGAGTTGGTCGACGGTTTCCTTGACCTTGGCCAAAAACTTTTCCTCATCGAGCGGGATTTCCGGCATCAAAATGAGGTGTGGCCCGTCGGTGGGTTTGCGCTTGGCCAGCACGGTGCCGGCGGCGAGCCAACCGGCGGCGCGGCCCATGACCTCGATGATGCAGCAGGAACCGTCATCGGTGGCCATGCTGGCGACGTCCTCCGCGATCTCCATCACTGTCGTGGCGTTGTACTTGACCGCGCTGCCGTAGCCCGGCGTGTGGTCGGTGTGAGGCAGGTCGTTGTCGATTGTTTTCGGCACGCCAATGCAGCGCAGCGGGTAGCCGCGTTTCTCGGCCTCGAGATGCACCTTGTTGTTGGTGTCCTGCGAGTCGTTGCCGCCGGCGTAAAAGAAATAGCGAATGTTGTGCGCCTCGAATACCTCGAACAGCCGGTTCATGTCGAGGGCAGCCTGTTCGGGGTCATCATTGAAACGAATCTTGTAGCGGCAGGTGCCCAGCGCGGCGCCTGGAGTGTGCTTGAGTTCCTCGATGGAGCGGGCCTTCTCCTCGTTCAGGTCGATCAGGTTTTCGTGCAGGATGCCGAAGATGCCGTTGAGGCCGCCGTAAATCTCCTTGATTTGCCCCGGGTATTTGCCGGCTTCCTGAATGACGCCGGCCACGCTGGCATTGATGACAGCCGTCGGGCCGCCGGATTGGCCCACGAGCATGTTGCCCACTAGTTTTCCATCGACCTCAACAGGCGGTGTTTCCGGTTCGGAACTGAGGTCATGAATCAGCGGGTTGCTGGCTTCAGTAGGGCTATTTGTTATAGGGTTGTTATCTTCCAAGGCTGGCATTTGCAAAAATTGTGTTTGTGGCTCTCCTCCAAAAAGGGCGCGGGACTCTGCCTGTCGACCTTTGGCCTGTCAAAGCCAATTGGCGCCACGGGTTAATATGAATTGGCCCGGCTTGGCCTATTTTGCGGTGAGTTGAGTGAGGGGGTTGTCGCGATTGGCCAAGGGGAAATCGACCCGCGCGCCGCCCTGCCGATGCGACTCGAACAGCGCCACGATCATCTCGGCCGCCGTGCGCGCGTCGTGGATGCTGGCCTCCGGATCGCGATCCTCCTCCACGGCGTCAATGAGGTCGCGGATGGCCAAAACATTGCCTGCGTGCAGTCCACCGTCCTTGAGCGTCTCCGCTTGGCCAAGGCCGTTTGAGCTGATGGGAATCCACTTTTTGCCGGTGCGCCCCGGAGCCCACGAGCCGTCCGGCAGGAAACTGGCGCTTGGCAGATAGCCTGTGGTCATCTTGATGACGCCCTCGCTGCCAAAAATCGACAGGCCAAAACGATTGGGATTACCGGCGGCGCGGCGAACGGACCGGAAGTGGGCCAAAACCTCGTTGGGCAGGGCGTAGGTTGCGCCGACGTTATCGCCGGCAAGAGGGCCGATGCCTTCGTTACCCGGCTTGACGTGCCTGGCCGTCACCGCCTCGCCGCCCTGCCGGGCATAGCCCTGGCACCAAAGCGGATAACCAGCGAGGTGATGGGTCAGGTCAAATACATGCGTGCCGAGCACCCACAAATCCTCGCCACCGCCGCGATTGTCCTCCTTGCCGTGGAGTTGGAACTCTAGCAGGCGACCGATCCTGCCATCAGCGATGAGTTGCTCGACCTGATCAAGAATTGGGCTGTACCGTGTCTGGTGTGAGACGGCGCACTTAACGTTGTTGCGCTCGCAGGCGGTGACCATCTCATCGGCCTCGCGCAGCGTTCGGCAGAGCGGTTTCTCCTCGTAGATGCCGCGCACGCCGGACTCGGCCGCCGCTACGAGCATGTCCCGGTGTTGATCGAGCCAGCGCGGGCAGATGCTCACGAAATCGAACGTCTCCTTCTCGAGCATCGTGCGGTAGTCGGCGTAGCCGCGAGGATTGCCCAGTCGCTTCACCGCCTTGGCCAAGCCGCCTGCGTTGTCGTCCGCAACGGCCACCACTTCCGTGTTCGGGAATTCACGCCAAACCGTGTCCAGTCCGTGCCCATAATTGCCGCGCCCTGTGCTCCCGATCACACCGACTCGATATTTCTTTGCCATGATGAATGGTTCGCTTGGCTACGAGTATGCTCTCCGCTTAGCCAAGCGACAAGGCAATTGGCTGGTCGGGAGTGTGTTGGGCTTCAACCTTTCCCGCCGCTTGGCCATCGGGTAACCTGTCGCCCGTTGAATGAAGCTAACACTTAATGAATAATGACACATAATTGGACAGCAACAGTTCTACTGTCGTCTAACGAGATCATTCAGGGACAACCAATAAAGTAGAGGAACATGAACTGGTATCTCGAAGTACTAAAGAAGTATGCCGTGTTTAGCGGGAGATCTAGGCGAAAAGAGTACTGGTACTTCGCATTGTTCTCTCTTCTCATTTTCATAGCTTTAGGGGTTGTTGACGGTATGGTTGGGTTTTTTAGCATCGAAGCTGGAATAGGGATCCTTGGGCGTGAGGTACTCGTCGCACCCCTTGTCCTCGTAGGTGCTATATTCGCACTGTTAATGTTTATCCCCAGTCTCGCGGTTGGCGTCAGAAGACTTCACGACACTAATCGTAGCGGTTGGTGGACGCTATTAGGTTTGATTCCTTGCATTGGTCATTTCGTTCTTCTTGTCTTTCTGGTGCAAGATAGCAAGCCAGGCGAAAATCAATATGGTTCCAACCCAAAACAGCTTCCGGAACCCACAGCAGGGCTGCCGTTTGAACTGGCGTTGGCGCTGCGGTATTTGCGGCCCAAGCGCACGTTTGTCTCCATGATCACGCTGATCTCGATTATCGGGGTGACGCTTGGCGTAGCGGTGCTGATCATCGTGATGAGCGTGATGAGCGGCTTCGGCCAGCAGTTGCGCGAACGGTTGCTTGAGTTAAATGCGCATCTAAAGGTTTCGGAGCGCGGCAAGCCGTTGAGTGACTACAGATCCATCCGGGATGAGGTTTTGTCGAATGAGGCCGTTTCAGGGGCAGCACCGTTCATCATCGGCCCGGTGCTAGTGGAGACACAACCTGATGGTGAGGAGAGTCCCCAAGTTTTCACGCCATGGGTGCGCGGAGTGGATCTGGAATTGGAGTTGAAGGTCAGCTCACTGGTTTCGGCCAACAACCTGGTGGCGGGTGACATCGACGTTGCATTGAACGGGTTGGTGGTGGGGAAAGAGTTTGCCCGGATGCTGAACCTCAGGGTGGGGGATTTTCTGGCGGTGCATTCGGCGAGGAGTTTTCACCGAATCCGCAAGGCTCAACAAGAGGGGAGCGAAGCGGTTCTTCTGCCGGATGATTTTGAAGTGAGGGGTGTCATTGACACCGGTCACTACGAGTACAACGCATCATTTGTCCTGGCTTCCATCGAGGACGCACAGGCGCTCTACGATCTTGGGGATGCTGTCCACGGTTTGTCGGTGAAACTGCACGACTCAAAACAGGCCGAGACGGTGCGGCAACAGTTGCTCAAGACCCTGCCGCAGGGTTACGTGGTGACGACGTGGGAGGACGAGAACACGCAGATCCTCGACGCGCTGAAGGTCGAGCGCAACGTGATGTTTTTCCTGTTGTTTTTCGTAATGATCGTGGCGGCGTTTGGCATCACCAGTTCGCAGATCACTTTCGTGGTGCAGCGCACGCCGGAGATTGGGACGCTCAAGGCGCTCGGCGCGACCGGTTGGCAGATCATGCAGGTGTTTTTCGCGCAAAGCCTCGTGGTGGCGTTGTTGGGGTTGACGTTCGGTTTCGGGCTTGGCTTGCTCGTGCTGGAGTATCGCAATGAGTTTCTGGAATTATTGAGGGTCGCGACCGGGTTCGAGTTGTTTCCCGCCGAGATTTATTTATTCGATAAGCTGCCGGCCCAAAAGTTCTCGGAGATGGGCGGTGACCTGACAAAGATCGGCGTTGGGTCGTTGTTTATTTGCCTGTTGGCCGGGGTGATCCCGGCGTGGAACGCCAGCCGACTCAAGCCCGTGGAGGCCTTTCGCCATGAGTGACGCGATCCTTTCAGCACGGGAGTTGCACAAGTCGTACGACCTTGGCCGGCGCAAGGTGGAGGTGTTGCACGGCGTGAGCCTCGAGATCGCGAGCGGCGATTTCCTCTCGTTGCAGGGCGCATCCGGCGCGGGCAAAAGCACGCTGCTGCATCTGCTCGGCGGTCTCGACGAGCCAAGCGCCGGAGAGGTGTTCGCCGGCGACCAGTCGTTGTTCGGCATGGGAGCGTCGCGCTTGGCCAAGTGGCGAAACCGCGAGGTTGGTTTTGTGTTTCAAGCGTACCACCTTTTGCCGGAGTTTGACGCGCTGGAGAATGTCCTCATCCCGGCGCGAATCGCGCACACAGGCATCGGCGTCGCGGAGCGGCGGGGCAGGGAACTGCTGGAGCGCGTCGGCTTGGCCAAGCGCATGCATCATCTGCCGACCGAGCTGTCCGGCGGCGAGCAACAACGCGTGGCCTTGGCCCGGTCGTTGATCAATCAGCCGAAAATTTTGTTCGCCGACGAGCCAACCGGCAACCTCGATTCCAAAACCGGCGTCGAAGTGCTTGACCTGTTGTGCGAGTTGCAGCGGGAAGCCAAGCTGACGATGATTATCGCGACTCACGACGACAGAGTCGCCGCCCGGGCACACGCCACGCTTCGCCTGGCCGACGGGCTGATCGCCTAAAGCAGTTCAAGCGACTCGTCGAGCAGGCCGTAAAGCGTCTGCATCGTCTCCTCGGTTTCGTCGCCCATGCTTGAGAGTCGGAAGGTTTTGCCCTTGATTTTGCCGTAGCCACCGTCGATCAAAATGCCACGCTCCTTCATTAGTCCCTGCAGCTTGGCCACGTCGATTTCGCGCCCCTCCGGTTTTGCTCCGTTGTTCACACACGTCAGCGTCTGCGACTCGTAACCGGGCTCGGGGAACAGTGTGAAACCGTTCCCGGCGGCCCAGTCGCGGGTCATTTGCGCCAGATTGGCGTGCCGCTCGAAACGGGCTTCGAGCCCCTCGGTCATTATGTCCTCAAGCTTCGACTGGAGAGCGTAAATATGGCCGATGCTCGGCGTGCTCGGCGTCATCCGCTTCTCCGCGTTTTTCTGGAACTCGTGCAGGTCAAAATAGTAGCCGCGGTCGTTGATCTTCGCAGCGCGGTCGAGCGCTGCCTGTGATGCGGTGAACACGCTCAGTCCGGGCGGGAGCGCTAAAGCCTTTTGCGTGCCAGCCAACAACAGGTCGATGCCGAGTCGGTCGAACTCAATCTTCACGCCGGAGAGAGAGCTAACGCTGTCGACGATAAACATCACGTCCGGGTACTTGGCTTTGAGTTGGGCAATCTCGGCGAGAGGGCTCATCACGCCGGTGGAGGTTTCGTTGTGAACGAGAGTAATCGCGTCGAACTCGCCGGTGGCCAGGCGCTCGTCGATTTGTTCCGGCAAGATGGGCGAGCCCCACTCCACCTGCAGCGCCTCGGCCTCCTTGCCGCAGCGCTTGGCAACGTCGAGCCACTTATCGGAGAACGCGCCTTTCATGCACGTGAGAACGCGCTTGGCCACCAAGTTGCGCAACGCGCCCTCCATGATGCCCCAAGCCGACGACGTGCCGAGATAAACAAGTCGCTCCGTGTGGAGCAGCGCCTGCAGGTTTGGCATCACGTCAGTGTACAGGTCTTTAAAGTCCTGGCTGCGATGCCCGATCATGGGCGTGCGAAACGCATCAAACGTTTTGTCGCTGACCTCGATCGGCCCCGGTATGTGCAACTTCAAGTGCCCCATAGAGCGGGCGAGGCTATTCGCAACCCCCCGCCGCTGGCAAGCGGCCAGTTAAGTTGCGTTGTCAAAACGCCGGTTGGGATTCAAATAACTTGCCGCTTGGCCCGGCTTTTCACACAATGCGCGCCCGTTTGCTGGAGAGGTGGCTGAGCGGTTGAAGGCGCACGCCTGGAAAGCGTGATTACTTGAAAAGGTAACGGGGGTTCGAATCCCTCCCTCTCCGCCATTTTAATTCGTAGTTTTCCTCGGGGTTTTGGGCTTAAACGTCGTCTTGGCACTAGGATTGAAATGGGGCGATATTTGGGGGTTGACATAATCGGGCCAGAGGCGAACCCTCTTCAGCTGATTCGGGCAGCGGCACGTTTCTTCTGCGGTGTTCCCCACACCCACCTCCTTGGCGTCTGTTGCCCGGATCATTTTTTTTCTTAATCGCTTGACCGTCAACAGACTTCTGGTAGGTTCCTCCGCCCCTTGTCGGGGGTGTAGCTCAATCGGTTAGAGCGCCTGCCTGTCACGCAGGAGGTTGCGAGTTCAAGTCTCGTCACTCCCGCCATTACTTTTCCTAGTAAATCCCCACGTTTCCTAACAACTGCACTCGCTAAGAGTGTGATTCCAAATCTTCGTTACCAATTAGGCTGCCACTAGTGAGTGTAACTGAATGTAGCTGAATGCTAAGGAATGTAAGAATGCGGTTCTGATAATTGGTAGCCAAATTGGCAGCCACTGGCAGCCGTGAACACTCACTCAAGTGGACATATGGATCGGAAGCATTGGTAGCCAATTATGGTAGCGGTGGAGGACGGCCCAAATCTGCGATCTGAAGAGGAGGCGTCCTGCCGAGTGTGATTGGCCACAAAGTTTATCCCAACGCGTCCTGCGCCCCGTTCTGGCCAAAGAATTAGTTGGGCTGGTAAATAAGACTGAAGCGAATCCGTGAAAAATCTTTTTATGGCATTCGTTGATGTAAAAGTATCCGGGGGAAATGGACTTTTAGGTTTGAAAATTGAAAACCCCGCCAGCCGAAGCCAACGGGGGGTACGCACCCAAGCATAATTAACCATCATGAAACGTCAGTAACCAGCTGACAAAACAAACTTCGCATCTTTAGCGGCATAGTCAAAAACCCCGCCAGCACCTTATGGGACGAAGCCGACGGGGTTGACTAGCAACTAGTGAAAACAGTCTAGCTACTAGATAAATAAAATTCGCATTATTGATGTGAGTAGTCAAAAACCCCGTCAGCCGAAGCCAACCGGGTTCACTGAAACCAAGGCAACCTAGCTGGCCTTGGGGATTTCCACTGTGTAGTCGCTTTTGGCGATCAAGTCGGCGTAATGCTTTTCGGTTGTCCGGTAAGTTCCGTGCCTCAAACTTTTCTGTGCCTCGTAGATTGAGCCGGTATTGGTGACAATCATTGCACCATTCAGCTTCCTCATTTCGTGGCAGCAATACCTCCGCGCCCAACCAAGGTTCCTCATCCATTTGGCCAACCTTCGGTTTGCGGATGAAGCTGATTTACCGTCGCCTCGATAACGCTGCAGAATAGGGCCGTCACCGCGTTTCTCCTCCTCAAAGGGGATCACATTGGGTTCAACCCTTGCGACGCCTTCTGGTGGCGTTCCGTTGGGATGTGGGATTTTGCCGGTTTCCACTCGCCGCCAAAACCCGTTGGGTGGGGTTTGTATGCCAAGCCGTCCACACCTCAAGGCTAGGCCGCGAGGTGAGAGGTTCATCTGTTTTGCGGCTTGGGTGCCAGGGATTGACCAAACCAGCTGTTGGAGTTCAGTGAGGGACATATTTGGCACCTTGTCCCTTGATATTTCCCTCGTTGACATGATGTCGTCGTAAGCCGATTTGCTAATGTACACCTTGCCAACTGAATTAGCCTTCGGCTTCCAGTTTTCAGTCGGCTGGACTTCGATGACATAGCGTTCAACCACCTCACCTGAAGCATTCCTACCCGTTTCCGGGTACAACCACGACCAATGGGCGTTTCGGATTTCCGCCCACCTAAAGCCGGGGGCATATGACAATATGAAGGTCAACCAAGTCTCCACACAAGTGGATTTCAGTTCAGCCAACTTGGTCAGGAAGTTGTCCATGAAGTCTGATGAAGAACAACAGCAACCGCGCATGATGAGTAATGATGATTCGTTCTCCAATATTGCTCCAGCTTAGGACAAGGATGACACCAAGAAAGGTGAGCAAAATATTGATGATCTTAATTTGGACTAAAGTCTAACAGATAAAGAAATTTAACAACCTATAAGTAAATAAAGCTAGAAGCCGCTAGATGTTGATGCCGTTATCAAGCAAATCCTTGACTAAGAGGGTCTAGAGCCCGGGAAAATGATGTATGATACAAAATGTTTACACACTTAAAATCCTGAATTCGTGGATGAGTATGTGGACGAAGACGATCCTGGATTTGATACATATGTTGTGAATGAGGAGAACTTCGTCGCCAGTTGCTAAGAACTTGCTAGATTAAACCAATTCCCAGAGAGAGCTATCGAACCAGATACAAAGCACAACATGGCGTTTAGAGAAAGATTCAGAAAAGAGCAATTAGCTGCCAAAGAAAGAAACAAGGCATAGTCCAAATCTGGAGCCAAAAGGTTAAAGAGTAATGACTCTGCTCTTTTGCTTAAAGAACTTTCAAAAAAGAAGAAACGAGGTGAAGATTTGGATGAAAAAGAAATTGAATAATTCAAAAAAGACAAGGCCGAAAGAGAAAGTGTTCAAGATGAGAATGAAGAAGAAGAGTCGGTAAGTGTCTTACCTAAATGGGTGAAGTTTCCTCAAGCTAACGACGAGTTCTACCCGGCTGAATTTGACAAAACTATTTATGATTGTTACA
>ENA-OREN01004384-OREN01004384.1-marine-metagenome-genome-assembly--contig:-NODE-4384-length-12350-cov-6.258372_pt1 | contig 12350 bp, 24 predicted proteins | sample MGYA00248624_ERZ508555 | MGnify/ENA primary metagenome ERZ508555 (study PRJEB26222, sample SAMN06267773) | marine metagenome | isolation source: Saanich Inlet, British Columbia, Canada | place...
CAGCTGGAAGTGAAAAAAGTGAAATTGATTACAGAGTAATGTTGAAGAAGATTCTCGGCGTATAATCTTCTTATAATAACCTGTAAGTGTCTTTTATAATGACCTGTTCTATTATTAGTACATCATGAAAAATCAACGTTCAATTCTATTATTTGAAGAAGCCATAAAATCACCAGCAACAAAAAAAATGTATTTGTATCAAATCGAAAAATTTAGAACCTGGGCAAAAATAAAAGATTTTGATTCATTACTTCAAGCTCCAACAAAAAACATTCAGGAACTTTTAGAAGATTATGTTTTTAATATGAAACGTGATGTTTCACCTAATTCAATTCCTGTCTATTTTGCTCCATTGGAATTATTTTTTGTAATGAATGACGTTAATCTTAATTTTAAAAAGATTAGAAAATTATTTCCAGCAAAAATAAAGAAAGGAAACAATGAAGCATATTCATTAAAAGAAATTCAAAAACTATTATCTCATGCTAGAACATTAAGAAATAAATCTCTAGTTCTTTTACTTGCTTCGTCTGGTTGTCGAATCGGGGCTGTATCTGATATTAAATTAAAACATATGTTAAAGATTGAAAACAGTTATTGTATTACAATTTATGAAGGTGAAGTTGAGGAAGATTTTATTTTTACAACTCCTGAAACTACTGAAGTAATTGATGAATATTTGAATGCAAGAAAAAAGGATGGGGAGTATGTGGATTTAGAATCCCCGTTGTTTCGTTCTATTTACCGTCTAGGAATAGAGAAAGTTAGGCCTTGTACTATAGACGCTTTATCCCATACTGTAGGGCGTTTAGTTACCATACTTGAGAGAAAGAAGGTTGGTAAAACTAATAGATTTAGTGTTGCACGAAATCACGGATTTAGAAAGTTTTATGCAACTGCGATAAAAGACGTTGAAGGTGTTAGCCCTACAATGACTGAGAAATTAATTAATCATATTGGGGTTGTTCAATTAGACGGAAGTTATTACAAACCAACTAAAGAAAAAATGTTTGAGGCTTACAAAAAATGTATTGATGTTTTAACCATTGATGATTCTAAAAGACATGAAACAAAATTGGAAAAAGTGATTAAAGAAAAATCTGAACTAGAAAACGTAAATCATGTTTTAAAAGAAACTGTAAAAGAAAAAGATTCTATTGCTAGAAAATATAGGGATGCAGTATTGAATACGAAAATAACAGATGATGCAATAAACAAAAGAATTGAAGACCTTCTAAACCAAAGAAAAAATAATCGTTAATGTTAATCTAATTGGTTTATTTTTCTTTCTTTTAAAATTTTATCAATTTTTTTAATAATTTTTTCATCTGTCACTTCAACATTTAACATTACATCTCTGTATTTTCTTGCTAATTTATCAATCTCTATCTTTAATTTTTCTACCGTTAACCTTTCTTCTCTTATTTGATCTTTGTATGTTTTAATTTCATCTTTATGAATTTCTTTTAAGGTAGAGATTTGATTTTTAAATTCATGTATCAAATCCACTGATGTTATGATGTATTTCCTTTCAATTAAATCAAATTTATTTCTAACAGATTCTGTGACAAATTGTGCTTTTGAATGATATCCTATGTTTTTGGCGATATCTGTCTTAAGAAACTCATCTAATTTATTCCACAATCCTTCATCAATTTTTACGACTTTTTGTGTAGATTTCCCATCCATACCTTGAGGTTACATTATTTTTATTTAATCTAACACGTTGATTATTTTTGATAACCTTGAGGTTACACATAAATACTTGATGACCTTGAGGTTATTATGAATACACCTAACTATTGGCCTAGTAAAATTCGAACTTTTGATAAAGAGAGGGCATCAAAATTCTTTGGTAATCCCTCTGATAGATTTACTAGTTTACAAGACCTAGTATGTACAGCAGTAACAGAAAAACTTGATCAATTAGAAAAACAGGGAGAATCTAAAAATTGAGTCAACTGGAACAGTTAGGCTGTTCTCATGAAAACAGAATTTTTCTTGTAACCTACAAATCAATAAATCTTAACGGTAAACTTTCTGAAGAATCTCCAAAAGCACTATGTCAAGAATGTTATGAGAATCCTGATTTTAATAATTCTAGAATAACTGACATAATTTTCAATATTAAAACTGGTGAAATAATAAAATGAGTACAGTATTCAAAACTGTTACTGTAACTTGTAATGATCCAACTTGTTTTTTTGTTGGAAATTACCACAACACCACTATAGAATCTGTAAGAGCAACTAGGGAATTTATGGAAAATATCCCTGCAATGGATAACGAATGTCAGCATAAGGACTGTAATTACAAGGTGACTGAAAATTGAATATCTACACTCGTAATACTAAATTAAAATCCACAAATGTTTTACATGGGCAAACAGGAATTAAGGATTTTTTAAATTGATTTGTATAAAATGCAATGAGGATAAAGCCGATACTCCTGATTTTATTTCTCTCTCAGTTGTTTTCATAATTCTCTCTCTCATTGAAATTGAAAATTTTTCTCTCACACACTCACTCAAGAAAGTTGAGGTAGTAGTATAATGGTTTACAACAATGATCTTTCTAATTCAAAGAAAGACAAGTTATTCCCTATCAAACTAGATGAGCAAAATTGTACTTGTCCTTTATGCAAACTGCCTTTTGAGCGTAGCATATTCTATGAACAATCAACAGACTTTGATCATCTTGACCGTAACGAGAAGAATCACAATCCTAATAATTTGGCAGTAGTTCACAAGGAATGTAATTTAATCAAGAAATACTGTGCAGAATTCCAAGTTCTGGCAATGGAATGGAAAAAGCATCTTAATTCAAAAATTACTTCGTCTCTGCGTGTGAGTGAGAGAGAAAATAAAAATGAGAGTACGGTACAACCGCACACAGAAGCAGACGATTACACAAAGTTGCAGAAAGATGAACTAACAGACGGACAAATTAACCAGATAATAAATAAAATTACAAAAAATCTTCTAATAGAAAATTTCTATGAAGGTTCAACAAAACAAATTCCTTTCTCTGTAATGCTTGCAGATATTCATTATTTGACCATGCAAGAAACAGGTGATAGAGGTTCGGAACCAGCATCTAGACGAGCTTTAGATGGTATGACAAGATCAAGATTTTCACCTTATGAAAAAAAGAAACTAGGAACTGGTAATATTGTAATTCAAAGACGTACAACAATTCCAGATAAAAAAAAACTTCCAGAGCATCAGAAAATTCAGGAGACAACTTCTTGACCTCTTTATCTTCTAAATTATATAATCAGAAAAAAGAGAATACCCTAATTTCTCAAATGAAATTAAAAAATTATGGGGGGTTGATAAATTGAAAATCACTACAAATTATTCTAAATCCAATTTTATTATTATGATAAAATATTTTGTAATTGCTTTCCTTGTTGTTTTGGTTCCTATGTTGCTTTTTGTTAATTATGTTATGACTCCATATTTAGATGAGTATCAAATCTGGATGAATCTTTATTTGGATTCTGGATTGATTGAATCTTACGCCAAAGAATCTTTTATTTTCTTAGAAAATGGTGATGCTGAATTAATGACTGATGAAGAAATTTCTTCAAAGTTTTTTATTGTTTTTACTTTTATTTTTTATGGAACTGTTATTGCCCATGCAATTATCATAATGCTTCCTATTGTTTACTGGCTTATTGTGATGCCTTCCGTTGCTAACAAATTAGCAAGAAGATTAAATTGTTATCCGATTAGGTCTTTGGTTATTTTCAAAGATGGAAAAGAATGTTTTAAGAAAAAGGTGAAAAAAATAAAATGAATTTTACACTTAACGTATTTCAAACAACGGCTTTAGAAACTGTATTGTTGTTATCTCCTGCAAGAGATGAATACGTTAAGACTACACACTGTCCAGACTGTTCCGGGGGTGTCTCTTTTTGGAGTCATTACCAGACCGTAACCCAGATAGGAATTCATTTTATGAAAAGAGAATTCATGTTATCTTCCCCGGAACGGTTGTTTTTACCAGGGGGATTTTTCTAATGGTTCACGCTTCAGAAAAAGTTCTTTTGATTAGGGTTTCTGAAATTAATGTAATTCCTGAATATGAAAATCTAGTTCATGAAATGAATTCTGAGGATGATAAATTATTTGATGCTTCAGTTAAAGAACATGGAATTAGAGAAAAATTAACTCTTAATAGAAATCGTGATCTATTAGATGGCCATCATAGAAGAAAAAAATCTATAAAATATAATATTGAATCTGTACCTTACGAAATAAAACATTTTGAAACTAAACTACAAGAAAAAAAATATGTTATTGAATGTAATTTAGAAAGAAGAAATCTAAACTCTTTCCAGAAAGTCGAGTTGGGGATGGCATTAATTGAAATTGAATCCGTCCTGGCTAAGAAAAGAAAAACATCTAAACTTAAACAAAATAAAAAACCGTTAGCTCCAAATGACTCTGACGGTGAAAAAGGAAAAACCGTTGATATTGTTTCAAAGAAAATCAAAGTTTCATCTAAAACAATGGAGAGGGCAAAGGCCGTCATTGAAAAAGGATCTGAAGAATTAAAAAAAGAAGTTAGAGAGGGTAAAAAATCTATTAGTTCCGCTTATCAGCAAGTCACAAAGAAAACCAGAAACTTACCAAAAGTAAAACTTCCTGAAGGATCGTTTGATGTTATTCTTTGTGATGTGCCGATAGGCTTCGATGATTCAGGCGGTAGGGGAGCCGCTGAAAATCATTATCCTACAATGACGGCCCTTGAATTATCTAAACTAAAAATTCCTAGTTCTGAAAATGCAATTATCTTTTTCTGGATTACTCCTTCAATTCAATATTCTTTAGTTCAAAAAGATATTGAACAACCGCACGGGGCATACCATTACGGGGTTCCAACTTACAAATTTATTTTAGATGCCTGGGGATTCATGGAAGTTAAAGGCGAATTTGTTTGGAATAAAGAAATTATTGGTTTAGGTAATTACAATAGAAATCAACATGAAAATTGTATTATTGCAATAAAGGGTAAATTTCCTCCTGGCTTGGAATTATCTTCAAGTGTTATCAATCAAAAAAGAAGTAAACATTCCTTAAAACCTCAATTACATTCTATCATTGAAAAAATGTACCCTCAAAGAAGTTATCTTGAATTGTTTGGACGTGCAAAAGTAAAGGGCTGGATGGTTTTCGGTAATGAAGTTAAAGAAATTGCCCCCCCTAAACAAACCACAGGAGCCGTATAGAATTGGTTTCTGGAAAAGTAAGACATGGAAGAATTCTTGAATTAACTTCCAAAGCTGCAACTGGAAATTTTAATTGGGATCAGTTGATGCAAATTGCATTATCTAAAGGAGTAACAACACAAACAGCAAAATCTTATCTTGATGAAGTTTACAAGAGATTAAAAAAACGAGGGTTGTTAAAATGATGTTTCAGCCTGCAAAGGATTTAAAATTAGGAGGCCAGGAATTTATTTACAATGAATCTGCTAAAACTATTGTTTTAGAAATTACTGAACCGTTCAACTCCGCTGGAAGGATTCTTGGTTGGGATGGTGTAGGAATGAAAGGCCTGGGGGTAAACAAGGAAATAGTTTCCTTTGTAGTGAAAACAAAATCTAAATTATTAATCCGTGTATTATCTGATCAAAGTAGTTCTTCTTACTGGATGAACTATGATCTCTTAGTCAAAACTATCAAAACAATGATTACAGAATATAATATTTCAGGAAAAACATTACACGTTATTCCCTGGATGCTTTTTACAGATAGGCCAGGTGACACCAGGAGCCGCTTCAGATTGAACAACTTAGAGAAACAACAACTTATTCAGGATATAGATTCTTTAGAAAGTCTAAAATCTATTTCTGAAATAAAAGAAAAACTCCAACATCTCAAGAAAGATATAGAATCTTGTTGAGATATTTTTTTTTATCTATTTTAGTATTTTGTATCATTTACAGCATTGAAAAATTTGAATTCATTATTGATACCTTTGAAAATAAAGAGGTTCCTTATGTCTAAACTTTCTGAAGCTAAAGAACATATTTTTCGAGTATTAGAAAAACTCCATGAATACGAAAAGGATGATGAATTTGTCTAAAGAATATGATCCTGATAAACATGGGGCTTGTGATGAATGTTTAACTGGATATTGTGAAAGATGTTTTAAATCTGGCTGTCTTTGTGCAAAGTCTGACCATAAGGGAGTTTTGATTGAAGCATGAATAAAAATAAGCCACGTTGTAAAATATGTGAATTAATTTTAAAGCCAGGGCATTTATGCAAAAATAATTGCAGTTCTTGTAAAATCCAATTAAAGGGAAAACGAAAATCAACTATTCAATATTGTAAAAACTGTATTAAATTAAATATTAAATGTTCAGTGTGTGGCCTTTTGTTTAAATCTGGATGGGCTTTAACTGGACACGGTGGCCAATGGGGGGGGGCTGTTCAATTTGAGTTTTATCGTTATTCAATGCTGTAAATGTGGAAATGATCTTGAAGTTGAATTAGGCACACGTGGGGGAATGAAAAAATATTGTGATGCTTGCGTAATTAAAAATAAAAATGATTACAAGCAAAAGAAAAACAGATACCAGAGAGCAAAAAGAATCTATCCTACTTTGAAAAGAAACCTAACTAAAAATTATATTATAATGATGGAAGGCATTAAAAAATAATGCCTAACAAATGGCACGTCTTGACTCATAAGACGAAAGTTTATCCTAATAATCATTGGTTATCTGAAAGGCCTGTGAGAGAACATTTTAGAAAATATTCTGAAGTTGTTTCTTTTCTTTTGAGGCATGATGGTACTAAATGGACTTATGAATACCGAGAGTAATTTTCCTCCTGGAGTAAATTTACTAAATGGGATTTATTTCATTTATCTAAATCCGCTAATTCTTGTACGCCCTGTTTCCTGGTTCCAGGACATATGCAATTGGACCAGGACAAAAAATAGTCACGAAATCACACTTTTTTGAAAACCATTTTTTTGACTGTTTTTTCACGTGTTTGAATCTCGTTAATAATTAACTGAATACAAACATGATGAAAATAATATTTAGAAAACCAATTGTTTTATACTCATTAACTACACGTTAAACAATGGGAAGATTTGATGAAGATCCTAAAAAAGTAAAACGTAATGAAGAACTTGCAAAAAAAATTATCAAAATAAATCAATTTATTATGAATCCTCCAAGTAGAATTCTAAAGATATTATTTCTAGTTATGACATGGCCTTCAAGAATTGTTCACAATAATTCTAAAACTTCAAAGTTTGTTCAGAAACATATTGTAATTTTAACACCGCCTCAGTATATCATGGCCGCATTATCTACAATTTGTTTTATGATTTTTGTTGTTCCAAACATTACTAATCATGTGTTAGAACAAGCTGCTATCTATGTTGTAGTATATGGATTTCTTTTGTTTCTTGGTATGGCCTACCCTGGAAAGGGTGGAGGACGTAAAGATAAACCTAAACCCCCAGGGGGTTCAACAGGATCAGGTATTAAGCCAAGTGAAATTCTAATTCCTTGATATTTTTCTTTTTGTTGCAGCAATAATTTTTTCTTATATGTTTTGTTTGAGAATTCTTCTATTTCATCAATTACTAAAATAAAGCCGACCATCTAGAAAACTTCCTTTACTGCTTCTTGTGATGCTTTCAGATAGTGATCTATCGTAGTGCTTGGTTTCTTATGGCGAAGGTGTTTTGATATTATTGGAATTGCTTTAGCCTTATCACCAAATGCCCCTTCTAACATATCTTTCCCAACTGTCTTTCTAAATATGTGGCCTTTGGTTTTCTCCCCACTGATTGATTCCGGTGTAGTCCAGGCTTTAATTTCCAAGGCTGTACCAATTCTAATAATCCAATGGAAAAATGTGTGGTATGTCAAGCCGGGGAATAACCTTCCATCTTCTTTGCTATCTAGATAATATGTTAATTCATTTAAGAATATTTTGGGAATTGTGGCTGTATCATTCTTAGTCGTCTTTGTTTTACCTAGGGATAATTCTCTATCTTCTAGGTTAAAATCTTCTTTACTTCTAACTATTCCCTCCATTGGTCTTAATGCACACCAATACAAAATTTTAAAAAGAAACTGAACATCTTCATCTTTCTGCTTTCTGATTCCTAAATTTGGAACATAGGCTAAAATCTTTTCAAATGTTTCAGGTGAGATGTAATTTACTTTATCTTGCATTTTCTCCCCGTCCTAAAAATATGAATATCATTGAAGGCGTTAATGAAGGTAATCCATTATTCTATTTCCTCCTTTGGATTATGTACATCAAGATTAACACTCCCGATATCTAAACCTGATTTCTTTGAACCTTTCTTATCTTGGATTCCTATTCCTCCAAATGCTTCTGAGAACTTGGCTATTCCATTATTGAATTTATCAATGGCGTTTCCAATTCTCTCAGTGTTGGTATTGATAATTTCTATTCCTTGAGTAATGTATTCAAATTTGAACTTAGTAGGATCAAACTTCATTAGAATTGAATCTAATTTGCTAGGGGTTTTTGTTAAAAAAACTATGTTATAATATTTGCATAGTTGCCCCTGCTCTATTGGTTTAATTTTATTCCAGTCTTTCTTTCTGATTGAAACTGATTCTCTTTTTTCATTATACCCAGGAAATAAAACCCCTGGCTTACTTTGTTTTCTTTTTGGTGTAGTCAGTTTGGAATTCATTACACGTTATCTACTTGTTAGTTTCTAATAAGTCTATTTAATGTTCTAATTCCAGTATTAAATAGAGTAAAACCATGACTAATTTAACACATTGTTTTTCTTAGAGAAAAAATAAAAAAACATACTACCTAGTAACAATAAAAAATCCTTTTATATATACGTCCAGCACGTTAATGTGTGGTTAACGAGTATATGTTGATATGTGCGATTTCTCAGAATGTAGCATTGGGCGGCTATTTCAAGTTGGAGAATTATAAGTAGATGCCACAAGCAAGACTTCCCGATGTTAATACCGCTTTCATTACCTACAGAAGGGAAGCTATTGTTAACATTAAGACCTTTGACCATCGGGGAGCATGGGGATCCTTGTTTTCTATCAATGCTTTACTTCCAAACCAGTATCGTATTATCATAGATGATGAAAAGTTTGCAGAGGAATCTAAAACTAACTTTCTTTATACTTGTAATTTCTGTATTGAGAAAACTGACAGAACCGCATTAACTATTTATCTTGAGGATGTAGGTGCTACAGAGTTTCTACTTACAAATGAAGAAACTGTTAAAGTCTGGGATTGTATAAAATGCAACGAAACAAACATTCTATCAGAAACTAATATCATTAAAGATGAACTTGCACTTCCTAGTTATATTCACGCCGTACCTTCTCCCCCTAAAAGACTCAATGGTTTGTTAGGACGTGGAAAGTATAGAAAAGAGTTTACGGCCTGGGCTTGGAATTTCTTACATGAACTAGAAGAACGAATGGGGCAATTTAGAGATGATAATTGGTCTAAAGATGAAGAATACAAAGAAGGAAGTGATGTTGATACTTCTGCTGAGGAAGAAGATAGTGAAGCAGAGGGGTAGGGTAAATGCCAGTTGAAAGAGTACTGAGAGGAACTTCAGATAAAAAACCCACTAATCGATTAAGGCCTGTTGTTATCAAATGGAAAGGAATTCCAATGATAAGAAAACATTCCTTTATAGCTGCAATTAAGGAAATCGTTACTTTTTCTAATGAAATGGATTTTACAAAAATTGGTCTAGTGGGTGATCAACATTCAGGAAAATCTACTTTAGCCCGTGCAATAGCACATATTATTCATACATTTTCAGAAGTACCTTTTACAATAAAATTATTCACACAAGAAGAACTTTTAGATTTTGAGAATACTTTGAAAACTTTAACCCCTACTAACTATATTTTAATTTTTGATGATATTTCATTTCTTTCAGCCAATGCTTCAAAAAAAGACATTGATGTGATTAAACAAGCAATTACAAAAATTAGACACTTAGATGAAGAACATGATGTAAAAATTATTACTATATTGAATTACCATTACTCATTAGGTTTAGATAAATATTTGAGACAAACAGATTTTAAATTTTTTACAACTGTTGGAACTTCTGAGGCTGAAAACGTTGAAGCACAAACCGGGGGAAAATCTGGTAAATTAATTAGAGAATTCCAGAAAAAAAGGTATGTTGGTATTGTAAAGAAACTAATTCCTTTTAAAATTGGACAGAAAGAAATTTTTTCTTACAAGTACCGTGATCCGTTTATTCCTGTTTTGTTTTACAATACTAACTCCCTTAGAATTATTGTAGCTCCTAAACAGGAATGGATGGAACCTATGTGTTCTAAATGTGCTGAAGCCAATGGAATGTTAACATCTTCAGGAATCCCAATCCCTCAGTTTATGGAAGAATCTGAAGAAAAGTTTGGGAAAGGTGCTTGGTTATCTGCAATTAAATTAGCATTGTACACGGAAGGAAAAACAACCTATAACGGTAATGTTGTTAGGGCATTGAAATATCTGAACAAATGCAGAAAAACAAAATACATTTCCTTAGAAGAATCCGCAGCTCATTATGATTTAACAATTACAAAAACCAGACTAAGAAAAAAAATGAGTGGTGTTATGGTTCCTACTCCTGGGGAAGTCGAACAAGATCCTATAACTGTTGAATGATATGAAGTTTGAAAATTTATTTTTAATTAGTTGTTTGTCTGTTCTAATTCCTTTATTGGGATATTATACGGGAAAATTATTTGATTGTTGTTTATTTAAATAGAATTGCCTTATAACGTGTAAACTCAGCATTAACACGTTAACTTAATATAATGCTGGTAGTATATACTGACATGGAAAAAATAACAACTTCTCTTAAAGTTTCTAAGAGTACTTACAAGTTATTCAAGAAAAAATGTATTGATTTGGGAATTGAATACTCTGAAGGTCTTGATCAAGCTTTACTGAAATGGTTAAAATCCAAGATGGGGAACGGTAAGTTATGAACAAATCTAAAGAACTTACACCAAAACAAAAGAAAATTATTAATATCTTAGGTTTGGCTATGATTCCTCTTGTAGCCTGGATGATATATGATCTTAATGAAACATTCCGAACATCAGAAAAATATGGTGGAGAATATGTAAGGAATGGATGGATTGAAGAAAAAACATCTTGTAATCGATTATCATTACAAATTACTATGAAAGATGGTGGGTTGTTTACTCCACATACACACATTCCAGCATTACAAGAATGGCAAGAGAAAATGAATTGTGACAATCCTAATTCAGAATATTATCGAGATTCAGATTATGATTATGATAGTTATAATTTTGGTACTAACTTACAAGGTAAAGAGATTCAATTTGTAGAATTTAATGAATGGGTAAAGTCACAGGAAAAAGAAAAATGAAAATCAAACATCAAACTTTACCAGGTGATTTTATCCGAGTAGTAATTGAGGAAGATGGTAAATCCATCTATGATGAGATAATATCTTTCAAAGCCTACAAAAAGAAATTCTATTCAAGAAATACATCAGTGGAGGAACGTAATTGAAGCAAAGAGTATTTGATATAAATCCAATTCATGCTATTTTATCTCCTATTATTTTAATTGGAATGTGTGCAAGTTCGATTTTATCAATAGTAGTTTTACAAGATATTGCAGAAGAATTTAATGAAACAATGTGGTGGGTGGTCAATATTTGGATTGCATCGATAATTCCAATATCTCTTTATTTTGGATTCTTTACTAAATTCAATAATCCATTTCGTTCTAAAACAACGGTTGAGGGAAAAGGTAATTAGAGATGTTAGGTGTTAGAGATCTTACTTTAATCATGGATGAAGTAAGGGAATGTGAATATTGTATAGCACAAAGATCAACTACTGAACATAGAGGAATTGATGATTTTTGTTCTCATCATAAACAGATGTACAAAAGATACCGAAGATACCTAAGGAGTAAGATCCAATGACATTACGAGGAAAGGGTAAGTCACAATGAACGAATCAACAGTTCAACCAAGTGTAGGCAAATGGAATGTAGTTTACAACACTACAATTGCAGGCACCGTAAGTCAGGAAAAAATAGATAGTCTGAAAAAATGGGTTAAAGAAAATCCAACAGCTCATGTTGGGAATTCGATAATCGAATTAAACTATCATTCACCTGACGAAGATTATGCAAAGTATCTCATGTCACAAGGTGAGGCACTTGAGCAAGAAAACCTAGATATGGAAATTGAGGATTGTGAAAAAATTGAATAACCCTCATTCCATTTTTTTCTTAACGACACTTTCAAACAAATGCAATGCTGATCATTCAAACGGTTCAGTGGA
>ENA-OREN01004385-OREN01004385.1-marine-metagenome-genome-assembly--contig:-NODE-4385-length-12350-cov-4.548358_pt1 | contig 12350 bp, 8 predicted proteins | sample MGYA00248624_ERZ508555 | MGnify/ENA primary metagenome ERZ508555 (study PRJEB26222, sample SAMN06267773) | marine metagenome | isolation source: Saanich Inlet, British Columbia, Canada | place...
AATTGAAAAAGATGAAAATAATCGCGCTATAGCAATAATTATCGCTGATTCTAAATTTGAAGATAATAAACCAGTTCCTGTTGAGGGTACCGAGAAAAGAATTGAGGCTGATTTAATAATTTCTGCTATTGGTCAAGCTCCAGACATCGAAGGTTTGGAAGATTTTGGGAATGAACATGGCTTTTTTGATGTTGATGTACCGTCAAGTAATGATATCACTTGGCTGTATTTAGAAACGAAATCGGGTGTATTGGCCTCATCTATTTCCTATGGTGCCAGCTTGCATGCGAATCAGCACTTCGGTTTAGGACAACTTGAAATAACAACGGATGGAAATCAATTGACCGATGTTGCAATAAAGACAACAAGTAAGGGGGATGAAATCCGTGGTTCCGGTATGGGTTTGGATGGTTCACATGTGCTTAATGTTGCCGGTGGCACTGGCGGTCAAGTTACTGTTGATGTTAGAGAGGGTTCACTTCACTCAGTATCATTAACAACGCCTGGATCTGGTTATAGTTCAACCCCATCTGTTGATCTTTCACACACTGACGATGATAATCCATTGATGATTAACCAGACCCCTGTTAATTTAGTGCTCGCTACTGATGTAGCGAATACCATCTTAACCGGCACTTTAGGGGATGACTTTATCTGGGGGGCAAATGGGGCTGAAGATTTAACGGGGTTTGGAGGAAATGATACTTTCCTTTATAACGCGGCCAATGCCAGTGTTGATACCATTACCGATTTTACCCAAGCTAGCACTGGTGATGAGCAGGATTTTCTTGACTTTAGTGATTTGCTGACCGGATACGATGCTGGCACCGATGATTTAAGTCAATTTTTAAACGTGAGTCAGGGCAGTACCGACACACTGATTAAAGTCGATAAAGATGGGACAGGGGGGTATACCGACATGACGCTGACATTAAAAGATGAATTAACGACCCTAGAAGAATTACAAGCGAACGGGCAATTAATTCTGTAGAATTGCGTTTAAATAGACAAGCCAAGTGTATGGTTGGCTTTTACTTTTATAATTTAATTTTAAATTCAAGGTTATGATGAAACAGTCAATTTTAGCGACACTGGTTTTATTATGTTTAACGTCTTGTAGCACAATTACATTTTCTGGGGAAAATCAACTGAATGCTTTTTATGAGCAGTTAGCACAACAGGAAAAACCACCGCATTTGGTTAATCAGAAAACCAATAAAGAGCCGGTTGATGATCAGTTATCTGAGAGTTGGTTGGCGGCTTTGGGTTTTTCAGACCAGCAATCTGCTTTGTCAGAAAAAAAACCTGAGGGAGTTGAATCTGCAAATGCTATTTCAGAACATGAAAAGATAACCTCCGCGGAGGACTCGTTTTTATCCATGTTGGGGTTTGGTGACGATGGTAGTGCAGCTACGAAAAAGCCGGCTGAATTAAAAGCCAGTGATCAAGCTTCAAATAGCAACAGTGTTGCGAGTTCAAAGCAAGCGAGCAGTCAAAAAGTTCAACCAAAGCCAGTCGACGATGTTGCATTGGCATCCGAGCCGGAAATTGTTCCACCAGTTCAGCCTGAGTTAGTTTTAGGGCCTTCACTCAGTGCTGTTGTTCAACGTGCAGTGATTACACACCCCTCGGTTAAAGCGACAGAAGCTAAAAAGTTAAGTTCAGAGTATGAGGTGGATTCACAAGTCGCCGGTTATTTTCCAAGCGTAGATCTGGAATCTGGAATCGGTTTTGAAGATAGCGAGATTGTTAATCGTGAAAGTGATACTTTATTGCGTAGTGAGGCGAAAATAAGTTTGCGGCAATTGGTTTTTGATGGCTGGGAAACCAGTAGCCGCGTTTCGGTTGCCAAAGCGAATTTAAAAGCTGCAACAGCAGTGTTGGGGGCGCAACAACAAGAGACCTCTTTGCAGGCCGCAGCCAGTTATATTGATGTTTTTCGATCAAAAAGGTTTGTTTCCCTAGCCAAGAAAAACCTTAAAAATCATAAAGTGTTAGGCAAACGAATTAAAAAAAGAGCGCAAACCGGCTATGGCAATAAAGCTAATTTAGCACAGGTGAATGCGAGGATTGCTTTGGCTAATGCCCGGTTGATTCGTTTCCAAGGGGAGTTAGATACGGCAACGGCCCAATATCAGGAGTCTGTTAATGAACTGCCCCCAGAAGGGATGACACTCCCGATTATTCCGGATGAGTTGGTTCAAGAAGATGTGGATAGTTTGATTGCTACCGCGATCATGAATAATCCGGCATTACTGGCATCGGTTCATCGGATTGATGAGAAAGTGGCACTCACCGAGCAAGTAGAATCTGAGTTTATGCCAAAAATTCATGTCAACCTTTCAAGTTCATGGAATGATAATGTTGATGGTACCCGTGGTAAAAATAATGACACGATGGGCATGGTCAATTTGAAATATAACTTATTTAATGGTGCCGGTAGTTTAGCTCGATGGGATCGGGCTAATTATGAGTTAGATAATGCGACACAACTAATGAACGCTTATAAAAGACAGGTCATTAAAGAAGTGCGTAGTGCCTATATCCAATTACACGTGGCTCATTCAAGACTTCCCGCACTTAAGAGTCATGTCAAAATGGCCAGTAAAGTATTAAAGGCCTCGTATAAACAATTTAAACTGGGTCAACGTAGCATTCTGGATCTGTTAGATCAACGCAATGAGCTCTTTCAAGCGGAAATTGCCTTACTCACAGAACAAACAAGAAAAATTTATGCAACCTATCGTTTATTGGCTTCTCAGGGGGGGCTTTTGAGTTACTTGACAGATAATACGCAACCCACTATTTAACCGTGGCTTGATCTGGTTATTGATGGGGTGTTTTTTAGAAAAATAGAAATTAGTTTATAAAAAAATTAAAGTTAAGTGATTAGTAAAAACAGACGACAATTCTGGGGGCCAAAAAAATAATATGACCTTTGATCCATTACTGAATTGTTTGGTTTTTATAACACGCTTTTATAAACGGCCCTATTCAGCTGAAGCCTTGCAAGCTGGGTTGCCAAAATCAGCAGATAAATTTACCCACGCTTTATTTATTCGGGCCGCAGAACGTGTGGGTTTAACCAGTCGTTTGGTTAAACGACCCTTAAACAAATTATCAACTTTTTTATTACCGGCCGTTGTTTTTTTAAACGATGAGAGTTGTTGTATTCTCTTGGAGAGCGGTGACAACGGTCAGTTAAAAATTATGATGCCTGATGTTTTAGAAGGTGTTAAAGACGTTTCAGTAGCGGACTTTGAACAACAATATGCGGGTTTCGCACTCTTAGTTCACCCAACCTATCGTTTTGGTTCCGATAAACCGCAAGTCGAACTGCCTAAGACTAAAAATTGGTTCTGGGGTACATTGAAACAGAGCAGTTGGATTTATGGTCAGGTTATTTTAGCAGCAGTTTTGATCAATATTCTGGTCTTGGTGAGTCCGTTGTTTATTATGAATGTTTATGACCGCGTTGTGCCTAACAATGCGATGGAAACTTTATGGGTCTTAGCCATTGGTGCCTTATTAGCGTTTACGTTTGATTTTATTCTTAAGATTTTGCGCAGTTATTTTATTGAAACGGCGGGTAAAAAGGCAGACGTTATTTTATCCTCACGTATTTTCGACCAATTGCTGGATATGAAATTAGGCCCCTATGCCAAGTCGTCCGGTGCCTTTGCTAATGAACTTAATGGCTATGAGTCTTTGCGGGAGTTTTTTACCTCCAGTACCTTAACAACCTTGGTGGATTTACCTTTTGTGTTTTTTTTCATCGGTATTATCTGGTTACTGGGAGGCCCTTTAGCATTGATTCCTTTATTGGCTATTCCGCTATTGTTTCTGGGGGTGTTGGTGATTCAGTATTTTTTGCGCGGCGTTATTCAAAAATCTTATGTGGAAGATAAGATTCGCCAGGGCGTGCTGGTTGAAACGGTCTCTGGGGTAGAAATTATTAAGAGTGTTCGAGCTGACGGGCGGATGCGGCAGTTGTGGGAAAAAAGTATTGGGATAACCTCAAAGTACGGTAAAAGAGCCCGGATTCTCTCGCAATTAGCGACTTATTATTCGGCCTTTATCACACAAATCACCTCGGTGGCGGTCGTCGTTTATGGTGCGTATTTAGCAGAAGCCGGGGAAATAACGATGGGAGTTATTATTGCTGCGGTTATTTTAAGTGGCCGAATTCTCGCACCCTTAACGCAACTGGCTAATTTGGGGGTTAGATTAGACCGGTCGTTATTATCGTTGCGCGGCTTAAATCAAATTATGGCGCAGCCGGTTGAAAGACCCGATTCCCGTGATTTTGTCCATTATCCGAAGTTACAAGGGGCGATTACCTTTGAAAATGTTAGTTTTGCCTACCCTGAACAGGATCCAGAACAACAACAAGAGGTTTTAAGAGGCGTTACCGTTAAAATTAACGCAGGAGAGCGGGTAGGCATTATTGGTCGGGTCGGTTCCGGTAAAAGTACCTTGGCAAAATTAATGTTGAATTTGTACAGCCCGACTGAAGGTTCGATTCTGATTGATCATACCGATATTCGTCAGATTGACCCGGCTGATTTAAGACGCAATATCGGTTTTGTGCCACAAGACTCCTTTTTATTTATGGGAACAATCAGGGAAAACATTAGTATTAGTGCGCCCCATGCAGAAGATGCGGATGTTGTTCGGGCTGCAGTGTTGGCAGGAGTTGATGATTTTGTTAGTAAGCACCCGATGGGATATGATTTGCCCGTGGGCGAAAGGGGTAAAAATCTATCCGGAGGACAGCGCCAAGCGGTCACGTTGGCAAGAGCCTTGTTGTTTAATCCGGCGATGTTGATCATGGATGAACCCACCAATGACTTAGATCAGCAGTCAGAAGAATTACTTAAAAAGAGACTGCATGAATCGATTAAAGAGCGAACCCTCATTTTGATTACCCACCGTTATTCATTATTATCGTTAGTGGACCGCATTATTATCGTTGATAATGGTCAGGTGATCGGCGATGGACCCAAAAAAGAAATTCTTGAAGCCCTGAGCAATAAGCAAATTAAAGTGGTTTAACGACTCTGGTTATGGGCTTAAAAAAATCAATAGCAACGTTTCATCGTCAAGTTAAGGCGAGTCAAAGTGCTTTGCATGACTTAGCGCAAGCGGCTAAGGATAAGCATGAAAATTCAATGATAGAAAAAGAGGATGTTGATTTTTTATCAGACCTTCGTGTCGCCACGATTCAAGGGCCACGTTTTACGGCCAGTTTATTGTTATGGGTCATTGCCTTTTTCTTTTTAGTGTTAATTACATGGGCTTGTTTCGCTGAAATTGATGAAATCACCTCAGGGGTTGGTCGAATTATTCCTTCCGGACATTCTAAAATTGTGCAAAATCTGGAAGGCGGGTTGGTGGAGGAAATACTGGTTAAAGGCGGTGATAGCGTCAAGAAGGGTGACTTATTACTGCGCATTGATGATACCCAGTTTTCATCTAACTTCAGAAAAAGTCGTAATAATTATTTAGGTCTTCTTGCGAAGATAACGCGGTTAACCGCAGAATCAAAAGATACGTTGCTGCCATCGATGAGCTACCCAAATGAAGTGAGAGCAGAGCGAGCTGATTTGATTGAACGAGAATCCAGTATTTTTGCCTCTCGCCAAGCTGAATTCAAATCATCAATCGGTGTTTTGGAAAATCAGTTACAACAAAAGCAACAAGAACAGTTGGAAATAAAAAGAAAAGAACAGCAGTTAAAAACCAGTTATGACTTGGTCTTACAACAATTACAAATGACCGAGCCGTTAATTAAGGAAGATGCGGTTTCTGAAGTCGAAGTGATTAAATTAAAAAGAGAAGTCAATGGCATTAAAGGGGATTTAGCTGCAGCACGACTTTCTATACCGCGTTCCGAGGCGGCGATTGATGAGGCTAAACAGCGGCTTTCAGGGGCAAAAGAGGCTTTTCGCGCCAAGGCGATGGAGGAGTTACAGGAAAGCCAATTAGTTTTAGATGAATACCGGGAACGGTTAACAGCAGAAGAAGATCAGGTCGAACGTACGGAGGTTAGATCGCCGGTTAATGGTCTGGTGGCCCGAGTCTTTGTGAATACCGTGGGTGGGGTTATAAAGCCCGGAATGGATTTGGTTGAATTGATTCCTTTGGAAGAAAGTCTATTGGTTGAGGCGAAAATTCTACCTTCAGATATTGCTTTTTTACATCCCGGGCAAAAGGCAAGTGTTAAAGTCTCAGCCTATGATTTTGCTATTTATGGCGGGCTTGAGGCAACGCTTGAGACTATTAGCGTCGATGCGTTAGATGATGAAAACAGTCGTGACCAACAAACCTACTATTTAGTTAAAGCCAGAACCCAGAAAAATTATTTGGGCAATGATAAAAGCCCACTCCCCATTATCCCTGGCATGGTGGTGGAATTGGATATTATGACCGGTAAAAAAACGGTGATGGATTATTTACTTAAACCGATTATGAAAGCACGTGAAAAGGCATTGCGTGAGAGGTGAAATAAATCATGGATAACACTGTAAGATCAGATCTGCAAGAAGCATTGAATGTTTGCCGGGGAGCATTTTTTTCGGCTGCTTTTTTTAGTATGTTTATCAATTTTCTGATGTTGGTTCCAGTGATCTATATGTTGCAACTCTATGACCGCGTCGTTCCGACGGGGAGTGAGTCAACGTTGTATACACTGACGTTAATCATGTTAGTGTTGTTTTTAACCTTAGGGCTATTGGAATGGGTTCGAACCCAGATTCTGGTCAGAGTCAGTACCCGTTTGGAAACGATGTTACATCATCGGCTTTTTGAGGTTGCCTTCAGACAGTCATTATACAGCGGGGGGGTGACGGCATCAGCACAACCTTTGGATGATTTAACGGCATTAAGACAATTTCTAACCGGGAATGGGTTATTTGCTTTTTTTGATGCGCCTTGGCTACCTTTTTACATCATCGTCATGTTCATGTTTCATCCCTGGTATGGCTGGATGGCGATTTTGACAGCGATTGTTTTACTGATCATGGCTGTTGTTAATGAAAAATTAACCAGTGCGCCCTTAAGTGATGCCAATACCTTAGCGGCCAGTGGCAGGGCTCAGGTTAACAAGAATTTGCGTAATTCAGAAGTTATAGAAGCGATGGGAATGTTGTCAAATGTTCGGCAACGCTGGCTTGATAATGCTTATGATGTTTTAGTACTACAGTCTAAAGCTAGTGCTCGAGGTGGCATGATCACAGCCCTTTCTAAAGTAACACGGATGACCGCACAATCTGTGATTTTAGGGATTGGGGCTTTTTTAGTGATTCAAGGTGAGATTAGTCCCGGAATGATGATTGCCGGTTCAATTTTGTTGGGGCGGGCATTGGCCCCGATTGACTTGTTGATTGGTTCCTGGAAGGGGTTTATTGCGGCCAGAGGGCAATATAATCGGTTGAATGAACTGTTACTCAATATACCGGCCTATCTGGAAACCATGCCATTGCCAGTGCCGGTGGGTAAAATAGAAGTTGAAAACATTTTCATTGTCCCGCCCGGAGCACAGGAACCGGTAATTAATGGATTAACTTTTGAAGTTGATGCTGGCGATTCAGTGGCTATTATTGGCCCTACCGGTGCGGGTAAAAGTACGCTGGCACGTGGGTTACTTGGAATATGGCCTGCCAGCGAAGGCGTTGTTCGTCTGGATGGCGCAGATATCATGAGTTGGAATAGAGAGGCTCTGGGGCCGCATGTGGGTTACTTGCCGCAGGATATTGAGTTATTTCAGGGCCGTATCAGCGAGAACATAGCGCGGTTTTCAGAAATGGATTCAGAAAAAGTCATTAAGGCTGCACAAATGGCGGGTGTGCATGAAATGATTCTGCTTTTACCGGAAGGGTATGATACCGTGATTGGGCCTTCAGGGTGTACATTGTCGGGTGGGCAGCGCCAACGTATTGGCTTGGCTAGAGCATTATACGGCAGTCCGAAACTGGTTGTTTTAGATGAACCTAATTCAAATCTGGACGATGTCGGTGAGCAGTCGTTAGCCGAAACATTAGCGACATTAGAGGCTGAACAAATCACCACGATTATTATTACCCATCGAAATAATGTGCTTTCAAAAATTAAGAAGATATTAATTATCAAAGACGGAGTTTTAGCGGCCTATGGTCTGCGTGATGATGTGATTGCTCATTTGAAAGGCCTGGCACAGAAAAAACAAATTAAACATGAATCAGAAGTTCAGCCATGATAGGTATTGCAAAAGATAAAGAGAGATTGGAAACGGATGATGAGCCGATTAGGAAAATTGGCTACCTGATTACCTTTTTGGCTTTCGGGGTGTTTGGGATCTGGTCTTTTTTTGCACCGATTGGAAGTTCGGCCTTAGCGCCTGGAGTTTTAGTGGTTAAAACGCATAGTAAAACCGTGCAACATTTAGACGGTGGAATCGTGCACAAAATTCATGTGAGTAATGGAAATATTGTTAAGAAAGGAGAAACCCTGATTAGTCTGGATGATACGCAGACTAAAGCACAGTTAGAAATAATCAGGGGTGAAATGATTGTGTTAAAAATGCAGCGTGCCCGTTTAATAGCGGAAAAAGATTTACAGCAAACGGTTCAGTTTTCTGAGGATGTGTTTAAAAATGATAGCCGAACCCTTCAAGCACGCGAAGGACAAGTGTTGGTGTTTGCTGCAAGAAAAACGGTCTATGAAGGGAAGGTTGCGGTTTTAGCGCAACGTGTTAGCCAATTAGAATCACAGCGCAAAGGAATGTTGGCGCAATTGGTTGGAAAAAAAGCGTTATTGGCCTCCTATCAGGAAGAACAGAGTGATTTAAGAGCATTGCTGGAGGAAGGGTTTATAGAAAAAAACAAATTAAGAGATATCGAACGTAGATTTGCGAGTAGCCAAGGTGATTTGGGTGAATTAATCGCAGGCATTGCCAGTATAGAAATGAAAACCGGTGAAGCAAAATTAGAGGTGTTACAAGTTAAAAAGGATTTTACCGAATCTGTGATTAATCAGCTTGAAGAAGTGAATGCCAAAATTTACGATGTAGAGGAGCGTTTCATTGCACTAACCGATAAACAAAATCGAACGATTATAAAAGCGCCGGTTGATGGAAAAGTCATGAAACTGGTTGTTTTTACGGAGGGAGGGGTGATTGCGCCGGGTGGCGCGATTATGGATATTGTACCTGAACGTGAAGAGTTAATGATTGATGCGGAAGTGTCTATTATGGATATCGATCGAGTGAAGGCGGGTTTATTAGCCGATGTCCGCTTTAGTGTTTTTAATCAGGCCATCACCCCGGAAGTTGAAGGGGAAGTGTTAACGGTTTCAGCAGACCGATTGGTGAATGAAGACAATGGCATGCCTTATTATTTGGCACAGGTTAAGATCACTCAAGAAAGTCAGGAGAAGTTGAAAGGATTCGTTTTACAGCCCGGGATGCCGGCAGAAGTATTTATTAATACCGGTGATAGGACATTATTTGAATATTTAACACAACCGGTATCTAATGCCTTTGCGCGTGCCTTAATTGAAGAATAAAAAAGTCGTGAAAATAATAAGTCTTTTTTTGTTAGTTATCTATAGTGTTACTGCAAACAGTAGTGACTTAATGCGTATTTATCAACAGGCTGTTGATAATGATCCAACGTTAAAGTCTGCCTTTTTTAAGCGTAAATTAGGTGCTGCTCAATCCAGTAGCGCAGGGGGTCAACTCCTGCCACAGATTAGCGCCACGGCCAATTTGTCATTGAATGATCGTTATTCAACGGGTGCTGGAATGGATGGCTATAAGGGCGAGCAATATAACTTCAATGTCAGCCAATCGGTTATTGATTTACCTAAATATTTTAATTGGCGAAGAGCCCAGAAAGTTCATGACCAGTACGATCTTGAAGCCGTTCTGGCAGAACAAAATTTAATGTTTGAAGTGGTGCAAAAATATTTCGATGTTTTAAATAGGCGTGATGGTGTTTTTCTAAATCAGCAAGAAATTACCAGTACGCGACAACAGTTATTGCAATTGAAAAGACAATTTGAGAAAAGGATTGTTCGGATTACCGATGTCATGGGAATTGAAGCAAAGTTAAGTGCCTTGGAGGCTGACTTGATAGATGCTGAGACTGACTACGTTATTGCCAAAGATAATTTGAGAAAATTAACAGGGCAAACGATTCATTTAAATCAGCGCTTACGCGAGGGTGTTTTTTTTAAGCCCATAGAAGGAGCTATTGAATTATGGGTTGAAGAGGCGCGTCAGAAAAGCCGTATAATTCAGGTGAAAGGTCAACAAGTCGAAGCGGCTCGTTTAAATGTGAATGAAAAAAAATCAAAACATTTACCCGTGGTTGATATGAAATGGAGCTTTATAAAAAGCAATACCGGTTTTCAGAGTTCGCAACAGCCGAATACCGAAACACAAGTAGCGGCAATAAATATTACCATGCCTTTGTTTAATGGCGGAACGACCGTAAGTGGTGTTGATGAAGCGACGCAGCAACTTGAAATTACCAGACAAGAAAATATAGCCACTGTCAGAGAAGTGTTAAGGGAGACTAAAGCGGCTTTTTTAAAAACCAATGCCAGTGTAAGCCGTATTGCTGCGACGCAAAAGAGTCTGGAGGCGGCATTGAATGCCAAGAATGCAATGGAAAAAGGCTTTAAATACGGTGTGCAAACAATTACTGATGTTTTGTTGGCTCAAGCCCAGGTCTATAAGGCAAGAAAAGATTTATTAGAGGCCCAATACAGTTATATCAATTTTAAAATTAAGTTTTTATTTATGGTAGGTTTGGTCAATGAAGAGCATTTAAAAGAAATTAATTCTTGGTTAGAGTTGGCTTTGAATAAAGAATATTGAAACTCTGAAGTCAGCGTTGAACTTTTTTAGGGTAATTTTTACAGTTACTATTTTTTTGCTCAAGGATTTGATTACAATGACTGCAACATCGATGAAATTAATATAACTATGTTTTTTAAAAAAGAAAAAGAAAAAGGAAAAGAAATGGCTGAAGAAAAAAAAACGCCTAAAGTCTTAATTGATGATACGGAATATGATTATGATGCGTTATCAGATACTGCAAAAAATTTATTAGGATTCTTACAAAAACTGGATCAGGAAATAAAAGAGAAACGTTTTTCATTGGATGCGGCATTACTTGCACGTAAACAGGCGGTTGCCGATTTGAAAATCGAGATTGAATAAATTATGGGTCGGTCTTAAAACCTATAACGTTAAGTGAATTTTTATTGAGTGATCTCGGTAATTTTCTCAGGAAGTTTAACGAGTGCTTTAGTCAAGGCACTCGTTTTATTTTGAGGGCTAAAAAATTCAATCTTGTACACACTACTTTTTTAAGATTACTTTTTAAGGGTAATCGTAAATCTATTGTTTTAGCTGTTTTTTTGTTGTTAGCCTCTCAGGTTAGCTTGTCGGAGAGTCATCGGTGGTGGTCTTTAGATTATTTAGCGCAGAGTTTTGCTGAAATTGCACTGAAAACTGAATACGGTGTCAAAGAAAAAACAATCAGTAAGTGGGTAGGACCTATTGCTTTTTATTATGATCATCAGGTTGAAGATCAAAAACTACATGAGTACTTAACCGGTTTACATTTGAGACATTTAACAGCGATTACCGGAATTGCTTTTGTACCTGTAGATAAAAAGGAAAAAGCCGATTTAATTATTTTATTTACCCAAGAGAAATTTATACGGTCGACTTTGCAACAGTATATGGGTCGAAATTCAATGCAACTGGTTAATCATTTAACGCGCAATAGCGTTTGTGTTGCACATATTAAGACGACAAAAGGTGGTGCCATCAAAGCGGCAAGAGTCTTGATTCCGGTAGACCGAGCCAGATCCCACGCTAAATTGGTTTCTTGTATTGTTGAAGAGTTGACACAGATTATGGGTTTGCTTAATGATGCCGATACGGTCTATCCCTCTATTTTTAATGACAAGACCTATAATGAACTATTGACCGGACTAGATTATATCTTGTTACGGGTTTTGTATGATGACCGAGTTAAAGTGGGCATGAAGGCTGATGAGGTCATGCCGGTTGTCCATACGATTATTAAAGAATATCAACACCGTGGTGTTATTCATAATGCAGTTGATGAGGTGACACAGGGGCAATTATATTCTGTACTTGAGGACTGATGTTAGTGATTGCTGTCAGCATAAACGGTGGAATGGAAAAGATCGGTAAAAAAACCTTTTTTGCCACTGACCTTACGAGCGTTAGCATTGGCAAGGCCTAAGCGAGCTTCATTTTTTAACTGGGTATCTGCAAATTCTTGGGTTTTTCGAATAGGTGCATTAATCGCTTTGGTAAAAAAGTGACT
>ENA-OREN01004388-OREN01004388.1-marine-metagenome-genome-assembly--contig:-NODE-4388-length-12341-cov-20.446429_pt1 | contig 12341 bp, 10 predicted proteins | sample MGYA00248624_ERZ508555 | MGnify/ENA primary metagenome ERZ508555 (study PRJEB26222, sample SAMN06267773) | marine metagenome | isolation source: Saanich Inlet, British Columbia, Canada | place...
TACCAATCCATCAGCAAGCTAATCACTGATGTAGATGACTATATTGAGTTTTATAACTACAAAAGATTCCATCAAACTCTAGATTATAAAAAACCAATGGATGTGTACCAAGAAAGTATAAAATTGAACCAGAATAAGAAGAAGGCTTCTTAGGAGGTTCTATATAAGAAATTTTAAAAAGTTGTCAGAGGTTTTGGGGTGATAAAAGGTACCTTTAACCAATAGCTGAAGACTCTTAATAGTTTTTAATAAAATCATCTGTTCCTTAGTATACGTATTGCATCACTATACTGTGTATTTTCAGATAACAATTTATTAATAACATCGCGTTCATCATGCCATGAAAATGTACGTTTCTCATAAGGATATATACCATCCCAGTTGTAATCCCATTCATCTAAGATTGCACTTTGGTTTATGCGAATAGGAATAACCCCCATACACAAAGCCTCACAAAGAGATGTTGACACTCCATTACCAACAACAAAACTAGGTTTTATTGCGCCAATAGAAGAGCAGGAGTCCCAGTATATTGCATTGTCTATAATACTAATATCAGAATCACGAACCCAACTATATTCTTCCGACGTCTCAAGATTTAGAGGGTGATATTTGATATATATGGAATAATAGTCTGATTTGAAATAATTAATAATAGACAAAATTTCATCATAATTATCACTACCATCATTATTCATAAAGATAATTACTGATTTACTATGAATGCCAACATTAGGCAAATCATATGTTTCAATATTTGACCGAACACCGGCTTTTATAAGATATTGCCTCTCATCGTTACTATAAACATATATTCTGGAAAAATTTGGAAAAAGATCAGCATCAATTTTCGAAATTAGCCCATGAGTAATATATACAGTTCTTAATCCTAATGATGTTGTGACATATGACAATAATGACCCTCCAGAACCAGTGTATATCACGCATTCTGGACTCGTGGATTGAATTTTTCTAAAAAAACAATTTAGATATGTAAATGCAGCAATTTTACGTGCTGCTCCATCCAATATAATTGATTCTACACATCCAGAAAAACCCATTGTTATCACTTTATGAAAATCAAATACAGAATGTAGAAATTGTCTGTATATATCAACTATACTCACATGTTTGATCCTCATGAGGCCAACTAAATCAAACCCATTAATCACAGGATCATCACGAAAATTATTACCCTTAATTTTATTAATATTGTAGTGACGATACTCTCGATCTGCTCCTATAATTAAGCGTTTATTGATTTTTAAATCCTTACGATGTAAAATAAATAGCTGTCTAACATAGTAGCCTAATATAATAAAAAAAGACTTTATATAAACAAAATAACAGGCTATCAATATTGTTTTTTTAGGTGAGAAATATTCCCGTCTAAATGCGGCGGTTCCGTATTCATTCAATAAATATTGAATTTTTATATCAGACATAACCCACTTGCATTCCGACCATGAGCCCTCATAATCATCAGATATACTCCAACTAAAATCTCGATCACCTGAACTTGAATTATTCATCTTATTAACATTACCTTCTTAGCTGCATGCACATTATCTTTCTTACAGTAGCTTATAGGCTCTTTGTTATCTTATCCCCAAATACATGAATGTCCCTAGTAAAATTTTAGTTGAGTATTCTGTTCAAACATAAAGGCTTCGCATGTGTATCATCATAAAATTGATCATCTGTACAACCGACTGTATTTGGATTAAATGAACCTAACACATTTACCCCTAATTTATCGCCAAGACTTCGAATTATAGGCTCAACTTGTGATATAGCTAAAGCACTTCTAGAATTGGGATTTTTTAATATATTATGATGATGTGGCGTCATCATAAAGACAATTGAAAATCCATTTTTTTTCATATAGTTCACTAATATTGAAATCACATTAATTGCATCCATTGAGTAGTACATGCCTAATTCATTGACTCTTAGCCTACCAATCATTGTTGTCTTACCTATATCTAATTTTCCTTCGCGCATCCTTATACTAGGTGGGACAGGGACATGAATATTTCTATGATTATTTATATATTCATTTGAATACAATAAACTACCATTTGGTAGCAAGACAGCTGTATCGTATCCATCTTCATAATTAAAAACAGGCGCCTCACTCATATAAGGTCTGCTTCCAATTTTTTTAATAGAATGAATAAAATAATAATAATTAAACAGATTGGAAATATAATCAACTATCGAATTCTCATCTTGAGTGTCATATAAATGATTGATATTCAAAATATTCCTCATTTCAATAAAATCGTTTTTATTAACCATCCAACGACTATTCATTGACAGATTAAGTGACCATGGATCAATATTTAATACAATAGTTTTAGGGGCATTATCGTTATTTGACAACACAAGCAAAAGAGAAAGAAAATCCTCTATAGTTGTGGACGGTACACTAAGATTAACAATTGATTTACATGTGCTATTATTTCCATTTTCTTTAGTAGAATTCAAACCCACTTGAAGTACATGACTGCTCCCCAATATTGCACAATCATATCCTCCTCTCAGCTGATCTGCCATTTCTGACTTTATTTCACGAAAATTGATATCTGCTTGGGGAAGTAATAAACCATTTGTTGACGAAAGCAATTTTTGTACATAATTTTTTGAAAAAGTACTTGCTTTATTTGAGCGGTAAAGATTATCCGGATCAATAATATAATTAACTGTAGCTATAACAAACAAAGTAAATATAGTTACTGACACAAGTACTATTACATATGCTTTACTTGTCATTACAGTCTATTAGTGTAATTGGCGAGTCACCCTCCTCAAAACACATATTTGCATTATTACTATTAATATCTATAGTCCACTCAACACAGCCATTCTCATCTGCTTGTCCTTTATTAGAAAATCCTAGATTTTCATAATGATCACGCACAATATTATTTCTCTCAGTGGGTATATAAATTCCATGTATTCTCTTAATTCTTTCACGTTTCGCTGATTCATAAACAAAATTGAAAACTGCATCTTCTAATTTTCTTCCTAAAACTCTACAACTCATTATCCATAAATCTATAACCCATTCATCATCACTCCTTTTACAAACAACAACGCTAACCATTCCATGGTCGGCAAATTTATCACGTAAGCGCACCTGTAATGTAAAATAATCCGAGTCATCAATCATTGAAATTAAATCTCTTTCAGAATAACGATACGTTGTTAAATTAAATTGATTTGATTTCGATACCAGTTGGGTAATTCTCTTTATTACTTTTAGGTCAAAAGGGCATATTGTAGACTGCATATTCAGCGTATGTAAATATACTGAAATGTCTTTTTCATTGTCTTGCACATCAAGATTAATAGCATTTCCGCCATAGCTTTTAGCTCTATTTCTATCTTCATCTAAAAAATAAACCGCCTCAAAATACCCTGCTGCCATAAGTGCTTGAGAATAATGTGCAGGATCTTGCGGTAACTCTGGCACCGCCACAATGGGTAAGTGTTTTCTAACCAGGTCACGTTCTAATGGGTTGTCATCTACAAAAACTAATGAACCCAAACCAAGGTTAAGCTTTTGCGCTATTGCTTTTATATTGCTTACTTTATCAACCCATGATGCTTGAAAGACAGATATATGATCTTCCTCTAAAATCATATCTGGATGCTCTCTAAATGGAGATCTTGCTATATGATCATCATTTTTAGACGAAATTGATAGAACTATTCCTCTATTGTGTAATTTCACAATTGTTTTCTGAAACTCTATATATGCCTCACCTACAGGATCACCTTGACCAAGAGTTATGCCAGATAATCCATCATCCCCGATAACACCACCCCATAATGTATTATCCAGATCTAATACTAAGGCCCTTCTTGTCAACCCAGTTATCGATGCAATTATGCGACAAACATGATCGGCATATAATGGTACTACTGAATGAGAAAAAGGCAATTTAGCCAAGTTATACATGACTGGATCATGCCAGTTTGCCAATCCTACCACTTCAGAAATTGAAGAAACATCCAATAGGTAATCACCGCCATTATCGCACTCATCGATGAGTAATCGATTGAACGAATCTAAAAAATAACGTGATGTATTTTTATCTATAGCATCATAGCTACCAAATAAGGACTCAAGATGATGTGGACATGTTTGTAAAATACATGGAGAATTATATCTTGAAGACAGTTTATTTCGAATTGATTTTATATATTTGATAGATTCTCTGACAGAATGACTTTTATCTGAAACAACGGTAGAATCAGCATTAACGGGAAAGCCCCTATCATCTATCGCAACGAGAATTGCATCAAGCTGTTCACCTTCAAATGCTGTATTTTCACCATATGCGACTTGCATCACTTGATCATATGGAGCTTCAATTACTTTAAGCAATACCCCTAATCGTGCAGCCGAAACTATCAATGAAGGAATAATAAATGAAGATGTAGTATTAGAAACAATTCCAAGTTTAAAATCGACAGACAACTTAAAATTAGTGCGGTCCTCCATGCAATCTACAATTGCTCGTGATAATTTATCCGTTTGGTTGATATTTAGTCCATATGATGAAAGTTCTCGGATGCAAATTTCTAGAGAGTCTTCATTCAGACAATTCGTCAATTGATCATTAAAATCCGGAGGTGGTCTCGGTAACCACTCCAAATTCATATAATAATTACCGCCAATCATATTAAGCCGGATTGTTTACTAAGAATTTTTTTCACTATTTCTTTTGCAATCACATCCGCTGACTGAACTAATCCCTGTTCTTTGAGTGATTCAATCAAACGATTATCAAAAGAATTCTGTAACATATTAGTATCAGTAAAGCCAGGAGACACACTGAATACTTCTAACCATGAACATTCCCTCTTAAGAACAGAGAGTAGCCCTAACAACCCATATTTTGCAATTATATAACCTGAGGCAGATGCCATCTTAGCCTTATCAGCAGTACCCATAGCATCAGATAAAACACCTACAACAAAACCAGTCCTATTTTTCTTTAGTACTTTTCTAACTAGGCCAGACATTAATAGATGGTGTCCAATAACACTAACTCTGTAATGCTTGTCTATTTCTTCATATTCTGTGGATCCAAATGATTGGAATTTTATTAGTGGAGATGAGGCAAGAATAACACCATATAATTTATCATTAACTGTATTCAGATAATCTATCACATTCTTTATGTCATCCTTGTTTAATAAATCTAATTTAATAGCAACACCATTATATCTTGAGGCGATTTCATGCGCAGAGTCCTTATTACTTGAATAACAAACAAGTGGGGTGAAACCTTCCTCGCAAAGATATTTGGAGATTGAAGCTCCTATCCCTCCGCTACCACCTGTGATTAATACGAGTTTTTTTTTCTCATATGATGAATTGCTCATAGCTATATTACACTAACACCTGCAGATCCACGTGAAATGACTTTATCATCAGAAATGATATTGAATTTAATCTCAACAGTAGATGTAGACTCAGAAACATGAATAATTTCGGCATTAATAATTGCCTTCTTATTCACCATTAAAGGTTTCATAAAACTTATCTTTAAATTATTCCACAATGACCCACCGCCAGGCAGGTACATTCCAATCAGTTTGGATAAATTTGATACAATAAGTCCACCATAAACAACTACGCCATCAAAATTTTTTTCTTTCGCATATTCTACATTAACATGTAATTCATTTATATCACCTGACAAAATGGAATATTGCTTCATCAATTGATCTGATACTGTAAACTCCAGGCTATAATGGGCCCCCTTAAATATGCTATTTCCTATTTCTGACATAATATAATTCGTAAAATCAATCTAGCTTCGTCAATAATAGTTCAACAAACTGCCCCACATTTTCTAGCTCTAATATTTCAGAAGAGTTAAATTTAATTCCAAACTCAATCTCATGAGAAACCACCAGCCTAATATGGCTCAAACTATCCCATTCTTCAACGTCATGAGCACTCAAATCTGGAGTCAACTCCAGATAATCATCATCAAAGACTTCTCTAAATATAGGAGTTATTTTTTTATAAATATCATTATGATTCATATTTTATTCCGATTATCATCCTTTTACTAAAATTGAAAGTACAAAAACTCACTCTCTCCCTGTATTAATGTTATCAAAACAGCCAGACCAATTGCCGAGATGACTGCATAATAAATAGTAGGCTTCCAATACAGTTGGTTTAGGCTTGACGTGTCTTTTGATAATGTAGAGATCCCTAATGCAGGGTTATATTTTTTAAATAATTCAACCACATTAGGTGTAAACCAAACTATTATCAACATAAATAATAATAATAATAAAGCATAAAAAGGTTCAGGGACAATTCCGTTATAAAACATTCCATTATAAGACACTACTATTGGTCCCACAAAATCAGTAATATAATTTAACTTATCTGCCATAAAAATCGGCAACGAGATCCCATTAAGACCAACCATTGATTGGTAAATACTTATCGCAACATCAAAACTATCCGATCTAAACATTACAAATGAAAATACAACAGCTATAAATGTGATAATTCGTGATACAACAACACCCACAACTTTCATCCTTTTCAACATAAACCCATGCCTCTTTCTATAATCTTTCCATAGTTGATAAACTATCAGATAAACTCCATGAATTAATCCAAATAACACAAAGTTCCAGCCCGCGCCATGCCACAATCCAACAATCAACCATACAGAAATCATTGGGAAAACAATTGAAACCAAAAAGGTAGCCAGATATCTATAATGACGAACTATCGCAATTCTTGTCATTATCAAATTAATTGGGTAAAACATATAATCTTTAATGATATTTGATAATGTTATATGCCAACGCCTCCAAAAATCAGCAATATTATTCGCTTTATATGGTGAATAAAAGTTTACTGGGAGAAGAATGCCAAACATACGAGCAAGACCAATTGCCATATCAGAATATCCAGAGAAATCGAAATATAATTGGAACGAATAAGCGAACGCAGCATACCATGATTCAGCGAAAGATAATACCACACCAGATTCTACCGCACTAAAAACTAGTGTCGCATTCAAGCCAACACCATCAGCAAGTACTACTTTCTTGAAAAGCCCTATAATAAATATTGTCAATCCTATTGCTATATTATTGTAATTGACGTTATAAGTAATTCTCTTAGAAAATTGAGGGAGCATTTGACGATGATGAACAATTGGCCCTGCAATCAGCTGAGGAAAGAATGTGATAAATAAACAGTAGTGTAAAAAATTATATTCTTTCGTCTTTCCTTGGTAAATATCTACTAAGTATGTGATCTGTTGAAATGTAAAGAAAGATATGGCCAAGGGCAGGATTATAGTTTCCAATACTATATTATTGCTTGTTATCTCATTAAAATTATCAACAAAGAAGTTAGCATACTTATAGTAACCTAGCAAACAAATATTCCCAACAATCCCTAATATGAAAGTAGCCTTCCGCCATTTTTTCATATCTATAATTGAAACACCTACCGCATAATTAAATAGTATAGATATTATGATTAAACTTACATATGCTGGATTCCACCACCCATAAAATAACAATGATGCACCTATAAGCCAACTAATCGCAACTCTAAATTTTCCTCTCTTACCTATCAAATAAAATCCAACCAAGGTAACTGGAAGAAAAACAAAAATGAATATATATGAATTAAATAACATACAAATTATTTTTTAAACCAACACAGACTTTGATCTTTCAAAAGATAGGCAATTCTTCATGTCATTCCTTCCTAGGGATATCATCTATATTTATATTTTGCTTTTGTAACATACTGTAAAAAAAACTTCCAATACGCGTACTAAGCTCTGCATACGATCCTTGCTCAACAACCTTGCCAGATTGCAACACAATTACCTGATTTGCTTGCCTGATAGTTGATAGACGATGGGCAACAACAATCATAGTCATATTATTTGACAACCTATCAATTGTGTTCTGTATCATTATTTCAGATTCAGTATCAAGCGCACTAGTTGCTTCATCCAAAATCAATAACTCAGGGCTCCTTAACAAGGCTCTTGCTAGCGCAATTCTTTGACGCTGTCCTCCAGATAATCTGATGCCACGATCCCCAACTATTGTATCTATACCATCAGGTAATGCTTTAACAAATTCTGCGGCATTAGACATTTGTAGAGCATTCCATAATTCTTTTTCAGTGGATGAATCAGATGCCCATAGTAAGTTCTCACGAATAGAATTATGAAATAATATTGGCTCCTGTGGGACATATCCTATCCTTTGACGATAACTATTTTGCTGATAGTCTTTCAAAGGGACACCATCAATAAGTATTTCTCCTTTATCGGGCAGCTGTAAACCAAGTATCAAGTCAGTAATAGTGGATTTTCCTGAACCAGACTCTCCTACTAAAGCAGTCATCCCTCCCTTTTTAATGCATAAATCCAATCCTGTAATAATATTTTTTCGCCCATGATGTGAAAAATAAACATTTTTAAAATCAATCTTTTCATTTAATTTCTTAAAAACCTTCGTGCCTTCAATCTCTTTATATTTTGTAGCACGTTTACGTAACGACAATAATTGCTCATAACTTGGAATAAAACAATTAATATCTATATTTGTTTGCATCAATAAAGAAATAATAGGCAAAGCTGAAAGCAGACTCCACATTACAGCGGCAAGTTCTGAAATTTGATGCTCTTGATTTACAGAAATCCCTAATGCAATAACAGCAGCTAACATGCCAAGTGGTGCATATAAGGAAGGAACTGCTGCTGATAAAGCTTGTGATTTAATTGATACAGTCATATGATTATCAAAAGCCTTAAGGTATCGCAATCTTGCGTTCTTTTGACGCCCAAAACCTAAAATAATACGTGCCGACTGAATAATTTCAGATAATGTACCTAATGCAATATTTGCGGTTCTGGTATTTTCCACACCAAGTTTATAACTAATATTATTTAGACTAATAAAAGGAAGACCAAATAAAAATGCAAGACCTAAACATATTATCGTCATCGAAGCATCCAACCAAAAAGGTATAATTAGGTAGATAGATAGCTGTACTGCTTGAGCCAGTTGTGTTGCAAGACTACCTAACACATCTCCAATAGCGACTAACTCCTTATTCATTGTGTTCATCAAAACACCAGAATTTGACCCACTAAAGAATTCCCATCTTGCTTTAAAGAAAGCTTTCAGTGTGTCTGCAAAAAGGGAGCGCAATACAGTATATTTAATTCTTAATATTGTATATCGAATTGTAATTCTCATAATTCCATTAATAATATTAAGACAAACAAAGAATAGGCCAAAAGACCAAAAGCCAACAGGAATATCCATCAATGAAAAAATAGATATTACAACTAACGTTACGCGACTGGGATTCTCAAGCGATGAATCAAGCATAAAATCAGCAAATGGCACTAATGCTAATACCGTCCCACCTGCAACAACACCTTCCAATACCAATAACGCAAGTAGAATGGAAAAAGAGCGTGGATGGTCACTTATAAATTCCAGAAATATTTTTGCTATGCTAGAAATATTTGACATGTAGATTTATTATTGTGATTGTTTTAACATTAGCGATGATGTTTTTGTGTAGCGGTTATTACTTGAATCTAGACTTGTATTTAATCCAGAAAGTGTGGATTATTTTTTAGAAGTATTGAACTTATTTGCGCTGATGGATGAATATAACCATGATTTCTTGAATATCCTTCCGCCCGATTAATTATCTCCCAAAACTTTGTTTGACGTTGAGACTCTTCATCATCCTCTTCCCACCCTCCCTCTAATTTTTTCCAACACTCTTGTACGACATTCATAATTTCAGAAGATGTAAGGCTAACTACTTTTATTCCTGCTGTTTCATAATCCTCTGAATTTGTATATTGATGGTCTATAATTTCTGCTAACTTTAATGAAACATTTGAATTATTCCAAACTAAATGCTTTGGATAGTTAATAGAGTTACTCCAAGAATACATATCAATAATAGGTAAGTAATTTATTGCTAATAATGGTCTGCGATAGACATCACTAACCATATCAGGTCCACTTAATGTAGTAATACATAGATTACAATTTGCGAATAACCATATATCTAAAAAATCACTCTTACTATCTAGAAATGCATAATCAATTATCCGTGGTGAACTGCTATGGAGGTTTTTTTCCATTCTTTTCCCCATTCTTAACACCCATATTCCCTGATCTGCCAACCATTCCATTGCAGGTAGATAGCTAGAAATGTCAGAATTACGATAACTATGATAATCAAAATTGTATTCTGAAAGTGTATCTTCTGTATTTAAATATTCTGCATCTCTAACCAACAAACAAACAAATTTATCTCCATCTTTCCAGCCTTGGTTACTTAACCACCTTTTAGCGCTCTCATCCTCTTCGGTAGTAAAGGTTAGCATTTTTACCTGACTTCTTTCAAGTACACCTTTAAGGTCACGAGAGCCATTAGAAGCATCAAAAGTATTAGAATGCACTTCCCCCCAAAAAAGAAAGTTATTCCACAGATCTACATATTTTACCCATTGGAATATGGGTAAATTACGTCGAGCCATCTTATTCCATTGATTGTTACATGAGCGCTTATCTAGCCAATACAATTGAATATAGTTTTCTTCTTTACTATTATACTTTGCCCATTCTTGACCAACATCAGCAGCAAAATGACCAATCCTAGTATGAAGAAAAGTTCCAACTTTAATCAAAATTATAGGACGAATTATTCGTATTACCATAACAACTGGTATTGCCCAAATTCCGTGTAATATATAAATAAATTTTCTAAAAAAATAAGTAGGTAGCATTCCCATCGTAACTAGTAATTTATTAATTTAACTATCTTTCACCTTGCACTTAATGTAATTTACTGAATCGGTATCCTATGGGATAAACCAATAATAATCACCTGTATAGCCAATATCATTAAAAAACTCCTTCCATTGATTGGCATGCATCACAGTCTTAGCGGTAAGATTCCAGGCTTCCATTCTTTCCTTTTCTTCATCATTTCTATAAGCGTCAAGTGTAATAAAACTCCCTCTTTTTTTAACCCTTTCAACTTCTAATAATGCCATTTTAATATCACTCTCATTTAAATTATGCAAAGTGTTAACTGAAATTACTACATCAATACTAGAATCATCATAAGGTAGACTAATAGCATTCGCTACTTGACAGAATCTACTAATTTCTTTTTTCGTATTGGCGATGGCATATTTAGAAATATCTACTCCATTAACTTTCAAATCAGGGATAGACTCTTTCAAATCATACAACATAAAACCTTTTGCGCAACCAACATCTAGCACTGAATCATTACTCTTTAGATTCCAATGTTTCTGAAATCTAGGTACAACTGGCTGCCAAAAACGGGGATTGTATGAAAATCCTCCGTAGCCGTGATTTCTTGATCCATCAAAAAATTCCTTTCCAAATTTTTGCGCTATACGCTTATCTTCTTCAGTTTTGGAAATTAAACGGCCAGAAATATCCCTTACTGATTTAGGGTAATTTTTTAATAAATTAATTTCTTTTCCCATTTTTCTCCTAATTATAAAAGATTGCTAAGTAAAGGCCGCGTGCTCTGTATCTATAGATAGGTATTCATTTATAATTACATTCTTAGAATGTGAAATACAATGATGAATACAACTTTTAGATGGATTCAATCCATGCACCTTATCTAAGTTTTCTTTTGAAAACCAAAAATCTCTAAAACTTATATTCTCAATACTGCCAAGTTTTCCAGAATCTGTATACGCTTTATCTTGGCAAGTGTAAACACAGCTGTCTGCACCAATAACTGGTCTATATAATATATATGGACAAGTGGTATATTTTTTTTCAAATCTACTTTCTAAATCATGGTAGTGATTTACAATTTTAAAATTACCATCTGAGATTTCTTTTGCTTTTTGTATCTGTTCGCTAACCGCATCCTTTATTTTAGTATGATACAAGTTGTTTTCTTCAGGAGAGTTTCCTACTACTGCTCCAGATACTTTTACATGGTCAACACCAACCTCTTTTAATTTTTTACAAATTGAAAATATGTGCTTATAATTATCCTTGCCAACAATAAATGAACAACCAAGTATGCACTTTGTTTTTGACAACTTAAAATTTCTCATATTATCTAGGAGTTTGGTAAATTCTCCAACTTTTACACCTCTTGCTTTCGAATAACTTTCATCATCATAGCCATCAAGAGACACTCTCACCCATGTTCCGTGCTTTTGAAATGCTTCTGCCATTCTTCCTTTTAAATTAGAACCATTTGTTAAAGTGGCAATCTTAACCCC
>ENA-OREN01004391-OREN01004391.1-marine-metagenome-genome-assembly--contig:-NODE-4391-length-12335-cov-3.976505_pt1 | contig 12335 bp, 8 predicted proteins | sample MGYA00248624_ERZ508555 | MGnify/ENA primary metagenome ERZ508555 (study PRJEB26222, sample SAMN06267773) | marine metagenome | isolation source: Saanich Inlet, British Columbia, Canada | place...
TTACCAACCATCACCAATGATGGATAAGGCAATTGAAAGCTTACCCGCATACTCAAATATAAAAAAATGTGCGTCAGGTAATATTACAGACGCCATTATTATCCTCAAACCAATTTTATCTTACCAAGCGCAAAGTACTATTTTATATGGTGATTTACACGTAAAGGTATATCAAACAAGATCTAATAGTGAGACAAATCCAGATAATTTTATTAAAAAAATGAAAATATCTGTTTGGAAAGTTATGCAATTCGACCAAGTTACAATAGGTCATTATGTAAACGAAATTTATACAGAACTTCTCAAAAAGTTAACGTCTGAAATTGATGGTCTTAAAATAGATAAAAATTATCCCACAAATGGTTCTTACTGTGACCTGTTAACTACCATTAAAAAATCAAGTGTAAATCTTAATTATTAATTTTCTATGTTTATTTGGACTCAAGCCCTTGGTAAATTTTGGTGAGCAGATACTCCCCTAAAAGAAAAGATAAGATAAGTATTATAAAAGCCAACAACCCATCAAACATGCCGTAAAAATTTATCTTATCTCCAAAAATTAAATTAGCCCCATGAAGCATTAAGACTTTAGAAAAAAATAATAATGCCCATAAGCTAAAGAAATACTTAATTTTTGTCAGACAGCCTTTATTATCTCCAAAAAAATTTGATAGCTTATGCTCTGCATGCCTTGTTAAAACAATAAATAACTGTAAAAAAATAGCAATAAAAATAGTTATGGAAAAAGACTCTACGTAAACAGAGTGACTAAATTCTGCGTATATATTTAGAATCGTCATATCTACCAGAATACAAATAATATAAACTAAAAATAACCTTTGAGAGTTATTCACAATTCTTTGACCGTTTTCTGGAGATTTCTTTTTTTTGCTTGCCATTAACTTTGCGTTTTAGGTGTTTTCTTGTCCTGAAACATCAAGGAGTATAAAACAGGGACAACTGCTAATGTCAGGAATGTACCTACAGCCAAGCCATATGCAATAATATTAGCAAGACCATAAAAGAGTGGGTCATGAGGAATTATTAGAGTCAACAAGCCTAAAGTTGTTGTTAGTGTGGTAATAATGATGGGTCTTAATCTTTGCTGGCAGGCACTAACGATTGCATCATAAATTTTCTTACCCATCTCTCTTTCTAAATCAATTCGATCAATCAAGATAATCGCATTATTAATAATAATGCCTGCTAGACTGTAAAGACCGAGCGTACCCATGAATCCAAAGTTTGACCCCGAAATTAGTAATCCTAATACAGCACCGATAAAAGATAAGGGGATGGTAATTAGGATAATTAATGGTCGCCTAAATGAATTGAACTGAGCAACAAGAAGAATAATAATAAGCCCTATCACTAGCGGTACATTAGCTGAAAGTGAATCTTTCGCTTCCTTTGACTCTCTAATTACGCCATCGTACCTAATCAAATGATTAGGTGGTAAGTCGTAACTCAACTCCTCCACAATTGGATCTAAAGTATCCTTAAAATCCTCAGCCGTATCATTCATATTTTTTACTTCTACGGTAACTGTTCTAAATAAATCTTGTCTCGCAATTCTTGAAAACTGATTCTGGCCCTCAAAGTCAGCTATTTGAAATAAAGGCACATTAGTATTTTTACTTGATGAGTAGACGTTTAATGTCCTCATCCTGTCCATATTAAATCTCTCTTCATCCTCCGCTCTAAATAGGATTGGAATAATATTATCTTTTTCACGAAATTGAGTAACCTCTGAGCCTTCAAAGTATGCATTGAGAGATTCAGCAATATCGTTAGAGGAAACACCAGCCCTCCTCGCTCTCACCTGGTCTACATTAATTAAAATTTTTAAAGTTCTGTTCTGCCAATCTGTTCTTATATCAATAGCACCTGGAATTTTATGTAATTTATCAACCAATTCTTGGGCTTTAGCATAGATAACATCAGAATCAGGACCCACCACTTGTAAATTTATTTCACTGGAATCACTTGAACCCAAGAACATCTTGTTCACCCTAAAAAACATTCCTGGAAATCTATCATTTAAGGTAATTCTTAATTTTTCAATAGAATTATCTTGTTCTTCGATATCAGTAATATTAATAATAATAAAACCCATATTATCTGCAGCATCTTCAGGTGCAAGGGATAATACAAAGCGCGGTCCACCAAATCCAACATATCCGGAAAAAGACTCTATATTTGAAAATAACTCTTTATCGTTAAGGGTCTCAAAAACCCCTTTCATCTGCCTTGTCATTTCTCTTTGGGAGGTGCCCGCAGGAAGTTGAGTGTAAACTAAAATCTGAGGCCTATCTGAATCTGGGAAAAAACGTTTTGGGACTTCTTTACTTAACATTAGTGAAAATACAAATGCAGCAAACATACCCGCTAAAAATATAAATCTTATCTTTAAAATACCCTTAAGTAATAAGCCGTAACCCATAGATAGTTTATAAAATATTCCTGATGTTTCTTTCTCCTTACTTTTCTTCTTATCAATTTTTAAGAAAAAATAGCATAGGATGGGGGTTAAACACAGCCCTACAATCCAAGAAGTTAATAAAGCCATTGCAATAACTAATGAGAGTGACCTTGTGTACTCACCCGCAGTTGACTCTGCAAGCATAAGTGGCATAAAAAATAAAATTGTTGTTAAAGATGAGGTGAGTAAGGGGATAGTTAATTCCTTACCAACACCCTTAAGCGCATCAATTCTGGAAATGCCATTTTCCAGCCTTTTCATAAAATCTTCAGCCACAACAATACCGTTATCTACAAGTAGCCCTAAAGCAATAATGAGTGTTGCAAGGCTCATTCTCTCAAGCTGAAGACCATAAAAATTCATCAATGCAAGTGTAATCAACATAACAGTTGGTACGATTGAGCCAACAATAAATCCAGTTCTAAAACCGAGAAAGATAATCACTGAAAATAAAACAATGACCAATGTCTGAATTACATTGATTGAAACCCCGTTAATCGTATCCTGAACAACGTCAGCCTGATAGGTTGCGATATCAATGTTATAGCCAAAAGGCATGGTTTCTTGAATTTCTGAAATCACACTTAAAACTCTAGGTGAAAACTCTAAGAGGTTATAACCCTCCAGCATTGAAATACCAAAAACAATAGCGGGTTTACCATTAAAATATGCTGTTTTACTTGGCGGATCTATGTATCCTCGCTCAATAATGGCCACATCTCTCAAAGAGATAACGTCCTCTGTGTCTGTTTTGTAACCAGACCGTGGAACTGAGATTAATGTATCACCTAACTCCTCGATATCTTTAAAATCACCCGTTGGTTCTAAAACAAACGACCTTGCTCCAGTATCAACTTGACCTCCTGGCATAATGATATTTTGTGAACTAAGCGCAGCAGCAATCTGACTTGGATTGACACCAAGCTCTGCAAGTTTTGTTGATTCAAATTTTAAATAAATTCTTTCATCTTGAATTCCAAACAAGTCAATTTTTTTTGTACCCTTTACACCATAAAGAATGTCCCTTATATGTTTTGCCATATCATGCATTTGATTCATACCGAAACCATCTGCAGTTAGTGCCAGTGTGATGACAGCAACATCCCCAAATTCGTCATTTATGTAAGGAATCGACGATCCTTTTGGTAGCTCTTTTTCGGCGTCCTTAACTTTATTTCTTAAGTTTTGCCAAATATCAGCTAAGTTGAAGTATTTATCTTCAATTTTGACATGAATGATCGAGGACCCTGTTTGTGAGATTGAAGTCAGCATCTTAATCTCAGGAATCTTACGAATCTGCTCTTCTAATTTTTTAGTTATCAGGAGCTCAATCCTTTGTGGCGACATTCCAGGAAAATTAGTTGTAACAATTGCCTCTCGATTAACAATGGTAGGATCTTCTTGTGAAGGCAGGGTAAAATAGCTCACCCCGCCGTATATCATCAGGCTTACAACAATAAATAAAAATATTTTTTTGTATCTAAAGGCTAGCTCTGAAATATTCATTAAAAGACCAATCTCAGTTAAAGTTAAATATTTCGATATCTTGCTCTTGTAAAATCACTTCTTGATTATCGCGAAGGTATGGAACACCAGCCACAGCGACAATATCCCCAGATTTTATGTTACCTTGAACATAAACATCATTATTTGTAATGTTAAGCGGCTGAACTGTCACTTTTTTTAGCCTGCTCGTGTTCGGATCATATACATAAACAAAGCTTGATTGTTGGTTACCTACTCCTAAAGCAGAGTTGGGTATCAGTATGCTCTCCGCTACGTCTTGATAATAGACAAATAAAACTTCCGCTGTCATACCTGCCCTTAATTCAGATGATTGTTCAGTGAGGTACAAAACGACTGGGAATGAATTTGCTCTTGTTGCTTGCGTGCCAATTTCCTTGAGCACACCTTTCATCTTAAGGCCTCTAGCTGCGGGAAAGGTGACTGTGTAAATTTTATCTTGAACTAATTTCTTTATAAGCGTTTCTGGAACAAAAACAGATACCTCCAGACCTTCACCACTATCAATTTTAAAAAGTGTTTCGCCAATATAAACCTGCTGTGCCTCGTCTACATCTTTAAAGGTAATTATTCCGTCATAAGGTGCTCTCAGAACCGTATCCTCAAGACCCTTTTTATTTATTGCTAAATTGGAGGCTGCAATTTCTAATTCTGTTTTAGCATCAGACACATCCTGTTGAGACACCGCCTTGCTTTCTCGAGCAACCTTCATACGATTATAATATGACTCTTTGTTGACATAGTCAGCTTGTGATGAGAGATAAAGACTCTTAGCATCTCTTTGAGATAGCCTTGCTAGCACTTGACCTTTTTTTACTTTTGTTCCCAAGTCAACCTTTACATCTGTCACATAACCGCCATTATTGAAACTTAGTGAGGCCCCCTCTCTTGGATTTAGTTGACCAGATAATTTTCTTGTTTGTTCGACTCCAGTGACTTTTACTTCCATCCAAGCAATCTTTGGAATCGGTTTTTCTTTTACTGGTTCATCTTGTCCACATGATGAAATAAAAAAGATTATAAATAATAAAATTATATTTTTCATACGTAATTCCTAATTCTGTTCATTAACAATTTCATCCGTTACGATTTCTGTGTTTTCCCAACCGCCACCCATTGCCTTATAAAGCTGAATGATAAATTGCACTAAGTTACCATCACTTATCGCCAACTCATCTTCTTGAAAAAAGATTACCCTTTCAGCGTCTTGAACCTCTTGGAAATCAATTAAACCAGAGGTATACCTTGCAAGCGTTATCTTGTTTACCTTCTTTGCTGCAGTTACCGACGCATTTAGAGAGGCGTTTCTTTGCTTCTCCTCCTTATATGACTTAATTGCATTTTCTACTTCCTCAAATGCCGTCAAGACTCTCCTTTCATAGTTTACACGAGCTTCTTCAACTTGCGCATCCTGTACCTCAATCGCAGCCTGTGTTGCACCCCCATCGAAAATATTCCATCTAAAATTTGGACCAAATGACCAATATCTAGAGTCAGAGCTAAATTGACTATCAAATTCTTTTGAATCATAGCCAAAAGTACCGTTTAGATTAAATCTTGGATACTCTTCAGCAGTCGCAACGCCAACTTCAGCTGTTTCTTGAGCCAATAATCTCTCCGCCTCCCTGATGTCTGGTCGTTGTCTTAGAATTTCTCTAGGGACCTGAATGACTGTTTTTTCAGGCACATGAGGAATGCCATAACTTTGCTTCAACTCTGAGTTTAGAGTACCTGGATTCTTACCCAATAGTATTGCAAGGCCATTGGATAATTCATTAATTCTTGCATGAAAAAGAGGGATATTAGATTCGGCTGCAGCTAGGTTTTGCTTAGATTGAAGAAGATCAACCTCTGAAACAAGTTCGGCTTCATAGCGAGCGTTTACTATTCTCAAGGTATCTTTTTGCGATTTAACATTTTCAAGGGCGTACTGAAGACGCTCTTGTGCTGTTCTTAAGGCTACATAATTCTTAGCTATTTCCGCGTTCAAAATCACCATAACATCTCGGTAACTTTCCACGGAGCGTTCTAATTGAGCATCAGCTGCTTCAATTGACCTTCTTACATAACCAAAAATATCAATCTCCCAACTGATATCAAGGCCTATCGATGAATAGAGGCCACTATCCCTGTCTCCCGAAACAGATTTACTTTTACTTTTTTCTGATACATCTCCTACACTATCAAGGTCCGGTGATCGAGCAGCATCAGCAATCCCAAAATTTGCTCTAGCAACTTCCACTCTAGCTAGTGCAATTTTTGCATCCAAATTATCAACAGCTGCCCTGCTTATTAAATCATTTAAAACTGGATCATTAAAAAGGGTCCACCACTGTGTTTGACTAGCACCTGTCTCATTGAATTCGCTATTTAATTGATTTTCCCAGTTTTCAGGTAACTCTAACTCAGGTGCGCCTTCATAGTCAGGTCCAACCGCCTTACAAGACACTAAAAATAAAATAAATATCAAAAAGCTGAGTGCTTTTAAATAGGATTTTATATTTATTTTAATGGAAAACATTACCTAAAAATTATACCTAAATAATTTTTATTTCGATTTTAATTTAAAATTTTTTAAAGTGAATTAATGTTATCTAAATAAAAAATAGCTTTTTTATTAATTTCTATTTTTTGGTGCTGATCCATTTTTTTAAGCTGGCTATTAACTATGCCAAGCCTTGGATTATTTGAGAGTTTGTCTTGATGTCTATCAAAGAAATTCCAATAAAGTGAATTGAATGGACAGGCATCTTCCCCGAGTTTTTCCTTAAATTTATATTTACAACTTGAGCAGTAATTGCCCATCTTATTGATATAGGCGGCTGATGAAACATAAGGCTTGGTAGCTAGTAAGCCACCGTCTGCGAACTGACTCATTCCTAAAGTATTTGGCATCTCTACCCACTCATAGGCATCAATGTAAATGCCAAGATACCATTTGTGCACTTCTTTAGGATCTAACCCTGCCAGCAAACTAAAATTACCTATAATCATTAATCGCTGGATATGGTGGGCATAAGCATTCTTTAATGATTGAGAAATACTTAATGATAAACAACGCATATCGGTTTTTCCTGTCCAGAACCAATCTGGAAGTTTAGCGTTGTGTTTAAAAAAATTATGCTGCTCATACCCAGGCATATTCGCCCAATAAACTCCCCTTATATATTCACGCCATCCTAGGATTTGTCTTATAAACCCTTCAACAGACGAGAGAGGTAAATCCTTTTCGTAATAAGCTTCTTCAGCTTTTTTTATCACTTCAAGAGGGCTCAGCATTTTAGAATTAAGTGAAAAAGATAGAAACGAATGGAACAATCTCCAATTTTCATCATGAAGTGCGTCCTGAAAATCACCGAAGTTGATCAAATCTTTTGCTATAAAGTTTTCGAGTAGTTTAATAGACTCATCCCTACTTATGGGCCAATGAAAACTTGTTTCTTGGCCTTCGCCAAAGTGCTCGATATTTTCATTATTAATTTCTAAAAATAGCTTCTCATGATTATGAGTTGGCCTGAAGTCCTCGGTTGTGTTTGGGCTTCCGTTCCATCTTTTTCGATTATCTGAATCAAAATTCCATTTACCTCCAATAGGCTTATCCCCCTCTATTAGAATTGAAAATTTCTTTCTCATGTTTCTATAGAATTCTTCCATCCGCCAATGTTTCTTTTCAGAAAAGAAATCTTTAGCATAAAACTTCGGGACTAAAAAGTGTTCTGTATCAACTAATTCAACTTTTATATTTTCGATAGACTTTAGTTTTTTTAATTCAGTCGATAGCCTATATTCATCGGGGTCTAGATATTGTAATTCGCCTATATTTTTATCTTTGATAATTTTATTTATATTTTGGTAGAAGCTCTGCTCATTTTTCTTATCATTTATTTTAAAATAAATAACTTCAAATCCTTTTTGTCGAAGTTGCTCAGCAAAAAAGCGCATCGCTGCGAATGTCGCAATTATCTTTTGTGCATGATGAAACACATAACTCGTTTCTTCTTTGACCTCCATCATCACGTAAGTGGTCTTAGAGTTATTTTCCTTAAACCATGAATGGGTTATATTTAACTGATTACCTAGGATTAATCTTAATTTATTCATATTAAGTTGATTATAGATTAGATTATTAGTTTCAAAACACTGGTAAATAAAACTTTATTCTTTTGGATGGAACTCCATCTTAATTAATGTGTCTATCAAACTTAAATTTTTAAAATTTTTTTAAAAATTGTGATAAATTTAATATTGTTTTATTAGGTGTGCTAATAAAAATTTCTATTTATTGTTTATTAGCTCTCTTTTTAAAGCATTTTTTTTTATCAAAACGTAAACAATCTTTAAGGCGATGATGCAAAGATGTTTTTGTTTAACGTTTTTATAGGAGGGTTTTAAATATGTTAAATCCATCAGATTACGTTGGAGTATCATTTTGGCTGCTTTCAGCTGCTATGGTTGCTGCGACATTTTTTTTCTGGGTTGAGAGAGATCGAGCTGTAGGTAAATGGAAGACTTCACTTACAGTAGCTGCAATGGTTACAGGTATTGCTGCTATTCACTATTTTTACATGCGTGGTGTTTGGATTGATACAGGTAGTTCACCTACAGTATTTAGGTACGTAGATTGGTTACTTACAGTTCCACTGCAAATTGTAGAGTTTTATCTAATCCTTGCTGCTATTGCAGTTGTTTCTATTTCTGTTTTCTGGCGTTTACTTATCGCTTCTGTAGTTATGTTAGTTGCAGGCTACATTGGTGAAGTGAGTGCAATGGGAGACGGTGGTAGCTTATGGTCTGGTTTCTGGATCGGTATGGTTGCATGGTTATACATCATCTGGGAAGTATTTAAAGGTGAAGCTAGCCAAATTAGTGCAAGCAAAGGTACTGCGGCAAGTAAGAAAGCATTTAATGCGTTACGATTAATTGTGACTGTTGGTTGGGCTATTTATCCAATTGGTTACTATCTTGGGTACACAGGCAGCGCTGATGCCGGTACTCTAAACATCGTATATAACTTAGCTGACTTTGTTAACAAGATTGCCTTCGGTGTAGTAATCTGGGCAGCAGCTACATCAGGTGCAAAAGCCAAGTAATTTTTGAACCTGTAGTGTAATATTAAGAACGCGTCATTTATGGCGCGTTTTTTTTAATATTTTTTTAAGGTGATATGCAAGTAGCTGACTACAATTTACTTTATAACTCTTTATCTTTTGCAATAGCCACATTTGGTGCAAGTACCGTGTTCTTTTTTTGCCAAAGATCGCAAGTCGCTCCTGCTTACAAGACTTCACTGACTCTTGCTGGCTTAGTTTGCTTGATCGCCCTCTATCACTATTTAAGAATTTTCGAAAGCTTCAATGATGCTTACATATTCAACTATGGCCTAGTTGAAGAAACTGGTGGGCAATTAAATGTCAGCTATCGTTATGTTGGTTGGCTTTTAACCATTCCATTATTGTTACTTGAGCTGGTCTTAGTCATTAGGCTTTCAAGAGAAGAAACATTTTCTATGGGGACAAAATTAACTGTTGCTGCAATTATCATGGTGCTCTTGGGGTACTCTGGAGAAGGTCTAGTCGATACCAATCAAATACAACAAAGATGGATATATTGGTCACTGGCAATGCTGCCTTTCTTGTACATTTTTTATTACCTAATCATAAAATTAAAAAACCCTATATTAAAACAACCGAAAAATGTTCGTAGCCTAGTTAGTAATGCAAGATGGCTGCTTATCCTGTCTTGGGCAATTTACCCTGTTGTATATTTACTTCCAATATTTGATCCTAACACCTCCTATATAAATCTTCAGGTTGGCTATACAGTAGCAGATATACTCTCACTCGCTTTATTTGGCATTATGATTTATTTAATTGCTCAAAGAAAATCGGATATTGGAGCATAAACGTAAATAAAAACTAATCAATTATGAAAAAATATTGGGATGATTTTTTTGTGCCACCTGAGGCGGATGAATTTTTAGACAAAGTAAAAATTGATTTTGCAAAAAGTTTTGAAGTTGATGATCAATTTTTATCTGCATGGTTATCACACCATGGAGAATCCCAAGGAAAATGGTTGAGAGCAAGACTAGCGCTTGCGACAGGCGGTTTATTAGGAATTTCATCTCAAACGTATATCAACTGGGCAGTTGTATGTGAGTTAATTCATAGCGCCTCCCTTCTTCATGACGACATATGTGATCAAGACAATCTGAGACGTGGTCAAACGAGTTTATGGAAGGAATTTGGTATATCAGCTGCTATCTGCACTGGTGATTATTTAATCGCAGAGTCCTTCAGAAAAATTACAGAAATTGATCAGGGTTGGCACCAAACTATCTTATTAAAACTACTTTCTTACTCAGTAAAAGAAATAATTTTTGGGCAATCAAAAGATATAAGTATTAGTCCCTATGAAATGACATGGGATCAATATACAAAAATGGCGACGAATAAAACTGCGCCCTTTATCGCCCTTCCTATGATGGGTATGTTTAACTGTAATGAATGCTCAAAAGCGGAATGTGAAGGTCTTCAAGAGTCTTCTGATATCCTTGGGCTTTCCTACCAGTGGCTAAATGATTTAGAAAATTTAATTGGCGTCGATCAAGATAAATTTACAGATATATACAATAACCATCCTAATGGGATGTTAATAAATATCTTACAAGACATAGATGAATCCAAAAAAATTGAAATTATCAAAGATCCAAGCACTCTTACAAATCTCTTAAATGAAATTGCTTTTAAAAACCAAAAAAATATGATCAAAAATCTACTAAATGATGCGAAAAGTCAGTTCCATAGGGTACCTAAAGTCATTGAGCCTGTCTTAATCTCAATCTATAAAGAAATTAGCTTGAGAATGAAAAATTTAGATAAGGTTAAAAATTGAGACGAGTTGGAGTTATTGGTGGAGGCTTTGGAGGAATCGCTGCCGCCCTTAGGCTACGTTCAAGAGGTGCCGAAGTAAGTCTTTATGAAAGGCTCGAGGCATTGGGTGGTCGCGCTCAAGTATTCGAAAAAAATGGTTATATTCATGATGCAGGCCCTACCGTTATTACAGCACCTTATTTATTTTATGAATTATTTGAATTATTTGGAGAAAAACTTGATGACTATTTAGATTTTCGACCACTAGATCCCTGGTACCGGTTCAACTTCCATGATCAGACACAATTTGACTATGGCCCTAACCGTGATGAAATGCTTTCTCAGATTGAAAAAATTTCACCAAAAGATGTTGACGGTTATTTAAAAATGCTTAAGGAAGCAAATGTAATATTTGAGTTAGGGTATCAAAAATTAGCTGGGCACCCATTCCACAAAATTAAGACAATGATTAAATATGCCCCTGCAATCATTAAAATGAGAGGGTATGAATCCGTTTATACCTTTGTGTCCAGATACCTAGAACATCCAAACTTAAGACAAGCATTTTCAATTCAACCATTGTTAGTTGGAGGTAATCCATTCCAAACATCTTCTATCTATGCCCTCATTCATTCCCTGGAACAAAAATGGGGGATATATTTCTGTATGGGCGGAACAGGTAAACTTGTAAAAGAGCTTGAAAACCTAATGTTAAGACAAGATATTAAAATAAAATACCAACATGATGTTAAGCATTTATCAACAAAGAATAACGCAATTTCAGAGCTTCATTTTACAAACGGCCAGAGTCAGAAGTTTGATCTTGTTATAAGTAACGCTGACCCTATTCAAGTTTCAACCGAGCTCATTGGTAGAGGAAAAATATCGCTTCATAATGCATTCGTTAATAAGTTTGCGAAACACTCTATGGGCCTTTTTGTCTTATTTTTTGGATCAAAAAACCAATATAAAAATGTTGCCCACCACACAATCTGGATGGGACCAAGGTATAAGGGACTCCTAGAAGATATTTTTGATCACCATAAACTGGCTGATGATTTTTCTATTTATCTCCACAGACCCACCTGCACTGACTCATCTTTTGCCCCTAAAGGACATGACAGCTATTATGCGCTTGTTCCCGTTCCAAACTTAAAAGGAAATCAAAATTGGGATAAAATAAAAGAACAGTTTTCAAATAATATCCTTGATGCCTTGGGAAAAACCATCATGCCGGGAATAAGAGAGAATGCGAGAGATATTTTTTCAATGACGCCGAAAGACTTCAAGTCTAACTATAGAACGCCCTTCGGAAGCGGTTTTTCAATAGCACCTATTTTAAGACAATCAGCATGGTTTCGAACTCATAACCAGGACGGGAAGTATAAAAATTTATTTTATGTAGGTGCAGGCACCCATCCAGGGGCAGGTGTGCCCGGTGTAATTAATTCAGCAAA
>ENA-OREN01004395-OREN01004395.1-marine-metagenome-genome-assembly--contig:-NODE-4395-length-12317-cov-5.668056_pt1 | contig 12317 bp, 16 predicted proteins | sample MGYA00248624_ERZ508555 | MGnify/ENA primary metagenome ERZ508555 (study PRJEB26222, sample SAMN06267773) | marine metagenome | isolation source: Saanich Inlet, British Columbia, Canada | place...
CTATGCAGACCCAAAAGTTCACACTGCCTGCGAATACTTAACTCTCCATGGCCTGATTCTACTAAGCACCTTCTCTCATCAACTTTCAAACAATGCAGATTTTTTTTTAAGCCATTCGTTTTCTACCTTCAGTTGGCCGATCTGTCTATACAGTTCATCGACTAACTTCTCATTTTCTTTGTTTACTTTTTCCTGCTTCCCCTTGAAAATTTCTCTAACACCTACTAATACACGTTTACGCCAATTAGTTATTTGTGTTCTGTGTACTTCGTATTTTGATGACAACTCTGCTATTGTCTTTTCTTCTTTGATTGCTTCCAATGCCACTTTTGCCATAAATTCCGCATTAAAACTCTTTCTCATTCCCAGACCTCCTTTTTGATATCTTAACATCAAAAATGCATCTTAGCTAGTGGTCCGAAAATCCCAGTCCATTATACACTTTGCAGATAAAATAAGTAAAATAAGACACACGCAGAAAAAAGAGTTTTCAGATGGTGCCACAAATAAATTATTGAAATATGACTATCCAGGAAATGTAAAGGAACTGGAAAATGTGATTGAACGCGCAATCACGCTTTCAAAAGCGGACACTGACATTGAAGAAGAAGTAATCTTTCTGGGTGATACAACGGGTATTGAGGACGAAAAGAGAATCAATCTTCTGAATATATCTCTGATCGAAAAATTATGTAAAAGTCCCAGGATTATTTCGGTTGCCAAAGCGGCCACTTTAATAACTTTTATTTCAATCCTTTGCCTGTTTGTAGTGCAATCTGATCTTTCAATAGGCGGAAGAAATATTACTTTAATTTTCTGCTGGCAGTTAGGCATACCTTTCTTATTTATACTATTTCTTTTTGCGGCCCGCTTTGGATGCGGTATATGTCCCATATACTCTATTACCAGATTTTTCAATAATTATAATTTAAAAATACCGATCCCGGATTCTATAAAAAAATACGATGTGTGGATTATGGGTACAGGATTTATATCTATTTTATTCATAGAAGAGTATACTCATATGGCAGCATCCGTCAGCAAAACAACTTATCTGACATTCAGTATTTTGTTCGCGGCCATAATTGTTGACTTTATTTTTGAGAAGTCCGCCTGGTGTCGTCATCTGTGCCCTTTGGGTGGGATGTCCGGGCTCTTTTCCATGTCTTCACTGATAGAAATACGTGCAAACAAAAATGTTTGTACCACAATATGCACCACACATGATTGTTTTAAAGGATCGGAAAGAGCAAACCCGTGTCCGATGTTTTTGCACCTGCAATTCTTGTCAGATAATAGAGATTGCAAAGTCTGTTTGAATTGTATCAAGAACTGTACACATCATGCGACACGCTTAAATTTCCGTGTTCCCGGTGCGGAAATAAGCTCATTAAGAGAGCCATCTCTGCCCGGAGCGTTGTTCTCAATTATACTTTCCGGTTTATTAGTTGCTAAAATCCTTTCTTCAATAGATATCATCCAGGGAAATTATCCTTTCATATTCTCCGCTTCAATATTATTCGCGCTAACCCTGAACATTACAATCAACTATTTTACGGCTCTAATATTAAAAGAGACAGTAATTGAGCACCTTAAGCTCTTTGGTTACACGCTTATTCCACTCATCTTGTTCGGATTTATTTCCCTTTATTCTATTGATGTCTTTGGAAATGTGAATGGGTCTTTAATGATATTCAACAGTTATGAACTGAATCTCAATTTCACAAGGGCCTTTCAACTACTCACTGTTCTCACGGGACTATTTATAACCGAATATCTTATTTATAAAATTATTCAGAATCGAATCACCAAAAGCAGGCAATTCCAAATATTCGCCATCCAGGGAATGGTGCCATTGGTATTATCCATCATTTATATCATGCTGTTCTTCGCCTGATAAAAGTATTGGGATTGTTGTTCCTGTCTTAATAATTTCATTTCTATTTTGCAGAAAGAGTAAAGCCCATACCCCAGTCTTTTGCAGGTACGACTATGGGCTTAAAATGGAAATTCCAATACCATCAAACTAGATCAATACTTTCATAAATAGCTAAAAAAGATGGGAATATGTGAAATATGGAAATTATTCCTCTCCATTAGAATTGCTTGCAAAGTGAAGGATTTTCATTATAATCAACGTGGAAAATATCTATATCTCCCGATGAACTTACTATTCACAGCAGGACAAACGGTTATTTGTTTTGTTGCAATAACACTCACTATTTTTCCTATCACACGGGGAAAGTGTATTGCGAATGGTGAAATCTCCCCTGGAAGATAGATCACGGCAATACCGATTATAGCCTGGTATTGCTGCAATTTCTACCGAATCAATATTATTATCTTAAGTCTATTAGTTATTATAAGTAACAAGAATCTTAGAACCGCTAAGGGAAATAACCTAAAAAAAGACATTGGTCTGCTCAAAATGAACAAAATAGAGTTAACGGTAGTGATTTGTACTTTAAATCGTGAAAAACATTTGGAAAGATGCCTCGAAACTTTGGTAAACCAATCTCTTGACAAAGAATTATACGAGGTGTTAATCATTAACAATAATTCTATAGATAATACACAGATTGTAGCTGAGCGCTTTACTGAAGCACAACCAAATTTCCATCTTATACGGGAGGAGACTCATGGTTTAAGTAAATGCAGGAACATAGGTTGGAAAAAGGCCAACGGAAAGCATGTTGCATATATTGATGACGATGCCAAGGCAAACTCTGATTGGTGTGCAAAAATATTAAACGCATTTAAGACAGTAACACCAAGTCCGGTTGCTGTCGGAGGTGTAATCCTCCCTTTTTATGATAGAAAACCGCCTTTCTGGTTCTCTGACAGTCTTGAATCCTGTACGTGGGGCAGTTCCAGGAAATTCCTTAATCATCCCAAAAAAGTAAATAGTTTTGCCGGTTCTAATATGGCATTTAGCAAAAAGACATTAGAAGAATACGGAGGTTTCTCTCCAGACTATGGAATGGTGGGGGAGAAAGTAATACCAGGAGAGGAAATAGATTTGTTCAACCGGATATCCCAAAAGACCCTATTATTCTGGTACGATCCTGAAATCAAGGTTTACCACTGGGTATCTCCCAAAAAGATGAAAATTTCTTATAGAATGTTTCGCGCTTTTAGCTCGAATCTTTTTACTGTTGAAGCAACTGGCCAGGATTACTTATCACCTTCATATATCAAATCATGGATACATCACCGTAGAAAGGCAGAAGGATGTTTCTTCACCCACATCATTTTCTGGCTGGAACAATTTGCAAGAGTTCTGGGATATATATGCAAAAAATTATTTATTAATACTAAACCCAAAGATTAAACAGGAAGTCATTTCATTCGTCATTGAAAAACCCTTATAGAACGAACTTTTTATGTAATTTCAAGGATGCTTTAAATATTCGTTTAAATGCCAGTCTCTTGTCTAAAAGAATTGACTTAAAGAATAATTTAAATGCAACAAAGTAGTCTCTGTCAATTAGTGACTCGTAAGACTTATTAATATACGAGCTAGCCTTGAATTGATTAATTTGTCTGGTACTCATTTGAAATTTATTAGTTAATTCCGATCTGATATTCTTTGTATCGACTTCATCCAGACTATCAGTGCCAGTCGTTCTACGTTCCCTGGCAAGCTGCATAATCAATAAATGATAATAGAGTTGTTCTTTCATCTTTTTCCGGGATATTGCATTAGCATTTAGTCGATACTTGTATAACTCTTTATCGATATTTGCAACTTTATATTGCTCTGCTATCCTCAACCAAAGATCATAATCCTGAGCATACTCAAATTTTTCTCGATAGAAACCAACAGTAGTTATACACTCTCTTCTGAAAAGAACTGACCCATGTATAAAACTATTCCCGCATAATAACATCTCATTGATATTATAATGGTTTTCCGGTAGCTTCCAAGACTGCAGAAATTTACCTTTTTGATCGATAACGGTACCACACGTTCCAACAAGGCCTACATCCGGATGGTTTTTCATAAAGTCCACTTCGTATTCCAGCCTTTGCAAATCAGAAATATCATCCGTATCCTGACGTGCAATGTATTCACCTTTAGCTTTTTCCAAACCATTATTCAGCGATTTCGTCAAACCAATGTTTTCCTGGTTAAAGACCCGGATACGAGAGTCTGTATATGATTCCAGGATTGTACTTGTGTTGTCAGTAGAACCGTCGTTGATAATGATGAATTCAAGATCACTGAATGTCTGATTTAAGATGCTTGCAATAGTTTCATGAAGAAAGGCCTCTCCATTATAAACACTCATTATTACGCTAATTTTTGGATGCATGATAGATTGTGATCTGTAATTTATGTAATAAAATCAATATATTGCCTGGATACATGGTCAATGTAAAGATCAGCTCTTTCAATGGGTTTGTTCCACTCAAGTAATGTTTTCATACCATCTGCTACAATTCCGGGATCAGGCTTAGGAGGTGTATATAATGCGACTTTCTGGAAATTATAGTCATCTTCCAATTTTAAAATGATACCGGAATCTCTTACCAACTCTTTTGTCCCACCATTATGGCTGCAGAGGACCGGCAGTCCGCAAGCAAGCGCTTCTACAACAACATTGGGACAGCAGTCCAACCACGTCAGATGGACAAATGCATCTGCACCCCTTAAATAATAAGGCAGATTATGAGCTTTAACATTGCCAAGGTAAACAATATTTTTATGGTTAACTATCTTTTCACACTTTCCCAGGATAACCAGGCCAATGGTTGAATTGTTTAATTCTTTAAAACCATCTATAATACCTTCCAACCGTTTGTGCGCCCTCCATGTCGAAGAGCACACTATAGTTCTATCGAAAGGGTAGTTATATTTTTTGCCAATTGGGGAAAAATATTTTGGGACGCCATTATAAATCACCTTGTAAGGTTTCTTTATGTTGCCAAAATGGCGAAAAAACATCTCTTTGGAGAAGTTACTTTGAAAGATTATTTTGTCAAATTCGTAATAGGACTTTCTAATCGGTATGTTCAGCTCATCAGTATTTCCAACTGTATCATCTATATCAAAATATAGACCATCCAAACGCAGTACATTTACTTTTCCATTACAATAATTTCCTGAAATAAAGGCCAGGTTATAGTCAAATGATCTTGCATTATATACCCACCCCATCTCTTTAAACTCATTCTTAAGCCTCTTTCCAAAGATAGCGGGTCCCGTTCTGTTACCTCGGCAGTTCAGGTAATATCGTTTAAGGCTTGAAGAACTATCTGTATTTTTCTTTAAAAATCTAAACATATTTTTTGAAATTATTTTCTATCAGGCAAAGCCCTTGCCCATATCTCACCCCACCGTACCTCATAACTTTCAACCTTCAGGCCAGCTTCTTTCAGCTCTTCAAAGAAAGCGTCCTGCACATATTCTATATAATGAGTCTGGTCAAGCCTGAATTCAACCCCCAGCTCATCCTTTAAGGCTACCATCCACTCTCTTTCATACATTGGCACTCGGAAGAGGATATTATCAGGTTTGATTTTAAGTATAATGTTTTTTAGGAATTCTACTCTTTTCTCAATATGCTCAATCAGGTTGGACATAATTACTGTGTTAAATTTCATGTTGTTCTCTGGTAATTCCAAAAGAACGTCACCACACACAAATTTTAAATTGCCGCATTTGTAATGTTTTTTTGCATAATCAATATTATTCTGATTTTTATCAATGCCTATTATATTCCCCTTTATCTTCTGTGCAATGTCGTAATCTAACGCACCATTACCACAACCGATATCAAGAACGTTCTCATTTACACCTATGTTCTTTACAAAATAATCGTGATACGAAATAAGCCTGTGTTTCGGATGAATGCCATTCTCATACTTAATTGAACATGCCGAAATGTAGGAATACAAAATATTATCTATATTTAAAAATAGTTTTAAGGAAAATTTTGGTTTTAATGTCTTTGTTGCTATTTTTAAAACAGATTTTACGAACAATGTAAATAGTTTACTTATTACTCCGGTAATTATCATTTGCATTATTTGACTCTTATTTCTAGAATTAACTAAAATGTTTAATCATTTAGTATTGTAAAAGATACCCGGATTCAACTAACAAGTGCAAATACAGATTAATGCATAATTTATAAAACAATTTACAAAAATGTTCCATCTGAAAATGAATACCTTAATAGAAGTAATCGGAAATTTAAGAAAAGACAAGAATAAAGGAATTACTTTTATAAATAGTGAAACGGAAGAAAAATTCATTTCTTACAGATATTTGTATGAAAAATCTCTGTAAATGCTGAAAGTATTGCAGCAATATGGCATGCAACCAAAAAGCGAATTACTTTTCCAGATAGAAGACAATGAAACCTTTCTTTTCGTTTTCTGGGGATGTATTTTAGGCAGGATTATGACGGAAAAATTAAAATTGAATTTTTGAAAGTACTAAATCCTGGAATAAACGGTATAAGTTATCAGGAAAAGCAATTAGCTTTGATAAAGCAGTATGCAAAAATATTGAAAACAAAATGGACTGAGGAACCGGAGAATGTTTCAAAAAAAAGGATGGAATGGTTTATTAACTTGCCTGCTTACGAATAATATTTTGATCTATGCAGAATAATATTAAAAAGATATTAAATATTTTTGAAGCAAAAGAAGAACTTTTTATTATTTCTTATCCAAAATGCGGACGTGGTTGGCTAAAGTTTATGTATTTAAAAGCATTTGAACAACACTTCAGGTTGAAAAACCTCAATGTTCCTGAAATAAACCCAACACAACTCTCTAGAAAGTTACCTATACCAATAATAATACCTACTCATGATGGTGATCCTCATAGAAAAACCCCTGAAAATGTAGAAACATCTAAGCATAAATATAAGAATGCAAAAGTTATTTTTTTAGTTCGTGATCCTAGAGATGTTCTGGTTTCTCTGTATTTCCATATCACAAAACGTTCGTATTATTACCATAAGTCAATACATGAGTTTGTGTTTGAATCAGTAGGAGGTTTTGATACAATTCTTCGGTTCTACAACATCTGGGCAGAAAATTTTTGCATTACAAAGGATTATCATATTGTAAGATACGAGGATCTTAAGGCTGATCCACACCAGGAATTGCGAAGAGTTTTACATTTTATCGGCATAAAGGATGTACAGGAAAATACCATTAAAAAGGCTGTTGAATTTGCTTCTTTTGAGAATATGCGCAATATGGAGATAACGAATACTTCTCCGAAAAGTAAACTCAAGCCGGGAGACAAAAACGACCCGGAGTCTTATAAGACTCGAAGAGGCAAAGTTGGAGGATATATTGATTATTTGAGTTCAGAGGAAATCGAGTATCTTAATCAGAAAATGAAGACGTCTTTATCAGACATATATAACTACAAAGTTTGAGTATAATACATCTACAAAGTTGAAAATGAATAAAATATTCAAACGGATAAGGGACAGCCAAAGTATTAACAAATGGCATCGGGAATTTAAAAGGTTGCATCCGGAAATGTATGATTATGAGGGAGACCCTCAAAAACTTCGGATAATTCTAGGACCAGGCCGAAGTGGCACATCGTGGCTTGCCAGAACTCTCGCACACACAGAAACTCCTATCCGGTACGTTCATGAAGTATTTCCCCATTTGAATCCAAAATTTTGTTCCTCACGGCAATTTGATAGCACTGCAATTGAATATTACAAAACATTACCGAATTTTCATCCTTTAATGAAAGTTTATAAGTCAACAACCTATACAAACATCAAGCAGGATCTTTTTTTACCAAACTATTATGAAAGAAAAATCAGGCGTAACGACAGCAATTTTGAATTTGTACTTCACAAAGAAGTTCATGCCTTATTAGCTACAGAGGGGTTAATAAAGGCACTTAAATGCCCAATAGTTCTCATCACCCGCAATCCAATTTACGTACTTGACAGTTTGTTAACTTATAAAGATATTTCAGTACCACTCTGGCGTAATGAAGCAAAGTATATCACACAATCAAATTTTTTAAGCAGATTTTTTCCTGATAAAAAAGGTGAAATTATTGAAAATATTACAAAATACCCTGATGATGGTGTTAACAGAACAAGTGTTATTGTAGCAAAAACATTGACTATTGCTATTATTAATAGGATGTTACAGACACTGGCAGATAAATACAATAACGTAAAACATATATATTATGAAGATTTAATTCTGGATCCGATTACGCTGTTTTCTGAATCTGCAAAATTTTTTAACCTGGATTTTAATGAGAAAGCAAAAGCGTATTTAAAGAAAACATTAAAGGCAAAAGACGAAGAATTTGATCATACGTCAATTTACCGTAATACATGTAAGCAACGGAATCGTCCTTTTATAGGAATCTACGAGGATGAAGTTGAACTTGTCAGTGGGGTACTTAAAGAATGTGATTTAATTTAAATGAGAATCACATATTAGATAAGTTCTATTTTGTAGGGTCGAGTGTATTGCTTTTGTAAGAAAACAAAGCGATTTAAATATCTATTTGCATAAATAGTTACAAATATATTTTTGTAAATTACAGATGAAAGAAATGTGGAAATTATTTAATCCTCAATTGTTAAGTAGAAAAAATATCTTTAAGTTAAAACAAATAAAAGATAAATTTTCAGTCAACAAATCAAAAAAGACTGAATGCTCGTCATACAAAAATTATTTACTGCCACGATATGGAGAAGAAATAAACTATCTAAACCAGAAAGAACTAAAATGTTTACATCATTTAACTAAAGTATTAGATAGATTAGAAGGCAAGATAAATATAGTGTATGATATTGGCGCTAATAATGGAATTTGGGCAGAGGCATTTTCATTGTATACAGATTCTTCCATTTACGCTTTTGAACCACTTCCCAAAATGATTGTAGAATTAAATAAACGTCACAAGCGTTCTCCTCTTATTAAGGTTCAACCAGTAGCATGTGGAAGTGAACAGATGAGAACAGAAATGAACGAGGAAGTAAATAAAATAGCAGCGAGTTCTATCTTAGAGATGTCAGCAGTATGTAAAACAGAATTTTCTCATTCAAAACTGGGTGAAAGCCACCATGAAATAATTGAAGTCGTTCGACTTGATGAATGGGTAGACGAAAATAATATTCCTTTACCTTCGCTTATTAAAGTTGATGTACAAGGATATGAAAATAATGTTATTGATGGAGGAGTTGAAACATTCAAGAATACTAAGTACGTTTGGGTTGAATTGTGCTTCAAGCAGCTTTATGTTGGAGGAAGTACCTTTCAAACTGTTTATAATAAATTAAATTCATTAGGTTTTCAATTAATTGATTGTATTGATATAGTCAGAAGCAAAAGCAATGACCAACCAATATATATGGATGGAATTTTCATAAATCAAAAGAAATGAGAGATTTTACGAAATCAAATTCAATCATAAAAAAACTATTTTATTGTTTTAGTCGTTTTCTTTATGCTAAATTTTTATCATGTATAATCAAACCATTACCAAAAAAGCAAATCAATTTGGAATTTCTAAGCTTAGATTGTCTAGATGAGGAGAAACAAAAACACTGGAGAGAAAGAATTGCTGATGTTCTATCTAGCCCGGATAATAGATATATCCCAAGAGAATCTGACGCCGGTAAAATAAAGAATGGTTCTTTGATTATGCACAACGGATTAAAAATTGATCCGTTAAGCTATTGCGGCTACCCTATGCTCAAAATGCTGATGGAAAATAGAGGAGCACATGAACCACAGGAAGAACGGGTGTTTTATGAGATACTCAAAAAACTTCCCATACGAAGCGTTATGATTGAACTGGGAAGTTACTGGGCTTTTTATTCCATGTGGTTTCATCGCAAAGTTAAACATCCAACTTGCTATATGGTTGAACCAAACAGGACTTGCCTGCAAACGGGGAAAAATAACTTTATATTGAATAAGATGCATGGAAATTTTCTAAGAGCATTTGTTGGAGACAGCTCATTCGTAAATGAAAAAGGAGATAAAACTATCTGTATAGACGATTTTGTCGAACAGAATAAAATTAAATTTGTACATGTTCTTCATGCTGATGTGCAAGGTAAGGAGTTAGAGATGCTAAAAGGTTCAAGAAACCTCTTCGATAATAAGAAAGTTGGTTATGTATTTGTCTCTACACATTCGAATGATCTTCATAGCGAATGTCTTTCAATTCTAAATAATTATAATTTTATTATATTAGCGTCAGCGAACCTTGACGAGACGTATTCATACGATGGACTTATTGCCGCGCGTGCACCATATTTTGATGGTATTGACCCATTGCAAATATCTTTAAAAAGCAAAGCGAACTCTGTATGTCCGGGTATTTAATTAACTATGAAATTTTGCTTATTTACATACATACGCAATATAGTTGAGAAAATAACAGGAAATGGAAAATTTCAACATTCTAAATATAATCCTAATTATTCATATTCACAATGCGGTGAGGATATTATTGTAAATAGAATTCTTGGCAGATTGAAAATTCCAAACCCAACTTATCTTGATATAGGAGCCAGCCATCCAATTCAATTAAATAATACTTATAAATTTTACGAACAGGGAACCACTGGTGTATTAGTTGAACCGGAGCCTACATTGTTTTGCGGATTGCGAAAGGTAAGGCCAAAGGATACTATCTTGAATATTGGAATAGGAATTGATGAAAGAGAATATGCTGACTTTTATATCATGACCAATCAGTTTTTGAGTACTTTTTCTAAGGAAAGCGCTGAGAACATTATGGGTTATGGCAAGAATAAAATTGAAAAAGTGATACAAATACCACTGGCCAATATAAATACTATAATTGCCAAATATTTTCATCCCTGTCCGAATTTTATTTCCATTGATGTCGAAGGTCTTGATTTTGAAATATTAAAAAAACTTAATTTTTCAAGATATACTCCTGAAGTGTTCTGTCTGGAAACGATCTCCTATACAGAAAATAATACTGAGCAAAAAATTACTGAAATCATAGATTTTATGGTATCCCATGGATATATGGTTTATGGTGACACCTATATTAACACGATTTTCGTGGATAAAACCAAATGGAGGAATCGATAGGATCTACACGTTTTAAACAATATCATGAAAATTCTCTATGTATTTACCAGTGGCAGAAAAGTGCGCCTTCATGATTTTCAGTCTGGCAAGGAAGCTCCTTTAGAATTCCTGTTTGGTCTACCGTACCTACAAGAGAAAGGCTACAAGGTAGATATTATTGAATTGACTGATTTGCATCCCAACCCTGAGTCACATGAATACAAGTCGCTCTATAAAAAAAATGTAAGAATTAATAAAGTACATATTAATTATCAAGATGGTGTATTTCATCCGTATCAGAGTGGAGTTGTATACAGAATAGGACATTCTTGGATATGTGTAGCATTGGATGGCGCAGGTATAGTAATAGAGTCAGTAGTAGATGACGTTAGAGAAGAATCATATATGTCTTCTATATCTGTTGGTGATAGGTTTATAACAACTAGAAAAATGTTAGAAAGTAGCAAAAATAGGGTGATTTATACTCCAGACGGGCTGAAACAATGAATAGGATTGCACTTGGCACTGTTCAATTTGGAATGCAATATGGTGTTTCAAATAATAATGGTCAAACCACACAAGATCAAGTTAGAGAAATATTAAAATTAGCCAAAAAAAATGATATAAGAACTTTAGACACTGCTGCATTATATGGAGAATCAGAAAGTGTCATTGGACTTTTTACCGAAAACAGTTATGATTGGAAGATTGTAACAAAAACGCCGCAATTTGTTGATAAATCTATCAATGCCATACATATTAAACAGTTAGAAAAATCTTTTAAGCAGTCATTGTTAAATCTTAACAAGAGGAGTGTTTATGGGCTATTGTTACACTCATGCGATGATTTATTGAAGCATAACGGAGAACTCATTTTCAAATCAATGGAAGAGTTGAAGTCTGCCGGTTTGGTTAAAAAAATTGGTGTTTCGGTCTACAATAGTAAACAACTTGATGCTATTTTAGAAAAGTTTAATGTTGATATAGTTCAACTTCCAATTAATATATTCGACCAACACTTTTTTTTGGGTGGTTGGCTTAAAAGACTTAAAGATAATAATATAGAGATACATGCTAGAAGCGTATTTCTTCAAGGTCTATTATTAATGTCACCAGATTCTCTTCCACCATACTTTTCTCCGATAAAAGAAAAAATGGTTAAATTTTCTAAAATGGCTAGCAATTTTTCTTTAAGTAAATTAGAACTGGCGTTGAGTTATGTAATGTGCATTCATGAAATAGATCAAGTT
>ENA-OREN01004396-OREN01004396.1-marine-metagenome-genome-assembly--contig:-NODE-4396-length-12315-cov-3.470829_pt1 | contig 12315 bp, 3 predicted proteins | sample MGYA00248624_ERZ508555 | MGnify/ENA primary metagenome ERZ508555 (study PRJEB26222, sample SAMN06267773) | marine metagenome | isolation source: Saanich Inlet, British Columbia, Canada | place...
TTATAGTATTACTTGTAACTGTAGATGAATGTGTTTCTACAGGATTAATTCTATCTAATTCGGGCCCTAAAGTACCTACACTTCCGTCATTAGGGTCTACTTCAGAAGTTTCAAATGATTTATTTTCCAGTATTGCCTTTACTGTATCAGCAGCATCCGACTTTACATCAGTTTCTTCTCTTGCTCCTAACTCCTCTGGAGTAATAAATTCATTTTCTAATTCCTGTATTCCAACAGTATGTGCTTCATCTTTATGCTCAAAATAAATACGCATCTCTGCGTCATCACCCAATGTATGATATATTTCAAATTTATTTTGCAGAGCAAATTTTAATCTATCTAGCTCAGCTCTATCTTTTCCCTGGATAGCATCAATTTCTGCTATACCATATCCTCCTACAAGAATTGCTTTAATTAATTTATTAGTGGATGTTGTAGATTCACGTTTATCTAAAAATGCTTCTAACGCTGCATATTCAGCAGTTTTTCTAGTGAGCCTCAGTAGATGTGATATACTTTTTCCATTTAGCGCTGACAGTAGCTGTATGGCTTTCTCGACCCCTCCTGATTCTTCTATTGTTTCAGATAATCTTTGTTTTACTTTTTTAGCTGCATTTTTTGCTATATCTAATCTATCTCCATATTTACCTTCCTTACTGGCTCTAGCTATATCTCTTGCTTCTTGATTTATATTTTTTACATATTCACTATTTTCAAAAAAGTATGTTCGTTTATCATCTTCCAGGATTTCCTCAGCAGTTAACTTCTTTGAAGTAAACTTTGGATACATATCCATAAAGAACATCTGATGTGCTACTACTGTTTCTTTATCCATTCTTTCAAATAGAGCGTCCCTATCAGCCTGTACTTCGTCATTTTTAGAAGTTACTGCAGCTAAGGCATCAGCAAAAGATATACCTTCATAGTTTTCTACACGTGTAAACGCATTTTCTTTCATCCAATTATCTGCAGCAGCTCCAATTGATTTCCATTCTTTAGTTTTCTTTAATTCTGCTATGTTAGCATTAAGAGTATCAAGCATATCTTGCATAATAGATATGTTTCTATTTAATTTAAGAAAGTTCTTACCATACTCTCTTGAGAATTTCTCTAATGTCTCAGGCTGCCCTAATACTCCATCAAAAGTAGTTAGTACATCTGTATGCAGTCCTTCTGTTTCTGACATTACAGAGGCTTCCATATTTATAATGGCCCTAATAACTGCTGATGCCCCAGGATTACTATAAACTTTAGTATAAGGAGTAATACTTTTGCTTTTTGCTTCTCCTGTAACTCCCGGAGGAAGATTGTATTCATATGTTACAGATGATTTACTTGTACTATCCTTATCTAAATCAGCAGTCATTAAATCTGTAAATATTTCACTAATACTATCCGCATCCGCACTTACTGGGCTATTAACTAATGCTCCCGAATACCTAGGAACATATCGCTCTAATTCTTTAGCTATCAGCGCAACTTCTTTATCAGGGAGATTATCTATTTTTGTACCATGTTTTTTATTCAATTCTTCTAATTTGGCTTTTACTGCGGCATCTAATTTAACTTTAAATATAGAAAACATTAATTCAGCTATTTGATTAGCCTGAATTGTACTATTTTTAATTGGGCCCAGCATTTCTGTTAGGGCTAAATCAAATCTAGGAATTAATATTTCACTAATGCTTTCTAATGAAATTTCTTCATTTACTTCTAATTGGTTTAAAAAGAATAATGCCCCATTAATTTCAGTTGGTACTGGGGCACCCGTAGCATCTATTATTTTGTTTAGTCTTCCTATTAATTTAGGTAAATTAACTTTATCTGTAAATGTAATCCCTGCTTCTTCTGCCGTGTTCAAGAAAGAAACCAATTCCTTTGCAGAGTCTTTAGGTAGCTCTCCTTTAAGATCCTTACTTAAAGTATTCAAAGTTTCGTGTACTTTATCTACAACATTTGAAGCAACCCCTGTAGTTATAGCCTTAATGCTCCCACTATAATTAAAAATCATAAAAGGATATTTAACTACTTCCCTAAGTAAATTGCCTTCTCCATCTGCAAATGGAAATATGCTATAGAGAGCAGTATTTCTTTTATTGAAATCTTCCTTAAAGTTTTTTTCAAATCCGTATCCTTCATCAAACTTATTTTCACTATATTTTTCTATCAGTTTTTTAAACCGTTTCTTGTTTGCAAGTATATACTCACTGGCTGTTTCTGCTGAAGAAAAATCATTAACTAACTTAGCAAAATCATTATATGTATCATCTTTATTAGAGTTATCTTCTGCGTAAGTACCATCTACCCTATGCCGTGAAAATTTATCCAGGTAAACACCAATTTGATTAAGTCTTTTTTCTAGTGTTGCACCTAAAGAACGCATAGGAAACTGCAGTAGGGTCATTGCAAACCCATTAGTAATTCCATCTATTTCTAAGGTAACATCAGAAGTAAACTCTTTATATTTATCTTTACTTTCTATTCCGTTTCCTGCTGCTTTGTATGCACTCATAGCTTGTATAGCAGCTAATATTTTTATATTGTCCCCAGGTTTACCTCCAGTATGCGTCTCATAAAACTTTCTAATTTCTTCTATAAGAACCTTTCCATTAACATTATTTCCTTTATTTAATTCATTTATAGCAGCTAGTAGATTAGCGTCTCCTTGTACTTTATCAAATTCTTTTAATACTTCTTCAGGAGTAGCTTTATCTACAGAAAACCCCACATTGTACAACACAGCTAATTTGAATAAATGAATATTTGAACTATTGTACTTAGTAGTTCCTACGGGTTGTACAAACGCTCTGTGTATATGACTATTTTGAGGGAATATCTTAGTTCCTACTTGTAGGGCTCTATTCGTTATAGCCAATACATACTTAAAATAAAATTTAGCTAATGGGGCATCTTCGGCTTCATGAGCTGTAAACAACTCGTTAAATGCGTTCTTTTTGTCGTCATTGGAAGCTGTAGTTCTAACGTAATGTGCTTCATTATACGGGTAAAACACACCACCTTTTTCGTAACCTAAATTTTCTTCACTAATAACGCCTGCTAATTCATGTAATAACTTAATACCCTCATCTCCTAAATTTTTAATTACAGTTAAGGGAGCTATAGCGCTAGAGGTAGTCCATTCTTGCTGTTGTTTCTTTTTTATAGTATCTTGTATCTTCCCGGATATTCTCCCGAAAAAATTACGTACTCCTTGAGGAATAGCAGTAGCAGGGTTCTGTAGTATATCAGCAGCAGAAGATACATCTTCCCCTTTAGCAATACCAGGTATTGCTCTAGATATGAGTTGATTATTTTTTTTATCTTTCTTTTGATTATTATCTTTTTTTAGAATCAATTTAATGTGGTTATACAATCCACCGTTTACAAATTTTCTACCTGGAGAGTCATTAGTAAATACCCATTTGTGAGTATCTACTGTTATTTTTTTATTAGTAGATTTAAAGTGTTCAGTCATTAAAGCATACATGCCTAATGCAGGAACAATATTCTCTATATATTGAACAGTACCTAAATATTTATTTACTCCTGATACACCTAAAAGTTTTAGCACAATATTACCTATCTGGGTGCTTGCATCATTAAAATCATGTCCTAGCCCACTCAGCTGTTCTAGTTCATTGTTAGTAAGCCTAGCTCCTTGTCCTCTAGAAAGCATAAATTGCTCTTTAGACCGACTATTAATAAACACTGTATTAGTTGGATGTTTGTGTACCCAATCTGCAATAGCGATCATACTAGCAAATGCTACATTAGGAGGTAAATTACCTTCCTTATCTATAATGAGCGCTAAGGGATTCTTTATAGGATATACTGTATCGTCACGAGATTTACTAATATTTTCAGCTGAGGCCCTATAAAATGCCCACTCATTAATCATAACACCAGCTACATTAGGAGCAATATTTATACTCTCTAAATAACTTTTAAGATATTTACTATTTTCTTTTTTAAACAAAACTGCAGGAATAGACTGTATACCAGCAATAGGCTTAGTTTTAAGCACATCAGATATAACTTTACCTACTAACTCCATAAATTTATTAATTGCACCCTCAGGGTCAGCAGGAGCAGTATTCCCTAAGTTTTTGCTTTGTGCTATAAAATCTATAACCGGAGGCAGATTACCTAATTTTTTAGTTACATTATCACTACAAACACTCATTATTCGCACACCTTTAAAAATTTACCTAGTTTATTAACAGCTGCATCAGCAGTATTTCCTGTTTTTAAAGTACCATCTGCATTTATAGCAGCCGGGAATAAAACACTTAATGTATGCACATCTAATTCAGATTCTTGTAAACTAAGGTTATTATCTACCTTATAACTAACCTCACTAGTTTGTTGTGTTGGTAGTGATTCTAAATTAAATTCTAATATATAATTATCTGTACCTACCTTTAAACCACCTTTATCTCCTAGAAATTGAGTTATGTTTCCATCTGTACCAACTATAACACTATAAGTTTTACCTTTATTAGATCTTAAATCTAACTCATATTCTGTAAGTCCAGGTATTTCTTCTATAATGTTACCTTTATTATCTTTAATTACAGTTCTTCCCTGTTCAATCTCTTTAATATTTTCTATTGTCACTTTAACAGGAACTAGTTTATCTTCTTTTTCAAAATAAAATTCTAAAGTTACTACATCCCCTTTTTTTGGAACTCCTGCCTCACTACTTTCTTGTATTGATTCTTGTGCTGTAAGTTTGCCAGGTAATAATTGCATTCGTTTTAGTGCGTAAACATTAGCATCTTTTTCGAAGGTAACCTTATTTGCATTATAATCTGCTATAAATTCTTCTGTAGTATCACGCTTATCTCGTTGCTGCGTATGTCTATACTCATGTAACAAAATAAAATTACGTATCTCTGTATCAGATAATCCCTTTAATATCTCTAAGAAATTAACACCGTATTCTTCGTTAATTTTAGTAGTAACTTCATTTTTGACATCTATTTTAGCTTGTTTACCTTTATCTCCTTGTACATGGTTTCCTAGCATGTAATTAATTACACTATCTACTGTAATATTTTTACGGATTTTAATTCCTTGCTCATTACTATTTGCAGCTAGGGAAGATATAGCGTTATCATCTACTTCAGTGTACGTTACGCTTACTCCGTGTATAGTTTCTGTAGTAACAGTAGGAGTAGTTTCTTCAGTCGCAGTATCAACAGGTGCAGTTTTTTGCTCTGCTGCTTCAGCTTTTTCTCTAACTTTAGCTTTTTCTTTTTTTATAACAAGAGCATCTATTTGCGCTTGAATTTCTGCAGAAGAACCTTCAGTAGGTACTTCAGTAGTTTCTTCCTGCGGAGTTACAGGAGTCCCTTCAGGAGAAGTTTCTTCGGTAAGAGTAGTCTGACTATCTGTATCAGTTACATTTGTGTCAGCAGCATCCTGAGCACTTTTGTCTAAACTTTCTTGAGCTAGATATAATCCATCCAGAAATGCTTGATCAATTAACCCATCGTTATCATGAGTAAATTCTGCATATTGCATTAATTTAACAGCTGCATCTGAATCAGGATTTTGTATAAAACTTTCAACTACAAGTTTTTTCATTAATCCTAAACTATCCGCTTTTTTCAGTTGATCAGTACTAGCTTTACCTTGTATCTTTCTCCCAAATCCCTTAATTTTAACATACTCAGTATAAGTATCTTGATCAAAAGTTCCTGACTTATTAGATTGATAAGCATGTTCTACACTGCCATATTCCCTTCCTTCGTATGTGAATGTTCTTGGAGCCAGGTTAGATAGTATTTTAGTAGATTCGTTAGATTCGGGTTTTCCCCAAAATACATTTATTGTTCCTGTTCTAGTTGGCTCTGCATCAAGAGCATCTATTTCGGGACCAGTAGCTTCTATTTCGCTTCTAATATACTCTTGTTCTGCTAATGCAGCTATTGTTGCTTGCTGACTCTTTAGTGCTACTACTCTATTTTTAGTATCTGCATGTATAGTAGACTTTAAATAAGCAGTAGCAGTAGTCGCTACAGCATCCACATATTTATTATCGGCAGCAACTGCATTTATTAGGTTACTTATACTAGATCCCCCTGCTTCGAGACGTGTTATTTCTGTAACGTAACCTTCATGCTCCTTATTTGCAGCGTCTATTTCAGTTCTAGATTGATTGTAGTATACTGTATAAGTAGTTGATCTATTCTTAGTAGTACCTATAACTATTGCAGATCCTATATTTCCTGTTCCAACTCTAGGCTTAACTCCATTTTCATCAACAATTGCTTCATTTGTATCTAACTCTGCAGATTCTGGTATCTCTTTGCTCTCATCTACAACATAGTTCTCTGCTTTTCTAAATGCTTCTTCTTTTTTCTCTAAGTTACCTGAATGTGTTTGTAACTCATTTATTTTAGTTAGTATTTCTCTATTTATTTGGTCAGGATTAGCATTTGGAGCTACCAATGAATTAACTAAAGTTTTAATCTCTGAAAAAAGAGTACTAGCTCCTTTATGTCTTTCCTCAACTCCATCACGAATATCTTCAGATACAGTGCTTATACTAGCTTCAGCTCTTTTTTTCGCAGTTATTAACTTGGAAATACTCTCTAAATATACTTTATCCTCTTCTTTAGATTCTTTAGATCCTGTTAATTCTTCTTCTACTTTTTTAAATTCTTCTTCAGTTAAATTTACTACATTTTCTAAAGAAGCTTTACCTTCATCATCTACAGGATTAGTATTAGCTGTTTTATTATTAATTTTATTTTTTAATTCTGTAACTTTTTTTGCATGAATCTCTTCTTGTGTAGAAGTAAGTTCTCTTTTTCCAAGTTCATATAGTGTTTTAATGTTCTTTGTTTGATCTTCTCCTTCTGCATACACCACAGAACCAATTAAAGTATCAAACTCTGCTTTATCGATAGGCAGAGGAGGTTCTATTATTTCTGGTGTTCCTGTTGTTCCTGTTGGTCTCTCTTTTCTTTCAGCATCTTTATTACCTTTACCTACAATACGTTTACCTATTCCTAGAGCAAATTTTCCTGTTGCTACAGCTGTTTTAGCTCCAACAGCTCCTACAGGAGCAGCAAATGCTTCTTCTATAGCAGATTCAACTATATCGGCAGTATCAGTAATTTTTCCACTAACAGCTATCTGCTTTGAAGCAGCCTCTGCTGCTCCAGCAGTACCTTCAGTAAATCCAGTTTTTATTGGGAGAGTAGCTACTTTAATTGCAGTTCTAGCAACAAAATTATCAAGTACTCGGGGTACTGATCTTACTGTGGAAGAAAGTACTTTTTTTGCTGAAGTAAGTTGTGTAGATAAAGCAGCTACTACTCCTTTAGGTAATCCTGCTACAGCTAATCTATCTCCAATTGCATCTACTGCTGCTTGTGCTGTTGAGAACGCTAGTATTCTAGCTGCTTCATCTTTAGTAGGTTCTTTTCCATTATTTAATTTTATAAATTCTTGAGTATTATCTACATTATTCCCCATAGCCATTGAGGCTACTAATGAAGTAACTACTGGCGCATTTCCTGTAGCTAATATAACCATATATGGAATGGCATCAATACCTCCATATAAATAACTATCCCACTCACTTCCTAAAGTATGCTTTGTCGCTTCCCATAATCCATCTGTTTCAGCTACATATTTAAACTCTGTTGACCTAGCTAATTCAACTGCCCTGTTAACAGGTATTATTTTATTTATATCAGCTATATCTTTTTCTGCAACAACTAGCTTCTCTTTTGCTATTTCTGCTCTATTTTTAAGCTCAGTAAGTATTTTAAATTTAAGTGATTTTCTGTATAATTGTTGTATTTCAGAAGGAAGTTGTTCTATGTTATTAAACCTACTTTCATCTTCCTCTGTTATTTTATACCATTTTGTTCCTTGATCCTCTCTACCAAGTTGAACTACTGGAGTTTTCCAAGGACCTCTACTGTTATAATCCTCTATTTGATTACGAAGAGTTGCCCCTATTCCTACTACACCTTTATATCCACTTCCGAATATGCCTGTAAGTCCTTGTCCCAATCTATTAACTACATCCATAGAAGAGCGGGTATCAGGAGCATCTTCCTCTCTAGCTTTAGCCTGGGCGGTTGAATATGCTCCGTAAGAACGAGCTTCTTGTTCATTAGAACCAAAATTATGAACATATCCATCATCTTCTATTACAGAGAATGTACCATCTGTATGCTTTCGAACATTTCCTTCTTCAACTTCTACTGGTGGTTGTTGATATGGTTGTGTGCCCTCAATGTAGACATTATCATACATTTCAGGAGACGTTAGTGCGTCATCATAAGACACAGCCTGAACATCATCGTATGTGGGGATAATAGTAACGGGGGAAAGTATGCGTTGCTTAGCAGCAGTTACTCTATTTAAAACATTTGCTTTGGCAGCAAATACAGATTGTTTTTTATTTTGCAGTACATTAACAAACTGTGTATGAGTAGACATAAAAACACTACACGATATATTTAAAGTTAAATTTAACTACTATTGAATTATTTATTACAGTGCTTCAAGCCTAGCTAATTCTTCTACAAGAGCAGCACGTTTAGAACTAGTACGTAACCTTGGATGGTTAAATCTATTTATTTGAATTTTTAATGCAGCTATTTGTTTTTTTAATGCTGGTCCGGTCAAATCAACAGAAATTTCTCCTCTACCTTTAGCTGCCTCTACAACCTCATTTTTACTAGGCATGTTGCCCATAGTGTACTCTTCTCCTACCCACTCATTCCTCTGCACGAAATAAGTAAGTGCTCTCATTGATCTTTCAAATAGTTGCTTCGGTTTCTCGTCTTTGTTCTTCCTTTCTAAAATACCATATACATGATTTATTAACTTTCTTGCATCAGTCAGAGTATCTTGTAAATCAGAAGGATCTTCGCTAAGTGACTTTAATACTGACGCCATATCTGGCGAACTCAGAACATGCTCAGTTAAAATCTTTACAGGGTTTGCCTTAAACTTACGGCCAAACTGTTGATCAGTTATTTTTGTCGTAATACTCGCAACATCACTTCCTTCCTGTAATTTTTTAGCATATGCTTCTGCAGCCTGGTAACTTTCTAGTGCTTTTTTGTACTTAGGATTCCTGTTTAAAACAGTAGTAAGTATCTCTTTTACTGCATTATCATTTATATACTTATGTTTTGTCGTAATTTCGCCAGTTCTTTTTCGTACCCATTCTGTGTAACCTGCAATAGTAAAAGTATCTGCATTCGTGTCTAGGTTCTCATCAATAAATTTCGGATCTTCCACCGCAAATTTCCTTAATCTATTTGCAACAGTACCAGGCAATTTGTCATTTATTTCGTTAAGCTGTGCAAATTCTACTACAGCAGATAATTCATCTAAAGTTTTAGCATTTTTTACTTTATTTGGGAGCTGTAGAATCGCTCTATTCTTCTTTTTTGCAATATCTTCTTCATAACTTTTTCCTGCTTTTGCTAATATGCTTGCATACCCAGGAATATCATTTAATTGTTCTTCTATTTTAGCTTTCACTTTTTCTTTGTTTATACCAAACGACTTAGCCCTTGCCATCTCATCATTTGTTAGCTTTATAACCAAATCAGCATGGTTAGTTATAATTGTATCTTTATTCAATATTCCCCCTGTATCCATAGCACCTTTTCTAAGTGCACTTACATAAATAGTACTACTAGGGTCAAGTAACTGTTCGTTCTTAAATTGTTCAGTTACTGCTGTGTCAAGTATAGTGAGTAAGTCAGCTTGTACTGGGCTAGTATCTTTATTAAAGTTACTTTCATTCTTGATGTAGTTTTCTATTGCTGTGTATTCGGTTTGATCAATTATTTTGTCCGCCTTGACAGCATTAAATAGCATGTCTTTCACAGTGTCTATTTTATCTTGTTGTAGATCATCAGCAGTCTTACTTAAATTCGATGTAACATTTCCGTATGTAGTACTTTTCTCTTCATCTATAATTACATTATTAAGCATACGTTCAGACATTGATTTTATCTGCTTTTCATTAATCGGCCCAACTAATGTCTTTCTTAACTCATCACTAAAAACTTTTACATTATCGGCATGATTTTTTTTATTTTGTTCTATTGTACCTTCAGTTACGGACTTCAATTTTTCAGAAATTTTTACACCGTCACCAAATACATCAAATCTATTTATTTGTCTGTATAACTGTGTAGCTACTTGCTCTTTAAGAGCTTTTGCTGCTTTAATACCTTTTTTTTCGCTAGTATCCAATTCAGTCCAATAGGCCGTTAAAGCTGGTATACTTGCTGATGCTTTTGTTAAGTTATCTTGATGGCTATCAACTAAAATATTTCCTGCAGCAACATTCGCTTGTTCTGTTTCCAGCTTTTTTAGCTTAATTTCATTTATTTGACGTTGTTGAGTGTCAAGATTTAACGCTCGGGATTCCTTAATTTTACGTATTTCTGCTAGACGGATACGTTCAGCTTCTTTATTTTTTTCTGCATTTACCCTAATTTGATGCATTCTTTCGTTTTGTGCATCCCTAGTTAAAACATCTGCGGCACGGTTCTCAGCTTGTAGTTTAGTTTTCTCAGCAGCATCTTCCCGCTGCCATTGTTGAAATTCTAAGTTAGCTGTAGCTGCTTTCCGTCGATCTTCAGCAGCGGCAGTTTGAATACCTTGATTAAACAGTATGTTTTGTTGTTGTTGTTCTCCAATTTCAAACTCTTGATTATCTTTATTTATAATAGCTGAATCAATATAATCCATATCAGTATTATCAAGGATAGTTTGTCTTTCATTTCTATCCTTAGCATTATCAAGCATAAGTAGCAGCTTACCAGTTTCTGCATCTGTATAATTTTTAGCGCCTTCCTGCATACTACTACCTAAAACATCAAGCCCTTTTGCTATATTAGCTCCTGCCATGTTACCTGCTTGTAATATACCTGCAGGATTACTAGGAGATACGTTTTGCCATGTGAGTGCCATATTATTTCTCTATTATATAGTGTGCATTATATACTTTTATAACTTTCTGCTTGCCCTCGTGCTTTAAGAGTTCTATTCCTAGCAGCTATTTCATTATTTGCCATCACTTTATTATCCTCAAACGCTTTTAATTGTTGATCATAATTCGCCTGCCATTGGTTCTTCTGGGTATTATGCGCATCTCTAGCTAACTGATAATTCTTTATACCTGTGTAGGCTGAAGCTAAACCCCCTACACCTTTCATTATTGACCCTGCTGCTTGCCATCCCTCAGCAGAAGTCATTCCTGGACTCGCTTGATTTTTAATACCTGCATTAATGTCTGCTTGGGTAGCAACTGGTGTAGCACTTTCTGCACTAGGTGACCAATTACCACCACTAGAATAACCCATTGGCATATTTGAATTGTTACCCCCAGAAAAACCTGTAGCTGTATTACTAGGCGAGAACGCAGTGTCAGGTGATGTACTTATGGGATAATTAGTTTGGGAGCTATTTTCATTTACAGCATACGGAGGAGCAAAAGAGCCGCCACTTACGTTACTTAAGTTTACTGGAGGAGCACTATTTTGCATATTTAAACTAGGAGAGTTGTCAAACCTAGGGTTACTTGTAAATAAATTAGGATCAGTAGGCATATTAGCAGTTTCAGGTAATGACACTGAATCCGGTATATATGAGGTATTTTCCGAATACCCACTACCTATCCTTTTTTCATTAAAACGAGCTGTCTCTCCTCCCCATCTTGATTGCAATGTAGGAGGAGCATTTTCTGTAGACGGAGTTATTGCGCTAGATCTTTTTGCCTTGGGATCACCAGTTACAGGAGTAAAATCTTTAGACGCTTGTGACGCAGGTGCTGACATTTCAGGTAGTTCGTAATTACTTTCTGCCAGACTAGGTTGAACAGATGCTGAACCACCAGATAAGTTACCATTTGAGTCTATACCAACATTATCTCCAGCAGTAGTAGATGCTGGTTCAGTTCCCTTAAAACTTCCTCCAGTTTCAGGATTTACCTTAGCATTTTTAAATATACCATCTCTTTCTAAATTCTGCATATGAGTTGGAGTTAATTTACCTCCATTACCCAGTGCATTTTTAACTTTTCCTTGTTCATCTACAAAATACCAACTGTCACCTCTCTTTTTTATAGATACACTTCCTTTACCTTTTCCCCCTTTTCCACCAAGGTAATTATAACTTAATACTCCATTTTCACTGTATTTACCCCCTTTAAATTGTGCCATATCTACCTTTATAGTTATATTTAATTACTTATGTACGCTTAACTAACATTAAGTTCATTGTATTTGTCATAATCAAAACAGTCAAACTGTCTTTCTA
>ENA-OREN01004401-OREN01004401.1-marine-metagenome-genome-assembly--contig:-NODE-4401-length-12305-cov-2.753925_pt1 | contig 12305 bp, 8 predicted proteins | sample MGYA00248624_ERZ508555 | MGnify/ENA primary metagenome ERZ508555 (study PRJEB26222, sample SAMN06267773) | marine metagenome | isolation source: Saanich Inlet, British Columbia, Canada | place...
GGGCTATGATCACCACGCCCATCGAAGCATTCACGGCATGCTGGCCGGGGAAGGTAATCGGGTTGCCCGTGACCAGGCCCTTCAGCTTGCCAAATGCGATGATGGAGCCCGAGAATGTAATGGCACCCACGACGACGCCGATGCCCATCTCGATGCGGCTGGCTAGTTTCAACAACCCTTCGGCATCGGCAATGCCGTAGGCGCCGGGATTATAAAAGGCGGCAGCCGCAACCAAAACCGCGGCCAGGCCCACTAAAGAGTGAAAAGCCGCGACCAATTCGGGCATTTCCGTCATGGCGATGCGCCGGGCGATAATCGTACCGATGGCACCGCCAATGACCAGGGCCGTCAGGATCCAGGTATAAGAGACCACTTCGGGGTTGATCACCGTGGTGATGACCGCAATGGCCATGCCGATCATGCCGTAAACATTACCGCTGCGCGCGGTTTCGGGAGAGGACAGGCCGCGCAGGGCCATGATGAAAAGAACCGAGGCGATCAGGTAGGCCAGGGCCGTCAGATTTGCCGACATTATTCCGCTGCCCCTATTGCTTTTTCTTGTACATGGCCAGCATGCGCTGGGTGACGAGGAAGCCGCCGAATATATTCACCGCCGCCAGGCCGATGGCCACCGCGCCAAGCACTTTGGACAAGGACATCTCAACCGGGCCGGCAGCGATTAAGGCCCCGACAATAATGACCGAGGAGATGGCGTTGGTCACGGACATCAAGGGCGTATGCAAGGCGGCGGTCACTGACCAGACCACGTAGTAACCAACGAAGATCGCCAGCACGAAAATCGCCAGACGATAGATGAATGGATCGATACTATTGGCCACATCCATTATTGCTTACTCCCCCTCAGGCTTTGTCGGCGCACTCAACATTGGATGAATGACGGCACCGTCCCTGGTCAGACAGACGCCGGACACGGTTTCATCCTCAAAGTCAAACGAGAGGTTGCCGCTTTCACCATCAATATGAGGCGATAGAAAATTAAACAGGTTCCGGGCATACAGGTTGGAGGCATCCACCGCCAGACGGGCCGGAAAGTTTGAATGGCCAACAATTGTGACGCCGTTGACGACCACCACTTCGCCCATTTTCGACAACGTGCAGTTGCCGCCGTTTTCAACCGCCAGATCAACGATGACGGAACCGGGCTTCATGGATGCCACCATAGCGTCGTCCACCAAGGTTGGCGCCGCACGGCCCGGGATCAGCGCTGTGCAGATCACAATATCCTGCTTGGCAATGGTTTCGGCGATTAAAGCGGCCTGTTTCTTTTGATACGCGGCGCTCATTTCCTTGGCGTAACCGGCCTCGGTCTCGGCCTGCGCCGTTTCCTCGTCCTCCACCATGACGAAATTCGCACCCAGGCTTTCCACCTGCTCCTTGGCGACGGGCCGCACATCCGTGGCAGAGACGACCGCGCCCAAACGCCGGGCCGTGGCGATGGCCTGCAATCCGGCAACACCGGCCCCCATGACAAATATCATGGCAGGCGCAATGGTGCCCGCTGCCGTCATCATCATGGGCAGGGCCCGATTGAATTCTTCCGTCGCATCCAGAACCGACTTGTAGCCAGCCAGGTTGGCCTGGCTGGAAAGGACATCCATGCTTTGCGCCCGCGAGATCCGGGGCATCAATTCCATGGCAAAGGCATCAATCCCCGCGGCCGCATACGCGTCACAGTCGGATCGCCGGACAAGAGGGTTCAACATCGCAATGAGGATCTGCCCTTTGCGCATTTGCGCCAATTCGTCCCCACCGTCGTCCCCGGCATTTTCGGCATCCCCGGCATTTTCGTCGGCCATAAGGGGCCGGCGCACTTTCAAGACCACGTCTGCATCGGCCAGGGCCGCGGTGGCGTCGCCTGCGATGGTCGCACCAGCATCCTGAAAATCACTGTCGGCCATAAAAGCCCCGGCACCGGCCTCAGCCTCCACCACAACATCAACGCCCAGTCCGACAAACTTTTTCACGGTCTCCGGCGTTGCCGCCACCCGTCGTTCGTCGGCCCGCCGTTCTTTCAACACGGCAATCTTCATAAATCCTATCCTGAATGGGAATACCTAACGCGCATTGGTATCGGCGGATAATAACAAAGCCCGCGCTTCAATCAATGGAAGGTTTCCGCCAATAGTGCCATTTGCATGTTATTTGTGCGCCATATTTACTTAATGGCGGGCTAACGCCTTGCCTTAGGTCAAACCCAGGTCAAATTTTTTCAACAAACGCGCCTGCTTACGCGCCATTTTGGCGGCGTCAAAGTCTTCGATCAATTCATGGAAATGACGGTACCAGTTCACCTCCGCATTCAAATGCATAAAGACCCCGCCCAGGCCGATGGCGGCACGATCCATAAAGACGAATTCCTGGGGCGGGCGCACGCCGCCTAATTCGCGCAGGCTGCGATGCACCTTTTCGGCTACATCGCGGCCATAGACCCCGGCGGCATCATCTTCACGAATGCGCCTGCTGCGATCTTCCAGCAGGGGGCCATAAACGAAATTGGCCCACAGGTTCAGGGTCTCGATCACTTCTGAACTCAGCCCGGTGAAGCCCCAGGTCTCGTAGGCATGTACCGCCAGGTCTCGGTCACCATCACGAATGGCCCGATATAGATCGATCACACCTTGAACGAATTTCGCCTCGAACACCCGAACGCAGCCGAAATCCAGCAGATTGATCCCCAGATCGGGGCGAACGGAATAGTTGCCCAAATGAGGGTCGCCGTGGATCACCCCGGCGCTATAGAACGGCACATACCAGGTGCGGAACATATTCAAGGCTATTGTGTTACGGGTTTCCAGGTCAGCCTCGCGGAAATCCAACAACGGCTGGCCCTCCAACCAGTTCATGGTCAACAGCCGCCTTGTTGACAGTTCCGGCACAACCCGGGGGATATGGATCTGTTTTTCCGCCTTTAAGGCCTCGGCAAACAGGGCCATATGGCGGGCCTCTTGTTCGTAATCCAATTCCTCGCGCAGGCGCTCGCTGATTTCCTTGTGCACGTTGGAGGTATCGATGGTTCGGTCATAGCGGCCATAAATGGAAAATATCAATTTTAGTTGCGATAAATCCGCCTCTACCGCTGAGCTCATATCAGGATATTGCAACTTGCAGGCCAGGGCGTTGCCGTCGAGCTCGGCCCCCAGACTGGCCCTGTGCACCTGACCCAGAGAGGCGGCTGCGGCGGCCTCGTGTTCAAAGCTGTCGAAACGATCCTGCCAATCGGGGCCCAGCTCCGCCGCCATGCGTCGTTTGACGAACAGCCAACCCATTGCCGGCGCATTGGCCTGCAGCTGGATCAGCTCCTGCACATATTCCTGGGGCAAGGCCTCAGGGATGGTTGCCAGGATCTGCGCCACTTTCATCAACGGGCCTTTCAGGCCGCCCAGGGCATTTTTCAAATCCTTGGCATGGGCCGGTTTATCCAGGGCAAAACCAAAGACTTTGTCGCCGGCCAGGCGCGCGGCCAAGCCACCGACCGCCGTGCCGACCTTGGCATAGCGGCGGACGCGGCCACCCATGCTGTCCCGCTCTCCATCGCAGGAATTATCACTGCTCATTGTTTTGCCTTCACGATAGCTCTTCCAATTCATCAATGAAGCGTTCGATGACGCCTAGGCCCTGCTGCCAGAATTCAGGGTCGGCGGCATCCAATCCGAATGGTGCCAGAAGTTCACGATGCCGCAAACTGCCGCCCGCGCGCAACATATCAAGATACTTTTCGGCGAAACCCTCATGTGCATCCTGATAAACAGCATATAGAGAGTTCACGAGGCAATCGCCAAAAGCATATGCATAAACATAAAACGGCGAATGAATGAAATGCGGGATATAGCACCAATAGTTGGCATATTCGGGATGCAGGCGAATGGCCGGGCCCAGGCTCTCGCCCTGCACGGCCATCCAGATCTCGCCTATTCGTTCAACCGACAGCTCCCCCTGCCGCCGTTCATTATGCAAGCGTCTTTCGAAATCATAGAAAGCGATCTGGCGCACGACAGTGTTCAACATATCCTCTGTCTTGCCCGCCAACATGGCCTTGCGCCGGGTAGGATCAGCTTCGCTGTCCAGCATGGCGCGAAAGGTCAATTGCTCGCCAAACACGCTCGCCGTCTCGGCCAGGGTCAGGGGCGTATCGGCCATCAGGGCACCCTGCCCGGCAGCCAGAACCTGGTGCACGCCATGGCCCAGCTCGTGCGCCAGCGTCATCACATCCCGGGTCCGGCCCTGGTAGTTCAACAATAGATAGGGATGCGCCGATGGCACCGTCGGGTGGGCAAAGGCACCACCGGATTTGCCGGGCACTGACGGCGCATCAATCCAGTCATTATCAAAAAAGCGCTGACCTACCTCCCGCAAGACGGGTGAGAAGCGGCCATAGGCATCGAGCACCTGATCCTGGGCCACTTGAAAACTTATGGTCTGCTGGTCCTCGTTAGGCAGCGGTGCATTACGGTCCCAGTAATCCAAAGCCTCGACCCCGAACCACTTCGCTTTCAGGGCATAATAGCGGTGGGAGAGGCGCGGGTAGGCTGCTGTAACCGCCTCTGCCAGGGCATCCACAACCTCGTCTTCCACAAGATTGGATAAATGCCGGGCACTGTCCGGCCTGGCAAACTTGCGCCACTTATCCTCAATCTCCTTGTCCTTGGCCAGTGTATTGGTGATCAGGGCGAACAAGCCCTTTTGCTGATCAAATCCGGCACCCAATGCCTTGGCCGCCGCCTTGCGTTGTGCCCCATCAGCTTCAGACAACAGATGCAGGGTCTGCTCCAATGACAGATCGGCATCCGCGCCCTCAGGTGAAAACCGCATATCAGCCATGGTCTCATCAAATAGACGATTCCATGCTGCCCGCCCCGTGACCTGTTTTTCGTGCAGCAATTGCTCCTGCTCATCAGCCAACTGATGCGGGCGGGCGGCACGCACATCCCGCAACCAGGGAGAAAAGTGCGCCAGGGAGGGTTCTGCCGCCAACAAGGCCGCGAACGCCGCATCCTCAATTCGGTTCAACTCCAACGTGAAAAAAATCAATTTTGTGGTGATCTCGCTCAACCGTTCCATGGTGGTTTGATAAAACCGGCCCACCTCACGATCAGCTATATTGGCCGCGTGATACAATTGGGCATAGCTGGCGATCCGGCCCAGGAAATCCTCATCCCGCTCGTAGCGCTGAATGGCCCGGGCAAGATCCGCCGCAGATAAAGTCCCAACTTTGCCCGCGAAATCCCCGTTAAATTGCTCTGCCGCCGTGGCAGCCTTGTCCAAATCCGCTGCCAAATCCGCAGCATCCGGGCCGCTATAAAGATCGCTCAAATCCCAGCGCGGCAAATTCCCCAGTTTCATAATCCACCTATCTGCTTAATCGCCGCTTGTCCCGAAATGGCACAAGCGCTAGACTGTCGTTTAATAAGTAATGAGAGACGAGGTTGAGGGCAATGGCGCAGACCGTGTTGATCGTCGATGACGATCCCACTCAAAGACGGCTGTTGGAGGCCGTGGTCAGTCGCCACGGATACGATGTCGCGATTGCGAAGGGCGGCGAAGACGCTGTGGCCTTCATGCAAACGGAAAAAGGCAACGCCATAGACTTGATCCTGCTGGATCTGGTGATGCCGGATCTGGATGGTTTCGCCGTGCTGCAACAGGTTAAATCGCGGCGGGCGGAACTTCCCGTCATCATTTTGACGGCGCAAAGCGGCATTGATGTCATCGTCAAGGTGATGCAATCGGGTGCCGCTGACTTCATTCCAAAACCAGCTAGCCCGGAACGTTTGCTGGTCTCCATGGAAAACGCCCTGAAGATGAACGTGCTGTCGGGCCAGGTCTCGCGTCTGAGCCGGCAGGTCGATGGCCGCATGCAGTTCGATGATCTGATCGCCGGCAGCGATGCCATGACGGATGCGTTGAGTTTGGCGCAAAGGGCCGCATCGTCAAATATTCCGATCCTGATCGAGGGCGAAAGCGGCGTCGGCAAGGAAATGATCGCCCGCGCTGTGCAGGGTTCGTCAGAACGTGCCGGTAAAGCTATCGTGACCGTGAACTGTGGTGCCATTCCTGAAAACCTTGTGGAAAGCATTTTGTTCGGCCATGAAAAAGGTGCCTTCACCGGTGCCAATGAGCGTCATGCCGGTAAATTTCAGGAAGCTGACGGCGGTACATTATTCTTGGACGAGATTGGCGAACTGCGCCAGGACATGCAGGTAAAATTGCTGCGTGCCCTGCAGGAGGGGGAGGTCGACCCGGTCGGTGCCCGCAAACCGGTGAAGGTGGATATTCGGTTGATATCCGCCACCAACCGGGATCTGCAACAACAGGTGAACGAAGGAAATTTCCGTGAGGATCTGTATTATCGCCTGAACGTGTTCCCGATCCATATTCCGCCCCTGCGCCAGCGCCTGGATGATATTGCCGCCCTGGCGCAGCATTTCATCGATAAATTGTCGGCCACGGAACGGAAGGCGGTGCGCGGCCTGTCCTCGGATGCTCTCGAATTATTGATGGGGTTTGATTGGCCGGGCAATGTACGTCAGTTGGAGAATGCGATTTTCCGGGCAGTTGTTTTGTGCGATGGCGATGAACTGGATATCGGGGATTTTCCACAGATCGCCAAAAGCATGGGCATGACGGCACCGGCACTGATAAATGGCGGTGACGGCGGTGGCGCTGGTGGCGCAGGTGCTTTACCGGCCCTGAACGATAGCGGTGACGTCCGCACCCTGGATGCCATGGAAGCCGATATGATCCGCCTGGCCATTGACAAGTACGCCGGCCAAATGACGGAGGTCGCCCGCCGTCTGGGGATTGGCCGGTCGACACTGTATCGTAAAGTCGCGGAATTCGGCATCGAAGCCGGGCGCTAAGTTTTACTTAGCACGACGTAATTTATTGGGGATTTGGCATGACGACGGCCAGCACGGCATTAAGCAATGTTTCATTGGACGATAAGTACGCCTTGGAGAGTGGACGGGTCTTCCTGACCGGGACCCAGGCCATGGTCCGCCTGCCCATGATGCAGCGGCAAAGGGATCTGGCCGCAGGCCTTAACACGGGTTGTTATATCTCGGGCTATCGCGGCTCCCCCCTTGGGGCGTTTGATCAACAGCTGTGGCTGGCCAAGCCATTCCTGGAAAAGAACCACATCCAGTTTCAGCCGGGCGTCAACGAAGATATGGCCGCCACTGCGGTCTGGGGCAGCCAGCAACTAAACCTCGGCCCGGATTCGGAATACGACGGCGTCTTTGGCATTTGGTACGGCAAAGCGCCGGGCGTTGATCGCTGCGGCGATGTGGTGCGCCACGCCAACCACGCGGGCACGGATCCCAATGGCGGCGTCTTGATGATGTGCGGCGATGATCATGCCGCCGTATCCTCCACCGTACCGGGGCAAAGCGAACATAACCTGGCATCCTGGATGGTACCCATACTGTACCCGGCGGGGGTCCAGGAATATCTTGACTATGGCCTGCTGGGCATTGCCATGTCGCGGTATGCCGGCGTCTGGGTAGGTTTCAAGTGCGTTTCGGAAGTGGTGGAAAGCTCGGCTTCGGTCGATGTGGACCCGGCGCGGCTGGATATCCAGTATCCCGATTTCGAAATGCCCCCCGGCGGCCTGAATATCCGCTGGCCCGATGATCGGTGGAGCCAGGAAGAACGTCTGCAACGGCATAAAGTCTACGCCGCCCTGGCTTTTGCCCGCGCCAACGGCATTGACCGCGTGGTCTGGGACGCCCCGCAACCGCGCATTGGCATCGTCGCAGCCGGCAAGTCTTATCTCGATACCCGTCAGGCCCTGGAAGATATGGGCATAGATGAGGAGATGGCGGCATCCATCGGCCTGCGCCTGTACAAGGTGGGCATGCCCTGGCCTCTGGAGCGTGAAGGCATCCGCGCCTTCGCCGAAGGCCTGGATGAAGTCCTGGTAATCGAGGAAAAGCGCGCGGTCATCGAAAACCAACTGAAAGAACAGCTGTATAATTGGCGCGCGGACGTGCGGCCACGGGTGGTTGGAAAATTCGATGAGGACGGCAAGATGCTTTGCCCCTCGGACGGGGAACTATCGCCGGGCCAGATTGCCCGCATCATCGTCTCCCGCATCGGCTCTTACGTCACCTCCCCCACTATTGAAGAGCGCATGGCCCAGCTGGATCGCAAGGAAGCCGCCGCCAAGCGGACCACGGCACCGGTGCAACGCGCGCCCTATTTCTGTTCCGGCTGCCCGCATAACACCTCCACCAAAGTGCCGGACGGCAGTCGCGCCATGGCCGGGATCGGCTGTCACTTCATGGCCCTGTCCATGGATCGTTCGACCGAGACATTCTCGCAAATGGGCGGCGAAGGGGTGGCCTGGTTGGGGCAATCCGCCTTCACGGGGGAAGAACATATCTTTGCCAACTTGGGCGATGGCACCTACTACCATTCGGGCATCACCGCCGTTCGCGCCGCTGTCGCCTCCGGCGTCAACATCACCTACAAAATCCTATTCAACGATGCCGTCGCCATGACCGGCGGCCAGCCCCATGACGGCCCGTTGAGCCCTTGGCAGATCAGCCAGCAGGTCCACCACGAGGGCGTCACAAAAATCATCGTGGTCACGGACGAACCGGACAAATATGCCATCGGCACGTCCTGGGCCCCGGGCGTCACCATCCGCCATCGGGACGAATTGGACCAGGTACAAAAGGAATTGCGCAAGACCTCTGGTTGCTCTGTCATGATCTATGATCAGACCTGCGCGGCGGAAAAACGCCGTCGTCGCAAGCGGGGTACATTTCCCGATCCCGACCGCCGGGCCTTTATCAACGAAGCGGTTTGCGAAGGCTGCGGCGATTGTTCCGTGCAATCCAACTGTGTTTCCGTTGAACCGTTGGAAACCTTCCTGGGCCGCAAGCGCCAGATCAATCAATCCAGTTGCAACAAGGATTTTTCCTGCATCAAAGGTTTTTGTCCCAGCTTTGTCACCGTGTCGGGCGCTGTGCCCAGGCGGGCAAAAGGCGCGGATACGGATGCCCTGGATGCCGCCGTCGCCGCCCTGCCAGAACCCAACCAATCAAGTGCGGAAGGCGGTTACAACATATTGGTCGCAGGCATCGGCGGCACCGGTGTCATCACCGTTGGGGCCCTGCTGGGCATGGCCGCCCATATTGAGGGCAAGGGCGTTACCGTGCTGGATTTCACCGGCATTGCCCAGAAGAACGGCGCGGTGATGAGCCATATTCGTATCGCGCCAAAGCCAGAGGACCTGCACGCAGTCCGCATTGCAGCCGGTGGTACGGATTTGTTGTTGGGCGCCGACATGGTCACCGCCGCCTCGCCGGATGCTCTGCGCAAATACAGCCGCGGCGGCACCCAGGCGATTGTGAACAGCCACCTCGCCCCCACGGCCCAGTTCACCATGGACCCGGACATGGATTTCCATGACCAGGACCTGCGCAACCTGATCCGCGACAGCGCCGGCGACAACCGCACGGAATTCCTTGATGCCACCGGGCTGGCCACCAACCTGATGGGGGATGCCATCGCGGCCAATCTGTTCCTGTTGGGCCATGCCCATCAGCGCGGCGCACTGCCGGTCAGCGGCGCGGCCATCGACCGGGCCATTGAATTGAATGGCGTCGCCGTAGCCATGAACCGCCGTGCCTTTGCCCTGGGCCGCCTGGCAGCGGAGGATCTGGATCAAGTCACGAAAATGGCCTATCCCAGCGATCCTGTAGAGCCGGCGGTTGTTGAAACGCTCGACGATATGATCGCGCGGCGGCGCGAAATCCTGACCGATTATCAAGATGAAGGCTACGCCAACCAGTATGAAAGCTTCGTTAGGCAGGTGGAGGCAGCGGAACAGACCAAGGGCAAGGGTATGTCGGGTCTGACAGAGGCCGTGGCGCAAAACCTGTTCAAGTTGATGGCCTACAAGGATGAATATGAAGTGGCCCGGCTGTACACGGACACTGCCTTTCAGACCTCGTTGGAGAAACAGTTTGAAGGCGACCTGAAACTGACCTTCCACCTGGCCCCGCCCCTGTTGTCCCGTCGCGATCCGGACAGCGGTGAGTTGATTAAGCGGGAATACGGCCCCTGGATCATGACCGCCTTTAAATATCTGGCGAAAATGAAAGGTCTGCGTGGCGGCACATTTGATATCTTTGGCCGCACTGACGAGCGGCGCGCCGAACGCGCCGCCATCCCTGCCTATCGGGGGGTGATGGAGGAAGTCATCGCGAGCCTAAACCCGGACAACCACGCCCTGGCCCTGGCCATCGCCAATATCCCGGCACGAATTCGCGGCTATGGCCATATCAAGGAACGCAACCAAAAAGCAGCAGCAGCCGAACAAACAGCCCTGCTGGAAGCCTGGCGCAACCCCCAATCCCAACCAACAGCAGCGGAGTGAACCCATGACAGACAATAATCCTAAGGAATGTGGCACTTGTATCATCGTCGGCGTGGGCCCTGGCCTTGGTGCGGCGTTGGCGCGGCGGTTTGCGGCGGCGGGGCACAACGTGGCCGTGGCAGCACGGAATGCGGATAAACTGGCCGGGCTGGTGGAGGAAATTGGAACCGCAGGCGGCACGGCGAAAGCCTATGCTTGCGACACCACTTCGGAAGCTGATGTCATGGCCCTGTTCGAGGCGGCGGAAGCTGATCTGGGTGCCATGGATGTGACCATCTATAACGCCTCCGGCCGGGTGAGAAAGCCCGTGGGGGAAATTACCGTGGCTGAATTTACCGAGAGTTGGGAACGGTCCTGCCTGGGCGGATTTATTGTCGGGCGTGAAGGGGCGCGCCGTTTAGGACCCAAAGGCGCGGGCAGTATTCTGTTTACGGGTGCCACCGCATCCATGAAAGGCTTCTCCAACTCAGCGACCTTTGCCGCCGGGAAATTCGCCTTGCGGGGCTTGGCAGAGTCCATGGCCAGGGAGCTGCAGCCCCAAGGGGTGCACGTGGCCCATTTCAATATCGATGGCGGTATTGGCGAAAATGGCGAGGATAGCAGCCTGCGCCCTGCCGCCATTGCCGAAACCTATTATCAAACCCATATACAGCATCGCAGTGCCTGGTCCCACAGCGTCGAAGTGCGGCCCTGGCTGGAGAATTTCTAAAAGCCCCGATTTCTAAGGACCCTGCGACGTATGAATTTTTTCAAAAGCATCATCGCCTATTACCGGGCCCGCCCGCCGGTGATTTTGCTGTACCATCACGGGGCGTTGTTTGGCGTCTGCGCGGCCATTATTATCGGGTCCCGCCTGACCTGGGCACCGGAAATGCCGATTTTCTGGATATTGTTGATCTGGTATCTAATTTTTTCCCTGCATTTTTTGCTGTTGCGCAGCCTCGGCGCAAACAATGAATGGGCCGATGACCGGGCTGATAAGCTGCGCCGGCAGGCCTATGATTTCTCCCATGTCAAAGATATCTATGTGAAGCCGATCACCCTCAGGACGCCTTATGTAGCCCCCAGTGAAGCCTTCCTGGAAAGCCAGCGGGCGCAATCTGAAGCGGAGGATCAGGCCGGACGAGCGGACAAGCTGGGTGGCGGGCCGGGCGACAGGCCAGACGACAAGACTGACGACAAGGCAAAATAAGCCACCGACATGACAGCCCCTTCGCGGCCAACAGTCCGCCATTACCTTTTATTGCTCGCGCTCGCTTCCGCCTGGGGCTCTTCGTTTCTGTTTATCGAACTGGCGTTGGCCGACCTGCCCGCCGTGATGGTTGCCATGGGCCGGACAGCCATTGCCGCCGGGGTATTGTATTTGGTCGCCAAACGCCAGGGACATGATCTGCCCGGTCCCCCCAGTCCCGGTGGCAATGGTGGGCAATGGTTCATTTTGGCCATCCTGGCTGTCGTTGGGTATGCCCTGCCGTTCTTTCTGATCGCCAACGCCCAAACCCATCTGGATAGCAACTGTCAGTATTACCCAGATAATGTTGATGTGCCAATTGATAAAGTCATTAAAAGTACACATCATCATCTAGTTATTGAAAACTCTAAACAAGATGCACGGGTTAATAGGCTGAGTTATGAGATGTGCTTACTGAGGAACCTCAGAAGTAAACTTCGTACAAAAGAGATTTGGATAGATGGCGCCTATCAATACCGAAATCCAGATAAAGACTTGCCACAAGATTTTGATGAGCAGCGCAAACAGTATTACAATATTTTAAACTGGCCGATGGATGCGAAACAGTTTGTTAAGGGGCTCAAACGACAGCTGGCTAAAGGTCTGAAACACTTTAATGAGAATATCTGTAAAAACAAACATGTAACTATTTTAAAGAAACCTGCTGGC
>ENA-OREN01004402-OREN01004402.1-marine-metagenome-genome-assembly--contig:-NODE-4402-length-12302-cov-8.686626_pt1 | contig 12302 bp, 24 predicted proteins | sample MGYA00248624_ERZ508555 | MGnify/ENA primary metagenome ERZ508555 (study PRJEB26222, sample SAMN06267773) | marine metagenome | isolation source: Saanich Inlet, British Columbia, Canada | place...
GATTTTAGCAGTATTGTTTTTCCATGAAATGTTTGATACTCTGTATCTTTTGGAAGATGGACTTTGGTGTTTGTATGGACTTTATCCCAGTCATCACCGATTGTACATAGTTTTTCATTTTGTATTTTTTGTTTTTGAGTTTTGTCAAACATTATTTCATGTCCTCCATTGCTTCACCAGTACCGCATCTATTGCAGATGTAGGTCTTGTTGTCTCTTCTTGACAGACTGTTTCTACACTCTACCGTGTAGAGTTTGTTTACTTTGCATGTAGGACAAATCTCACCTTTTGGATTTTCCCAAGATTCTCCTAGAACAAAGTCATGGTTTGTTGTTTTAGAAAACATTAGTTTCTAGCCTCCTTTTTTGATTTCATCATTTTGATGATTTGTGGGATTGTTTCAGGAAGTGGAATAACCTCTTTGTGGTTATCATTCATTCCTGCTATCGAATTAGGAGGTATTGTTTTGTCAATGATCTTACTTGTGACAATTCCATACCATCGTTTGTCATTTTTCTGTGTTGGTCTGAGATACAAGATGTGAACTGTTTTTTTATTTTTGTCAAGAAATGACAAATAGTAGTGATTGTTCAGTCCATATGGTCCTGAGATCCCATATCCCAAATTCAGTTTCTTTGCAATCTTTTCTGCGATTGGTTTTAGAATAGTTTCTGTATGGTGTAGGTGTTTGTCCCAATGAGAACTCATCTTTTTGTCAAGTGCTTTGTGTTTTGCTTCATATTCTTTTGTGATGTCTTCTTGCTCTTTTCTTATTTCTTTGCGTTGTTCATCTAGTTTGTCTTTTCTCTTTTCCCATTTTTCCTGTAACAGTTGATGTTCTTCTGAGAGTTGTCTCATCCAAGTCATTAGTTTACAACCTCCGAATCTACTTTTACTATGCCATTCTCCAAAGAGATAGGAGAGTATTCTTGACATGTCATTGCCAAAGATTCTGCTTGAAATGGTTTTTTGATAAAGTCATATTTTGACTCCATTTCATTTAGAACTTCTGAGAAAGCTCTGTATGCTCCACATGTTTTGACGTGAATACATTTTGAACATGCTCTAAGTTTTCCGAACTCGTTTGGAATTTGTTTTTCTCCATTCATCATATTCACCTAGAGATTTGTCCCAAAGGTTCTGTCTATGATTTGCATAGATCTTAGAGTTCTTCTGAAGTTGGTGCTTTCATGTGTTAGCTTCTCAGTTATGTCATTGAAAGCATTCCACTGAGTAGTCTTTGCATCGAACTTGATGTTTGTTTTATCATCTAAGTCAATCCAGTCTAGTTCTTTGGTTATGTTTCGTGGCATGTACTTTGCTATTGTATCTGCCATCTTCTGATTCATTCTTAGCTTTGCCAAGTTTCTGTATTGTTCTACTACTTTGAGCCCTGAATCAATGACTCCTTGAATTGATGATTTGACAAGTTCGTTGTTACCTTCTGTCAAAAGTTTTGTATGTCTCTTTGATGTTACTGAAAGAGCTATAACTTCTCGCTCTCCCAAATCTTTCATGTCTTTGGTAGATTCTACTCCATGTAATTGACCTGAGCCAATTCCCATAAAACTAGATCTTCCAATATGCATCATCATATTTTGACATATTGTTCTAAAGGAAAGTACACTGGCTGAAAATGCCCACTTTCCATCTATACTGTTTTTGGCTGCAAAACCAATCTTGATTTCTTTACCATCTACATCAAAGCCTTTTGGAAATACATACATTCCAATTGCCTGAGTTTCTTCAGGATTTGTAATGATGTGTCCTTCTTTTGGTGCATGATACCACTCGTGTGATTGTGTATCTAATGGAAGAGCTGATTGTCCATTCAATGTAACTTTTTTTGCTATGTCATCAGTGATTTTGAATACGTCTTCATTTGGTAGAACTTCGTATTTTTGGGTTAACATTTTTACAAAGTTTCCATTTTTGTAGATTGCTTGTAAGCCAGTATCCTTTTTGTTGACTAGGAATTTCTTAGTCTCAATTTTATATTCTGGCCATGACTTTAGAGCTGTAAAAGACTCTTTGGTTGGTTCTAATTGTTGAGACATTAGTTTTGTGCCTCTTTTGCTTTTGTGATTACTTCATTCATGATTCTCAAAATTGAACCATATTTTTTCTTTGTAGAATTAAGATCACTTTCTGCTTGTTGTATTGAACATACCATACTTTGAGAATTACTGTATAACTCTCTGATTTCTTTTGGAATACTATGCCATGTATCAAAATCTGATACTTGACATTCTTCTATTTTGTCTTCTAATGACTGATCGTAAGACATTATCTTAACATCTCCTCTAAATCTTCCATGTGAACTTTGGATTTTTCTTGAATCAAAACAAAGTTTGAATCATTTGAAAGATCTATGTAGTTGACAAAAGTTTTGAGAGTGCTTAGACAAAGCTCTTTAACTTTGTCAGTTTTTGCTATTTCTTTGAGTAGTTTATGAGACTCTAAATGGTCATTGAATTCTTCTAAATCTGAACTCTTGAAACCACATGTCTCATCAGGGCATTCATAGTTACCACTGTTCTCGTTTTCATGTCTGAGCATATTATAACTAGGAAAGTCGTTGTATTTATGTATTTATCATATATTTACTATATATTTATATACAAAATTACTGATCATGATGAAATTTAGAGTTAGATCAGTTTAGGTAGACTTTACAAAATACCATGAAAATTCTTGAGCTGAATACAAGTACAATTAATTTCCTAGAATAGATGGCTATGATGAGAAAACTTGGCATCTGATTTATGATGAATAAATCAGAGCACAAGAAAGATATCTGAGCCTTATTTTTTCTAAAATAAAAAGATTCATGACTAGAGATCATTTTATCAATCCTGCTTTTCTTAGTCTGGCTTCTACTTCTTTTAGATATTTTTTAGCGGTTGGCTCACTAACTGGAATTGATAGAGCAATTTGTTTAAGATCTTTCCAAGTGTATTTTCCGGTTTTAGCTTTCTTTTCTAGATCTAAAATTCTGGAATGAGTAATTAGTTTAGTAACCATTATTCAGTCTCCATAATTTTAACATGGAATCCTTTCTCCTCCAGGACTAGAATTCTTTTCTTGTAATTCTGAAATTCATATTCAGTCATTATGATATCATGAGATTTACTTTCAGATTTAGAGTGCATCAATCGTCCTGTAAGCTGCAATTCCTCTCTTCTGGACCCGAAATGGAAATCAACTTCAATAATATGATCTAAATCTTTAATGGAAATTCCTTCAGTGAAAACACTTGAGGCTACAAATGATTTTGAACTTTCCATAACTTCCATCCTATTTTCAGTGTCTCCATGAATGTGAGGAATTTGATATTTCTCTGCAATTGTTGATCCAATTGGAAGACCATAAGAATAGAACATGGTTCTCTTTTTTGGATTGTAAAGACTGAAGGCTTTAGATAATTTTGCTCTATCCGTTTTAACTACATGAACAGTGATTTGGTGATATCCAGGACCATACTTTTTCATGTATTCAGGCCAATTCAATGATTCTGGATGTCCTGTTAGTGTAATGATTAGATGATTTTTGTTATCTTCTCTAAATGGAGTTGCAGATAATCCCATTCTGTATTTTGTTGTAATTGTAGCTAGTTTTGAAAAGTTGTGAGCAGGTAATGCTTGACATTCATCATATAGAGTAAGACCAAATTCTTCATCAAAATTTTTGAATCCTTGATAAGTTGTAATTAGAACATTATCTAGAACATGAGGAATGTTTTTTTCAAGATAGTAATTCCATTGCTCCACTAGAGTAGTTCTAGGAGAGATTATCAGGTTTCTTCTATTACCTACCTTGATTGATTCCAATCCCTTCATTCCAATGAAAGATTTTCCTGCTCCTGTAGGATGGAATATTCCAGATGCTCCAGTTTTTAGAAAATTATTCCATGCTTTTGATTGATATACTCTGAGAATGATATTGTTTGATTTTACTAAATCATCTTGCTCTACAGGATATTTGTTAAATGGAACATGGCCTGATTCTAAAATTTGTGAAATGATATCAAATTCGTGGCCTTTAGTAATTGTAGCTCCATCATCAGTCCAATCTTTTACATATCTGAAAAGTTCTCGTTTGATTTCTGCTCTATTTTCAGGTTCAAAGAGAATTTGATTTCCTGAAACATTAGCCTTGATAGGCTCAGGCATTTTGATTTCATCAAGAATATCTTTTGGAACATCTCCAAAGAGGATTCCATATTGGTTTACTTCATAACGATAAAACTCGTCAATTTCATCTTTGAGCCATCCAACCTGAAAATTATTAATGAATTTTGGAACAATAACATAAACAGAATTTTTCTTTTGTCCGGGAGTAATGAAATATGGTTTTTTTGTAAATGCCGCATATGCTGTAGGATCAATCTTTTTATCTAGTGAGAAAGTTCCAACAGGTTTTTCTTTTTTAGATTGTTGGAATAATTTCTCAATTGTTTCTTTTTTTAGTTTTTCAATAGTAGATGTGAATTCGGTCTCTTGTTGTAGATGTAAATTTCTAAATTCTAATTGTTGTTTTTCTAAAGTTGTTTCAAATTTTTGCTTTTGTTCATCAAATTTCTTTTGGAATTTAACTTCAATTGAGGCCAATTCTGTTTCAAATTCTTGAAGAGTCATTTTTCCACCCCACATTCGTTTGAAAATGTAATGCACTTTTTCTCTACTGTACAGATTGTGTCATTGTGTTGTCCACCATGAGCCACAAGTAGAATCTCTATAATTTCAAATCCTCTACTCTTAGTAATTCCTGTACTGTTCCAACCAAAACTAATGCAGATTCCATCCGGTTTTATGATTCGAGATACCTCGTCTCTGCATTTTGCCCAATATCCCGCATCACTATCAACGGATTTACCTATGGATTCATACATTTCTTTGAGTTGTTTTCCTGAATATGGCGGATCAAATACTGCTCCTTGAATACTTTCAGATGAAATTGATTGCATGTATTCTAATGCATCACGTTTGTATGGATAAGGAAAAGGATCAGCCCATGAATCATCAAAATTATATTTTTGTAACAATTCTCTAATTGGTTTAATTTCAAATGTTTTATGCCGTGGCATACACCAAGCACGTTGTAAAATCATTTTTTAGAATCTCCCTCACCCTTTGAATGGAGTGTGATGCAGTTTTCAGAAAGAATCTCCTTGAGACATTTGATGATTGCTTTTTCCTCGTCTGTTTTTGGTTTTCTCTTGGAAATTTCTATAATGTCATAAATGATTTGTCTATGATTTGTTAATTGTTCTAGTGAATCGTTTAGAAATTTGTTTTTTGATAGATCATCCAGTGGCAGTTTTCTAAATGCCTCTTTTAGTGCGTGTATTGGTGCACAAATGAAACAAACAGGAAAACCACACATTGAATGATTGCAATATGCAAAATTTTCACTTTGAGAACCACATTCAGTGCAAGTCATTTTTGCAACACTCCTGACTTGTCATGGACTTGACAGCCTAAACGGAATTCACGTCTATAACTTTGGTTAGTTCTTTTTCCTCTGGAATAGTATTTGCAGATACAATTAGTATCACTTTCTTTCATTTTTGTGATTCTCCGTTTAGAATTGACATTAATTCTTCATGATCTACTGCAAGTGAATCTAATGTATCTTCAAGTATATTGTATGTTGGAATGTCAATCTCAATGTCATTCTCTCTTTGCTCATCATCCATTTTGTCAAGTTTTGATTTGATTGATTTTTGAGTATCTTCATTCTCTTTGATTTTATTTTCTAATCTTTGCCTAATGTCTTGATTCTCTAGGGTTTTTGTTTTAATTTCAGTACAGTGTGATTCTGATTTTCCGTCAATCGTAACTACAAACCTTTCTGGTCCAACATCATCTTTTTCCCAATGGAAGGATGAAAAATCAACATCACATAATTTTACATCAGGTAGGGTCATTGTGGTTTATCCTCACATTTGTTTGAAAGTGTCAAGATAGAATCTTCAAGTTTAAGATTACAGTTTATACTAGGATTGCATTCACCTGAATGTTCTGTAGGCAGTTGACACACAAGTCCACCACCTAAAAATTTTAAACAAATTTGATTGTCTTTTGAAGTTCTAGTTGTCATTCTATCTTCTCCAGTGCTACTCTCTTCATTGTTCTGTAAATTGGCTCAAAGGCGATTAATGCACATTTCATGTAAATTTCCTCAGAAATTTTTAGATCTTTTAGTTGTTCATGATTTAGAATAATTGGTAGATATCCGTCTCGTACATAATCATCATTTCTATCCTTTGTATTTTCAGTCTCAGAGATTTCATCATTAAATCCATGTACTCCACCGTCTAATTCTACAGGAATTTTGAATCCATACATTTCAATTATAATATCTGGTCTTCTTTGGCCAAATTTTCCTCTAGGTAATTTTAGAACTTGATATTGAGCAGCTTTGAAGCCTCTGCCAATGTAGGACATTACAGTGATAATTCTATCAGAATCAGAGCCTACAAGTCTACCTTTGTTTCTCCAATTCTTCCATTTGTTAGAACCTGGAGGCATTATTGATCATCCTCCAATGCTTTTGTTAAAACAGAAGTAATGTATCCAGCAAAGCTAGAGATTCCCTTCATTGATAATTCTTCTTTTTTCTTTGTGTATTTTTCATGAAAATTATCGTAGATAGTTTCAGTTACAGTAATTGATTTGAATCCAGATTTAGGCATTAGTTACCTCCTCACAGTCATTTTTAGAACCAATTTCAAAACTTGCAAGAAAATACTTTTCATGTGTAGATCTAATCTCTTCCTCAACTACACATAGTCGAATATCATCCTTTGATTCCTTAGCGATGAATTCATCATCTATAAATTCACTAACTAAAATTCCAATTGTTTGCCCTGTTTCTTCAAAGATACTACAAGAAAGATCTTTACAAAGGTCCATTATTTTTTTCCCTCCTTTGGAAAATCATGTAGAGAGTGTTCTATGTGTGGAGAAACTTTGTCTTTACTAGAAGAAGATTTAGCGTGTCTAAGCAATTGGTGATTTCTCCTTTGTTTTTACTGTAATCTGATTACCATGATAGAGTACTCCTGGTGTTTTTACTCTAGCGTATAGCTCTGCATAATTTCTTTTAGGATACATTTTCTTTATCATTGGCCAAAGATTAGGTTTTTTTGAATGAGTAGTTCTTAATTTTTTAATAATACTTGGAAATAATTCTGCAGGAACTGGCATTTTACCTTTAACTGCAATTAGTAAATTCTCATGTTGGTTTCTGTTGTATGATCCAACGCCCATTCTTTCTTTGTCCCATACAAATTCATTAATTACTTTGAATCCTCCTGCATCAAGAATTGCTTTGTAAGCTGGAATCATTACTTTAACTTTTAATTTAGAATCTGGAACGTCATAGTAAACTGGAACTTCTGAATATTGGAATGAAGGACTCCACCAAGTAAGAGATATTGCATTATCTGCAGCAGAAATTTTACTAAAATCTTTGATTAGTTGTGGAGTTGGTATAGTGTCATAGTGTTCATCTGCTGCAGCTTTGCCACCTTGATCACCATACTGATAAGGTAAATCTCCCAAAAATACATCTGAGATAGTTTTTGGTAATGGATATTTTCTTTCATTTCTATCTTTTCTAGTTACTAGAATTGAGACTGTTCTAATTTTCTTATTGCCTTTGATTAAATCCTCTTCATACTTTGGCAGTTCTGGTGATTTTTCAACATCTAAAAATCTCTTGAATGTACTGCCTGAAGTTCCTGCAGCTCTGGCAGCAATTGAAGTAGCAGTACCCTTAAGATCCTTGGGTCCTAAGGGTATACCAGATTTTTGTCTCTCTTCTGCTTTTTTCTTTTCTTCCTCATAGAGAGGTTTTGCCATCTGACATTTTTGATATTCTGAATAGTGTCTTCTCATTCGATTTAGTGATAAAATGTATTCAATTTTCTCAGCTTCGTCTTCAAAAGAGTATTGTTCATATTTGATATCAGACTCACGTAATTTTCCTAACAGTCTGTCTCTAAGATATCCATCTAGTAAATTGGAATCTTCATCTAGTTTTACAGGATCTAATTGTCCTTTTCTTTCAATATCATCATAGATTAGATTCTCTTCAACTGTAGATATTTTTAGACTGTACTTGCCATATTTTTTAGAGTGATGAATATCCTTTCGTTGGATAATTCCAGATTTGATTAGTTTCAATTTTCAATATCCTCCAGGAATAAAATAGGATTGTCTTTGATAGTTGCAGTAAAGTTTTTCAACTTCAATTTTTTTTAGAATCTTAGTTTCAGCCATCTTGATTCTCCTTTTTGTGCTGAAGTGAGACGTACTTGTCCTTGAATCCAAATTCATTTTCAGAATCAGGTAAATTATTATTTTTGAAAATGTGACCATCGGGAGCTTTGCCAGTTTTCCAGTTATGACTTCCTGCACGTTCGCCTTTACCACAAGTTAAACATCGAGTCAAGATTCATCTCTCCAGATTTTTTGTGTCTTGAGCCATTTTGCCAAATTGACAAAGACTCGATTAACTGAAACGTTAATCACACGAACTTCAACTGTACCTTCTGGTCTGACTAGAGTTTTAGGACATTCATTTAATTTTGCAAATTCTATAAATTTCCAAAGAATGTATCCATTTGCAGCTTTGTTAATAATATCATCAGTTTGTGGAAATGGTGAATGAACAAATAAAATTCCATTAACCCACATCATAGAAGGACCATTTGGAAAAGCAAATCTATCAACCAGATCTTCTACACTGGTTTGCATTAGTTGTTGAACTGAAATTTCCCTTACAGGTTTGAATTTGAATTTCATTGGCCAACTCTCCTAAAAATAATCTGCTTACCGTTTACTTCTCGTCTTTCATAGTCCTTAGCTACTTGACAAGACATTGATTCTAAATGACGTTGAACTGCAGAGTGAGAGCCTCTGCCAATTTCTTCTTGTACCAAGTAGGTGACACATTCCACAGCTTCTTTCATAGGGATCTCTAATCTCTTTGGCGTGTTTGCGTTGTGAGGAAGTAAATGTTGAGAAAGAAATTGTTTACAATGTTTAATTATTACAACGCTTACATCTGCTTCATTGCTTGTGTCCTTGCCAGCGTTGAACCTACTTCCTCGCTCGCTCTCTCGCTCAGGGTCGAATTTATCAGCCCATCTTTCATTTTCTTTTAATTTGTCTAGAGCTATATTCTGCCAGTCAAAGTTAGTTTTCTTTTCCTCATTGCATATAGCATGACACCAGACCATATTTTCAAGGCGGTTATCATTGTCCTTGTTGTTAAGATGATCCCATTCTAGACACATAGTTTTAGATTCTGGATGAAATGATTGTTTGCAATAGAAGCAAGTACATTCTTCATATTTTAATCCAGGATAATCTCTACGCATTATCATCGGACCCCATTTCATTTTTTGATTATGGTTAATGTGCAAAGTCATAATGATGCTACTCCAAAAATGCTTTGGCGAGCGAGCGAGAGCGAAATCATTCTCGATTATTCCTCAATGGTAGATAGCCAAATTTTCTATAGGAAGGTAGTGTCTTCAAACAATTTCTACATTTTTTATGTAATTCAGTATGTTTCTGATCTTCAGTTAAGAAAATTATTTTATGTTTGTAAAAATCATCGTACATATTATAAGCTCCGCAAAAAGAAAGTGTTTCCTCTTTTGGAATATAGTGAAGTGTAAAGTTGTTAGAATGTAAGCCTGCACCTTTTCTTAAAGCCCATCCATAATGTATTCCCTCAATTTTATTTTCAGATTCAAGTTTGACTATCTGTTCTGTTTGTGTCATTATTCTGAGATCTCCTTAGTGGGTTTATCGCTGAATAGTGTTTTTGGAAAAACAAAGATTTCTTTTCCATTAGTTGAATAAGTACATGGTTGGAATTTTCTAAAGTGTCTTAATTTATCATAATTTACCCAGTGTTTAAAATTCCAGATTACAACTGTAATTACAAATCGAGTTTTTCTAGTCTCTATAAAATTTAGAATTGCTTTGTTAACTCCAAAACCAACTTTGGAAAATGTTTTAGTATCCCAACCTACCTTATCTCCAGCCGTCATAAATGGCTGAGGGATATCCATAGCTACAACATTAGATTCAGTATTAAAGACAAATTTTTGACCTTCAAGTTTTAGATCTTGAGGTAGTGTGAAATTCATATTGAAAATTTCTCCTTGATTATTTTCTCGTTATTGAAGGAGGGATCTTTTGAATAGTGATACTTGCAGACCTTTAGTGGATCCGCTGCTCCGTCCCACTTGTAGATTATTAGGAATTCTGGTTCGTTAGAACAGCATGATTCTATTTTTGATAAATCGTATTTCTTGGGAATATGTTGCTGGAGGCTCATAATTTGGAACCTCCAGCTGTATCGCTCAAGAGATTTTCAATGCAATTATCTGCCACACAATCACTGGCTAGCTCCAAGACTGCCTTTTTGTTTTGGAAAAATCTTGGATTATCAAGTGATTTTATCGCTGCACATACACTGAATTTTATGAACCAGTTTTTGTTAGGGGTGATCCGTCTTTTCCACACTTCTAAGATAAATTCTGTGTCTGCTAGATATTCATCCAGAAGTGAAATTGTAGGATCGCTAACCTTGGCAGAAATTGTACTAATCCGCAGCTTGCGTTACCTCTTGTCTTTGATTTTCCATTCTGAGCAAGTTGTAGTTGATGTTAGATACTAATAAACTTGTAGTAATAATAAATCGAGTTTATTTAGTGGAAAGTTTCAAAATAAAAGTGGAGACGTAAGACGATCTTGTCTTTCATTTCTGAGCAGAAGTTTTAGATGTAAACTGTCTTACGTTCTCCATAACATCTACAATCACTTAAGAGAATAATTTTCGTATGTTTTACTTTAGGTTAATAGTAAATTTCAAAAAAAAGAAGCTATTTGGATAAGATAAATTTTAGATGATGTTATGAATTAGAATATGTGATAAATGTAATTATCATATTCATATAGTTGACAAAATATTAAAATGAAATTATCAAATACAACACCCTTCAATTATGTGATTATTTTATTTAGGACTAGAAATTTTTTCTTCAAGATGTTTTATTTTTTCTGTATTTATGATTGCATCTCTTTGACGTTTAGAATCTATTTCTAACATCTGCTGCTCCATTCTTTCTAGTTTGTTATTTGCCTCAGTTAACTTTCTAATTTTTTCTTTATTTGTTGTTTGATCAAATATCAAGATAGACGGCTCCACTTCATAGTAGAGTTCTTCTTTTTCTTCATCAGTTCTTCTTTGATATTGTGACAAATATGCTCCATGACCTATCATTGCATGTGCAGTATCTTTATCCTCAGTCAATGCTCTCAGAGCTTTAGTGAAAAAATAAGCACGAAAACAGTATAGATTTAATTTGTGAAAATTGGTACTCTCATATTTCTGAGTATACCCTATAGAATCACAGTATTTGGCAAATAAATTAGTCTCATTACTCCTAGCAAAATACAGTTTTTCATCAGGACAATCAGGATTCTTTGGAAAAGGCCTCTGTTCATCAGTGATTCCTTTCAATAATTTGCCAATGTAAGGAGTAGTTTCTAACGAGAAAAACACTGTTCTAGATAATTTCTTTTTGGTGTATTTTGCAGGAATTTGAGCTTTCCATCTTCTACCAGTCCAGGTAAAATCTTTTTTTCTCAAAGACATTATTTCAATAGGTCTGGCTCCTGTACTAATCAAGGACAGATAGTATCCTTTTTTCTTCCAAGGAGCTCTATTGATAATATTTGTAATTTCTTCTACACTAATTGCATATCGTTCTTCCATGAGTTTTGGAGGCAGTTCTATTTCGTCTTTAAAATCTACTCTAATTTTGAAATATTTCAGATATTTCTTAATGTGTGAAATGTAAACCTGATAAACTTTGTAGCTGATGGTTCTGATCTCTGCAATGTAATCTAAAAATCCTTGAACCCATCCAATGGTTTCATCTTCTCTTTCAGTTCCAGATAAATTAGAAATGTAATATGCAATATCTTCTCTTGATTTGCCATGTATAGCAACACTGTATTCATCCAATCTTCGTAATGTTCTCAATATTTCTTCTTTGTAGCCAAGAGATTTTTTATCTAATTTCTCTTTAATGAAATTATCAAATGTTTTTTCTTTGGCAAGTCTGAGCTTTTGCATGTCTGAATAAATAATGTAGGCACAGCATATTATTTAAGGCCATTTTTTTGTATGTCGTTAAAAAGTTATGGGTAAATGTTTTGATATACAGGCTGGTTTTTTTGAACTATAATTCAAATTCCTGGCGACATTTT
>ENA-OREN01004407-OREN01004407.1-marine-metagenome-genome-assembly--contig:-NODE-4407-length-12291-cov-2.692648_pt1 | contig 12291 bp, 8 predicted proteins | sample MGYA00248624_ERZ508555 | MGnify/ENA primary metagenome ERZ508555 (study PRJEB26222, sample SAMN06267773) | marine metagenome | isolation source: Saanich Inlet, British Columbia, Canada | place...
GGTGTCCCACCCGCAAGCAATGTCATATCCGGATAAGATACCCAATAAGGGGTCGGGATAATAACTTCGTCGCCATCATTCAAGGTCGCGACAAAAGCATTATAAATGGTGTGCTTACCACCGCAGTTAACGCTGATATTTTCGCGCTTATAGTCAAGCCCGTTTTCACGTTTGAATTTTTCGCGGATTGCGTCTTTTAATTCCGGCGTTCCGTCAGCGGCCGTATATTTGGTCTGCCCATCATTAATGGCTTTGATACCAGCCTCTTTAACATAGTCAATTGTATCAAAATCAGGCTCCCCAGCGCCAAGGCCGATAACATCTTTTCCAGCGGCGCGAAGTTCAGCGGCTTTGGCTGTAACGGCGATAGTTGGGGAAGGTTTAATTCGTGATAACGTATCAGCGATGAAAGCCATTTTTTTATCCATTAATTAGAATCAATATAAATTATTCTGCAAAATTAAGTGAAGTAAAAAAATAGTGCAAGTGAGAGATTGCAAAAAGTAATTAATAACCACATATTAAGCACATGAAACAGGAATATAACTTAAATTCACCAACTATTTTGCAGCCGCGCGAATATTATGATCGCCCGGCCAAAACAGAAGGCGGCATAAAATTTGAAATCGTCAGTGAATTTGAGCCAGCCGGCGATCAACCAGAGGCGATCAGGGCCCTTACCGAAGGCATCAATGACGGCCTGACCGACCAGGTACTGCTTGGTGTTACCGGTTCTGGTAAAACCTATACTATGGCCAAAATCATCGAGGGCACCCAGCGCCCTGCCCTGATCATGGCCCATAATAAAACCCTCGCCGCCCAGCTTTACGGTGAAATGAAAAGCTTCTTCCCTAATAATTCTGTCGAATATTTCGTATCTTACTATGATTATTATCAGCCGGAGGCCTACGTGGCCCGCTCGGACACTTTCATTGAAAAAGACGCCAGTATCAACGAAAGCATCGACCGTATGCGCCACGCCGCCACCCGCGCCATATTTGAACGGGACGACGTGATCATCGTTGCTAGTGTATCATGCATATACGGTATGGGCGCCGCAGAAACTTACCTGCAGATGGCAATCCAGTTTAATCTGGGCATGCTTTATGACCAGCGTCAACTACTTCGTGATCTGGTAGCACTGCAATATAAACGAAATGATATATCCTTTACCCGCGGCGCATTTCGCGTACGCGGTGATGTTATCGAAATATTCCCCAGCCATTTTGAAGATCGGGCTTGGCGGCTTGATTTCTTTGGTGATGAGCTGGAAAAAATGACCCTTTTTGATCCGCTGACCGGTGAAAAGATCGAAGAACTTACATCGATTAAAGTATATGCCAACAGTCACTATGTAACACCGGGTCCGAGCATGGATCAGGCCATAAAAACCATAAAGACCGAACTGGACTGGAAGCTTAAAGACTACGCAAATAAAGGCATGGTGCTTGAAGCTGCCCGACTTGAACAACGCACTAAGTTTGATCTTGAAATGCTAACGGCTACTGGGGTATGCGCCGGTATTGAAAATTATAGCCGTCACCTTACCGGCCGAAATCCCGGCGAAGCGCCACCAACGCTTTTTGAATATCTGCCGGAAAATATGCTGCTGTTCATGGATGAAAGCCACGTTAGTGTGCCGCAAATCGGCGGCATGTCAAAAGGTGACTTTTCACGCAAAAGCACCCTTTCAGAATTTGGCTTTCGTTTGCCAAGCTGTCTTGATAACCGCCCGCTTAAATTTTCAGAATGGCAATATTTTAGGCCTCAATCCGTTTATGTGTCCGCCACTCCTGGTAAATGGGAGTTAGAGCAAACAGGTGGTGAATATGTTGAACAGGTGATCCGGCCTACCGGTCTTATTGACCCCCCCGTTGAAATTCGCCCCGTAGAAAGTCAGGTTGATGATCTACTTCACGAAGTTCAGGATGTGATTAAAAACGGCCACCGGGTTCTGGTCACCACCCTTACCAAGCGTATGTCAGAGGACCTATCAGAATATATGCATGATAGCGGCCTTAAAGTACGCTACATGCATTCGGACATAGAAACGCTGGAACGCATTGAAATCATTCGTGATTTACGTCTTGGTGTATTTGATATTCTGATTGGCATTAACCTGCTTCGGGAAGGTCTAGACATTCCGGAAACGGGACTTGTAGCGATTTTAGATGCCGATAAAGAAGGTTTCCTGCGCTCAGAAACGTCCCTGATCCAAACCATAGGCCGCGCCGCCCGTAATGTGGACAGTAAAGTGATCCTTTATGCCGATAAAGAAACCCGCAGCATAAAAGCCGCCATGGCGGAAACCGACCGTCGCCGTGAAATCCAGCAAGCTTTTAACGTCGAGCACGGCATTACCCCTGAAAGCATTAAAAAACAAATCGGCGATATTATCGGCGACACCGCAGAAGGCGATCATGTCACCGTCTCTCTGGAAAGCGAAGGGGCCAATAATTTGGTCGGGCATAATCTGCGCTCCTATATCGTAGGGCTGGAAAAAACCATGCTCGAAGCCGCTGGCAATCTTGAATTTGAAGAAGCCGCAAGATTACGCGACGAAATAAAACACCTAGAAGAAAAAGAACTCGGCATCGAATATGACCCCATGGCAAGACACATCGGTGCTTCCGCCCCAAAAGGCCGCTCAACCTTAGGCAAACCCGATACAAGGAAGTACCGCAAAAAAAGCAGTAACCCAACCAAACGAACTTTTTAAGGAAAAATCATGCGTTTAATCACTTTGATAATAATTACACTATCTTTTTCATGCAGTGCATATGCAGGTGATAAGGAACTATTTGTCGGGGCGTGGGAAATGATCAAATTTGAACTTAAAAATGAAAATGATCAGTGGCAGGAATCTGTGATTGAAAACACGACATTGGTTGGAAGTCTGGTTTATACCGCGTCCGGCATTATGCATGTGCAAATGTTCAGTGCTGACCGTGATAACGCCGAGCTTAATGATAATAACGAAGAAATCGTCAATGGATATTCTGGCTATTTTGGTCATTACAGCCTTGATCTAACTGAAAAAGAGGTCACCTATAACCGCATCGGCCATCTGGTTCCCGAATTCACCGAGCAAGTCGTCACCCGCCACTATGATGTGGATGCCGACTATCTACACATCTACAATTCCCCCACCGCCCGAATGCTCTGGAAACGGGTGAAGTAATCAACCCGCCCATTCAGTAATAAGCGAATGCCAGATGCGCATGGAACGCGGCAGGTTATCTTGGGGCACGCGCTCATTGAGGCCGTGCGAAAAACCGTCTGACGATTTAATGAAAATTCCGGTCAGTGCATAACTTGGAATACCGGCCATTCTGAAATGTTTGCCGTCCGTCGCCCCGAGCGACATGGCCGGGACAATGGGAAGACCAGGGTATTCTTCATGAACCACCCTCTCCACGGCTCCCATAACAACTTCATTAAGCGGCGATTCAGGTGCTGCTTCAACATTATTGATAATTCGCCATTCAAGGGCGTCATTACTTGCGACCGCTATTAACTGATCAAGGGTTGCTTCAGCACTGATGCCGGGGAATATGCGGCAATTAATAGTCGCCGTTGCTGATTGCGGTAGAGCATTATCAGCATGCCCACCTTTAAGCAAAGTAGCAACACATGTCGTACCAGTTGCACCAATATATTGCGGGTAAGAACGCAGCGTAGCCACCGCCGTTTTATCATTTTTATCTTTGGCAAATTCTGCCATGGCCTCGGCGATTACTGTATCAGTCACTAAACCTGCCGTTTTTTCAAAATAGGCTTGGGTCAGTTCACTTTGCAGTACAGGAAACTCATACTTCGATAAATTAAGCATCGCCTTCGACAAATCATATATCGCGTTATCCTTTTTCGGACGGGAACTGTGACCACCAGTATTACGGGCCGTAACTTCAACGGACATAAACGTTTTTTCAGAGTGGCTAACCGTATAAGAAAAAGCCTTACCGTCTTCACCAATCCGCCCACCACCCCCATCAGCAATAATGGCAAACGCCGCATCAATCTGATCACGGTAATCTTTGGTCATCACCTTGGTCGTTGCCATGGCCGTTTCTTCATCACCGCTAAAGGCTAAAACAATATCGCGGCTAGGTATAAAACCTTCTGATTTCAACCTGATAAAAGTAGCCACAAGCGCAGCAACATTAAGCTTTGTATCAAGCGTACCGCGTCCAAAATACATATCTCCTTCTTCGATAAGCGTGAACGGATCACGTACCCAATCTTCGCGCAGCGCTTCCACAACATCCATGTGAGACGAAATAAGAATTGGCTTTTTACCAGACCGACCATCACCACGATAACGAATTATCATCGCCGCCGTATCTTCATGAGGAATAATGGTAATATCATTATCCGCAAAACCGCCCTTTTTAAGGTGATCAGCCAGATAGGCCGCTAGCTTCGGTGTTTCGTTACCAACACCCACTACAGTTCTCATTTCGATACTGTCTTTGAAGATGCTATAAGCCACATCATTAAAGTCCTGTGCCTTAGACATTCCAGTCATAGCAATAGTCGAAATAATAGTACTAACCATTAATTGATATAATTTCATTTTGTCCCTCATATTTTTTTTGAAACGTATCATATGCGTTCAAATATTCAAAGCGTTACCATAACCGCTCCCTTGAAAATATAATGACTTTAGTATAAGTTGAAATCATCATAAGTCATAAACAGTATTCGTTGAATAACTACATACGCTAAAGTTACTTTCTTTTTCACCAAGATCAGGGGCTTAGTCATGACAACCAAGAAAAAAATATTATCAATCAGTTTTATCGTATTTCCCGCCGCTTTATTTTTAGTTTATTGGGCTAAAATATACACCAACGGCCAGGAATTTCGATCCGCCATCCCCGGCCTAACGGCCTTTGCAACGCTCGGCGTGATGTTCATACTTGAGCGAATATTTCATTATAAAAAAGGCGTGTCTCAAAAGCCGCTCGCCCTGCGGGATCTATCATCCACATTAATGAATGTCCTGGTAACCGGAAAGGTTCTCGGTGCAATGGTTTATACGCCACTTGTGCTTTTCTTACCTGAAATTATGTTCGGCCGCAGCCTGTTTTTTGCTACTCCGGCTGATTTAGGCCCCTTTTGGCTGCAGTTATTTCTTGTGCTTATGGTCTACAGTTTTTTTCGTTATAGCGTGCACCGTATTCAACATATTATTCCGTTTTTATGGGAACTTCATTCCTATCATCATGGGGTAACCGATCTTAAGGCATCCAATACTTATGTATCGCATCCTGTTGATTTTTCCCTTAGAAACGTGCTTCCGCCCGTTGCACTCGGTTTTATCGGCTTTGATCCCATGGCCATCGTTATCAGCGCCGGATTACTTAACACTGCAAGCACATTTTCACATTGCGGTGCAGGGCTCCACGCCGGGCCAATATTAAATTATTTCTTTGTCACACCAGAAGTGCACCGCTGGCATCATAGCGCCAAAGTTCCTGAAGGTCACAAATTCTCGGTTAATTACGGCGTTGGCTTTGCCATCTGGGACCGCATATTCGGCACCTTTTATCTTCCCGTTGAAGATGGCATTCCAGTGCAGCCAGATCGCCTTGGCCACCCGAGCGGTTATAAGGACGAAGGAAACTATTTCAAACTGTTCTTCTTATGGCGTTATATGCCAAAGTTTATGCGCCCAAAAGAAGGCTGAGCTATATAAATCTTGACGGTAAATTTCAATCCGCTACCATGATTGCAAAAATAGCAATAAGGGTGGAAATATGTTTGAAATTAGCAAAGACTTCATTGACAATAAAATCGACCGCAGAACATTTATGGCAAAGCTCAGAAATGTTGGCGTATCAACCGCCGGTGCGGGTGCGATTGCCAACACTCTTAGCATTGCCAGCGTAAATGCAGCACCGCTTGGCGCGGATGAAACACCCGAACAAAGCCGCGTGGTTAAAGGCCTTAGCGGCGGCGAAGTTATGGCCGAGTTTCTAATTGAATGGGATGTTCCCTATGTCTTTGGCCTTGCTGGTTCTGAAGAAGTGGGCTTTTTAGATGCGCTCGTTGACCGGGACCAACTCACTTACGTTACCTGCATCCATGAAAATGCCGCCATGGCCATGGCTGATGGTTATTCACGCGCCACTAAAAAAACATCAATCGTGCAGCTCCACTCTGTTGCCGGGGCCTCATACGCGCTTGGTCAGATGGTAAGCTGTTACCGCGACCGTACGCCCGTTGTGGTAACGGCCGGACGCCAAACAACCGAATACCGCGGCAGCAACGGCTTTCTTGAAGCCCCGAACCTGCATAAGCTGCCCGCCGATTATGCCCAGTGGACATGGGACGTGACCAGTGCAAAAACCATTCCTGATACTTTGAGGCGCGCCTTTATGCTATCGGAAGCACCACCGGGCGGGCCAACGTTTCTCACCTTTTCAAAAGACCACTGGGAAACAAAGGTCGACAGCGTGGAAATTATTCCCCGCTCCCGTTCAATGGTTGATACGGAAGTCGCGCCGCGTGACGCAGACGTAAAACACATCGTTGATTATCTGGTCGCGGCTGATCGTCCTATGCTATTTCTTGATGATGATTGCGTGCGTCATGAAGTAAGCGGCGAAGTTCAGGAAATTGCAGAAATTGTCGGCGCCGGTGTATGCCTTGGGGCAAGGATGCCCTGTGTATATCCTAATACCCACAGCCATTTTTGTGGTAACTACGGCACTGATCAAAGTCTTGCGCAGTCAATCGATTGTTTCTGGGCTCTGGGCGGGCATATGTTCAAGGTCGTCAACAAATCACCTGTGCCGTGGGTCAGGCGCGATGCAAAAATCATCCATACCAGCCTAGCAAGCACCGAAATCGGCCGTAATTATCCGGTTGATATAGCAATGGTTGCCAGCGTTAAAGCGACTGCACAAGCCGTCCTTAAAGAATTAAAGGCCCGCAACATCAGCGGACAGGACGATAGTTGGGTCCATGAATATACAAAAAATCGCCGCGCCGCCCTTGATCAAAAGGCGCGCGATGAACATGACTGGGGTCCTATTTCCACGTCTCGTCTAATGCTTGAACTTGACGCTGCTATTGATGATGATGCGCTGATCACTACGGAACTGATCCTTTCCAAATATCATCTGTGGGATTATTTCAAAATTGATCATGAAAAACCCTTTTCTGAGCGCCGTTATAACTACGCCACCAATTCCGGCGTGCTTGGCTGGGCCCTCGCCGCATCGATCGGTGTTAAAATGGGACGGCCCGAGCGCGAAACATGGTGCTTTACCGGCGACGGTGCATTTAACTTTGGCTCGCAGGCATTATGGTCCGCATCGCGCTATGATGTGCCCATCGGCATCGTCATATTCAATAACGGTGAATATGCCGCCAACCGCAAAGCACAAAATTTCTATAAAGGCCGCACATCCCAGACCGGCGAATATATCGGCGTAAACCTTAAACACCCTGATATTAAATAATTGGTTACCGACGGGCTTTAATGCCACAGCCACCACCCGCAGAGATAATATCAGCGGAGCACTGATAGTGGCACCTGCTACGGCCGACGTGAATGCTGTGCAGGGAGCTACAGAAGCATTCCAATTCACCCGCAACCGAGCTAACGTTTACACCGTCAACAATTCAAGATCAGATTCGCACATACAATCCAGTGCCGCAGCTCAGGCACAAATAGTCCTAGTCGCTAGAGCGCTGAATGGTGCTTCTTCTGAGCTATCTCTGATGGGCTCATATGTAAATAGTTTAAATCATGCATCAGACAATGAAACCGCTGTTGCGAATGGCATGGAAGTATCTCGTAGCCGTATAGAGGATGCTGACTATGCCGTTGAGACTACAGAGTTATCACGCACACAGATAATTGCCCAGGCAGCAACAGCGATGCTGGCCCAGGCTAATGCAGCCAAACAAACCGTAATGGCATTACTACAATAATTATTTTTTTTAAAAATATATAATACTTAATAGGAATAATTATGTTATCAATACGAAGTAATGCAAGCGAAAATATAGCGATTACAGCCCTCGCGAGTGCTAATGGTACAAAATTCGATGCTATGCGAAAAATGTCTTCAGGGCTAAGAGTTGATAGGGCTTCAGACGATACTTCTGCTTTCAGGAAAGGGGTGCAATTCAAATCCCAGGAGCTTGGGGTGAAGTCCTACCTGCGTAATGCTAATGATGCCATTTCTATGCTGGAGTACTTTGAAGCATGGGCTGGACGCGTCAGAAATACCTTTACTTCGATGCGAGAATTAGCAGCAGTAGCCTCCTCGGGCACAGTGAATAACGTCCAAAGAAAAGCCATGGATGATCAATATTATAGATTTGGCATGGAATGGTCACGCGATTTTGGAGGACTTCCAGAAAACCCCGGTGTTAAAGCACAGTGGAATACGATCACAATGAATTCGCATGCGGCAAATGGAGCTGGTGGCCCCTCATTGAATGTTAAAGTGGACACAGGCGCCATGATCCCTCTGGTATTAAAATGCTGGCACACCGTAGACTTCTCAACCGATACCACCAGGGGTGTTTATCGCGCAACAGCCGGGGCGACGGCAGCTCAAAATGCAAACGAATTGTTGCACTTTGATACGCTCCGTCGACTGGGGGGGGCTAACAATGAAGGCACTGCTAACTCAGTCAGTATGTCCAATATACAAACTCAGAACATGGCTCAAAGACAGGTGGTTATTCTTGACCGCTCACTCGAGGGTGTCGCTATTGAGATATCTGCTTTTGCTTCTTACATAAATATGCTGACCATTGCTAAGGATAATTTACTAGATGTTGGCGCCACGCAAAAAGTTTCAGGTAGCCGGATTGTGGACGCTGATTTTGCTGTTGAAACTTCTAACCTCGCAAAATCCCAAATATTAGCGCAGGCTGCCACAGAAACTCTATCGCAAGCCCAGATAACAATGAAAGAAGTGATAAAGCTACTTGAATAGTGTTTTAGGCTTCTAACAACAATTTTTTTACACTCAGAATCTCAAATATTCTACTTTTTATAGGATGGGAAACAGATAATGACCGTACATGATAATCCAGCAATGGCAGTTCATATAAGTTCTGTCTCACAGAACCCTAAAATAAATAAGGTCGCACCTGGCGCAGCAAGAGAATCAAAATCTCCTATAAATTCAGAGTTAAGGTCGGCTGAACTAAAGGAAAATTATTCTAATGTCTTGGAGGTCCGGCATAATGTTGCATCTGAACTCACATCTCTGAGAGAATCACTTGAGGATATAGCTAAAACGTTAAATTCAGACATAAAACTCAAGGCCAAAAGATTGCAATTTACCGTCGACGAGATAACAAATCGTGTAGTGCTAACTGTCTCTGACAAAGAATCCGGAGAAATTATCAGGCAAATCCCCTCTAGCCAGGTTCTCAAGGCCGCACATAATATTGAGCAATTAAAAGGAATTCTATTTGACGACATATTCTAAAAATTCGGAATATGAGTTCATGGCTAACGTTTAAAAAATATGCGCCTGCTTGTAATATGTACTTTTATTATTTTATTTATCCTTTCCTCTAACTTTGTTTTTGCAGGTTATGACACTAGCAGTGGGCTTGATTTTGAAAGCCTTAGTCCTAGTGGAGCAATGATTACAGGCTCCCATTCAGCCAACAACAACACACATATAAACATCCCATGCACCGTGACCGACTCCACAACCGGTGCCACATATTCCGTAAGTAAGATACATAATTCTTCATTTATGGAGTCTCAAAACCCTATAACATCAGTAAATATCCCAAGCTGCATCGAAGAAATTGGACTGTATGCTTTCGCATACAACGCAATTACATCATTAAGCATACCCAATGGTGTTGAGATAATTGAGGGGCTCGCATTCACGAACAATGACCTTGCTTCATTAACGATTGGCGAAAGTGTTACCCACATCGGGGCTCAAGCTTTTTATTCAAATAATCTTGTATCAATAATTATTCCCCAAAGTACAACTTTTTTAGGTTATGACGCTTTTGGAGATAACCTACTCACTAAAGTCATATTTAAAGGAAACAACCCCTCCCTTGGTCAAGAGTCGGTATTTGGTGGTAATCAAAATTTAACAGTTATTAAAAACTATCAAAATACAACAGGATGGACGGATACCTGTTCTTCGGCATGCTTTGCCTGGGATCAACAGCTTAAATTTGTCGTCGCTCCGACTGCTCACTCTGGTCCTAATCAAACAATACACGATGACGCGACACCGGGTGCATCTGTAACGCTAAACGGCAGTAACTCTAGTGACGACGAAGGTATAATTACATATTCTTGGTCTGGGTCAGATGGCTCTAGCTATAGCGGAATTTCCCCCATAGTCAATGTTTCGATTGGTACAACTTTATTTACGCTTACCGTGACTGATGATGATTATGAATCAAATACAGATCCAGTTAGAGTTTCAATCACTCTTTATAACAACCCTCCTGTCGCTAATGCAGGCTCAAACCAATCGGTACCTGAAGACGCGACACCCGGCGCATCTGTGACCCTGAATGCCAGTGGCTCAAGCGACGATAATCTTATTACAACTTACGCATGGTCAGGGTCAGATGGTTCAAGCTACATCGGTGCCTCCCATACAATAACTATGCCCAGGGGCACTATTGTATACACACTCACCGTTACTGATAGTCATGGTGATACTGACACAGATACCGTTTCAATAACTGTGTATAACCCCCCACCTGTTGCAAATGCGGGCACAAACACCACGATACATGATGACGCCACGCCGGGCACATCTGTGGCCCTAGACGCCAGCGGCTCAAGCGACAATAATCCTATTGCTTCTTATGCATGGGCAGGGTCAGACGGCTCGACACATACAGGTATTTCGCCCACTGCCTCTGTGCCGGTGGGCACAACTGTATACACGCTAACCGTGACCGATGCTGACGGTGAAACTGACACAGATACTGTCACAATAATTCTGTATAACGATGCACCCACAGCTAACGCAGGCACAAATCAATCGATACGCGATGATTCTATACCTGGCGGTGGCTCTGTAACCTTGGATGCTAGTGGCTCAAGCGACGATAATCCTATCTCTTCTTATACATGGACCGGATCAGATGGCTCAAGCTACAGTGGCATTTCTCCGGCAGTCACTGTCGCTTTAGGTACTACCGTTTATACACTTACCGTGACCGATAGCCATGGTGTAACTGATACAGATACCGTATCAATAACTCTATACAACGACGCACCTATTGCCGAGGCGGGTAACAATCAAACGATTCAAGATGATACGACACCGGGCGTGTCGATAACCTTGGATGGAAGTGGCTCAACTGATGATATAGAAATAAGCTCATATTCTTGGTCGGGCTCCGATGGCAGCACTTATAGCGGAATTTCACCTACAGTCTCCGCACCGGTAGGCACTACCGTTTACACGCTTACGGTAACCGATAGCCATGGTGAGACTGGCACAGATACAATTTCTATTAATCTACAATACTATAACTATGCGCCCATAGCCGCGTCTGGCAACAATCAAACTATACATGATGACGTGATACCAGGTGCATCTGTAACACTAAACGCTAATGGATCAAGTGATGATATAGGCATAGGCTCATATTCTTGGTCTGGCTCCGATGGCAGCACTTATAGTGGAATTTCACCTATGGTCAGTGTGGCTATAGGCACAACTGTATTCACGCTTACCGTGACGGATACTGACGGCGTAACTGATACAGATACAGTTTCAATAACCCTCTACAACAACTCCCCTGTCGCCCATGCTGGCACAAATCAATCGATACAAGATGATGCTACTCCAGGGGCATCTGTAACCCTCGATGCCAGCGGATCAAGCGACGACAACCCTGTCTCTTCTTATTTATGGTCAGGCTCAGATGGCTCTAGCTACAATGGCATATCGCCAACAATCACAGCACCAGTAGGGACAACCGTATACACACTTCTAGTGACGGATAGTCATGGCGTCACTGCCATAGATACAGTGTCAATAACTGTTACGCCTCCCGGGGGCGCGGGCGGCTCAGGAGACGATAATGCTAACCAAACTCCTGTAGCTGAGGCGGGCAACAATCAAACAATACAGGATGATGATATCCCAGGGACATCTTTGACCCTGGATGGGAGCGGCTCAACTGATGACGTAGGCATAAGCTCGTACTCTTGGACTGGCTCCGATGGCAGCACTTATAGCGGAACTTCACCTACAGTCAGCCTACCGGTGGGCTCAACCATATTTACGCTTACCGTAACCGATGCTGGGG
>ENA-OREN01004408-OREN01004408.1-marine-metagenome-genome-assembly--contig:-NODE-4408-length-12287-cov-6.951351_pt1 | contig 12287 bp, 13 predicted proteins | sample MGYA00248624_ERZ508555 | MGnify/ENA primary metagenome ERZ508555 (study PRJEB26222, sample SAMN06267773) | marine metagenome | isolation source: Saanich Inlet, British Columbia, Canada | place...
TGCTCCTTTTTAAGGGTGAATTATACATAAAAAATTGTCTTAAGTAGCTGTCCTAAAATTGGGTCTCACTTTACACTATCCTCTCCCCAGGATGATGTACAAGGCACATCTAAGATTTCTTGAGCTCTTGGGCCTTTGGCAATAAAGCTATGCAATGGTTGATATGTCCGCACATATCCATTCCTTTTTAGTGCGTACTTTGATAAGATGCCACTCTCACTTGGTTGTGTTCGCGTTAAATCAAACTCCCCATGCTTAACAAAATGGCTTGCGCAAAAAGCAGGAAATAACAGTGTCCTCTCCTTACCCACCACATCTTCTATAATGTCTAACATCATATCCGGAATTTTACGAACATCTCCGCCAAAATTATAAGCAAAATTCCATATTCCTGCGTATATAACGATAACTTCATCATCAGATAAGATAACATCTCTTAACGCATTATAAAAATCCTGCTCTGAAAGTTTGTTACCCATTTTTACATTGCTCCATCGATGGCAATAACTGAACCAGAAACGTAATCAGATTTTATACAAAAGTTAATAGCATTGGCGATATTTGCAATATCTCCACATTTTTTTGATGGAATTTTTTTAATAATTTCTTGCTTTGATTTAGTTGATAATTTGTTAAACATTCCGGTTTCAAAGGTTCCTAATAATAAAACATTTGAAGTGATATTAAATCTTGCATATTCCTTAGCCAAGACTTTAGAAAAGCCTACAATCCCTGCTTTGCTTGTTGAATATGCAATTGTTCCAACATCACCATCCAAAGCTCCTCGAGAAGATGTAAAAATGTTTCGTCCATATCCAATTTTAATCATAACTGGCAATAGATATTTAGTAAGCGTAAATGCAGCCTTAAGATTAACTTGCATAAGAAGATCCCAATCCTCTTCAGAATAATTAACAACTAAACCATCTTTCTTAGCTGCAGCTAAATGAACAACTGTAAGATTTTTAAGCTTATTCAGTTCTACTTTCCAAGTTTCAATAAAATTTTCTACATCTTCAGGGTCTGCGAGATTTAACTGTACATATGTCACATTGGGTTCAGACTCTAATTTAGGTTTGCTAGAATTATAAATTCCTATAACCCGGTCTAGTTTTGCCAGGTGCGGTATAAGCTCTTGACCAATTCCTCCAGAGACTCCTGTAAGAATAATCAAGATAAGTCTCCCGTTTCTACAATACAGCCGCCCCATGAGAAGCCTACTCCAAATCCAACCAACATACTACAATCTCCCGCATGCAATTTACCATCTTTAAAGGCATCTTTTAAAGCAATAGGAATTGAAGCTGAAACTGTATTGCCGATCTGTTGATAATTTGTATATACTTTTTCTATTGGTAAACTCAAGTTATCTGTAATTTTATCAATAACAATTTTACTAGCTTGATGAAAAATAAATAGGTCAATATCATCTATTTTTTTTCCAGATTTAGTTAACACACTGTTAACACACTTCGGCACCATACCCATCGTAAATAGAAATACCGCAGCTCCGGCCATAAATAAAAATCCAGGCTTTGCTCCCGCAATATTATCATGCTCATTTGGAATGATAAGATTTTTGTAGCCTGATCCATTAGTTCCAAGATCAAATGCAGATATACCATCAACATTCGATCTACCAACAACTGTCGCTGCCGCAGCATCACTAAATATTGGCCTACAAGTCCTGTCATGTGGATCAATATTAGTGGTGTAATTATCCGAACAGACAATTACACCACGATCAGCTTGGCCCGATTCAATAAGTCCAGCTGCGATACTTAAAGCATAAACATAGCCAGAGCAGCCTAAATTAACATCAAATGCCATGGTAGATGTCTCTAAACCCAAACGGTCTTGCAATATACATGCGGAGGTTGGTAAAATATAATCGGATGTTTGGGTAACAAGAATAAGAAAATCTATTGAGGTCTTTTTAACACCACTATCGAAAAGCTTATTAGCGGATTTTTCTGCCATATCAACTACCGACTCACCAATTCCAGCTTTATAGCGTCGAGTAATTCCGGTCTTAGCCTCTATGTCTTGAATTCGCCAGTCAGGATTGTCACGGAGTAACTCCCTTCCTCCCTCTTTATTTTCTGGTAAATAGTACTCTATTTTTTCAATAGCTACTCGCATAAATAATCCAATCTAAATTAGTGCATTAGCTCGTAAAGCATCTATAATTTTATCAACTGAATTCGCAGTAGCCATTTCATTTATACTTCCCAACTGTCCATTAAAAAGCTGATCAAGAGCAGCAAGTATGCCCAAATGACCTAATGAATCCCATTCTTCAAAATCACCCAATGCACTAGTTTTTTGCAGTTCACCATTTTTAAGTTTTAATACTTTAGTTATCGTTTCTAAAACACTATCTTCCGTTATAGTCTTCATATACTAACCTCCTAAATTTTAATTAATTGTAACAAAATACTAGTGTGCCTTTTTTTCAAACTGAATTTAAACTTCTCTAACTTAGTCAAAAAATAATGGGCTCTCTAGCGAGGTACACTTCTGTATAACATAATACCATTCCAAAACGCTCTTCCAGTTTAATAGATCCCTTTGCGCTTAACTCCCGCAATAAAGGCATATGACTTTCCAGCTCTTTAGGTAGTGGCCATTCTTGTCGCTCTATTAATTCAACTGTAGAAAAATTTTCTTTTGCTACCTGCAATAGTGAATCAACATTCGACAATGATAGCACTGGAAAGAAAAAATACCCATCTTTTGCGAGATACTTAGATGCATTGCGTAAAATATCTAAAATAAGATCCGTCCCATCGCTACCTGTATCACAAGGAACCCCGCCAAACCAAGGAGATATAGAGGCAATATCTTGAGAAATTCCAGATATATCATCTATAATTAAATCGAATTTCTTGTTAATCCAAGGTTCAAATAAAGCGCCACAACGAACATCCGCCTCACATTCATATTTTTTAAAATTTTCTTGACTGCAAGACACTGATGGCATACTTAAATCTGAAGCACAAACTGGCTCTTTTGCCAGTCCATCAAGCCAAAGAGATAGGCCAACTACACCCGTCCCACATCCTAAATCAAGTGTACTTACTGGCTTTAATATAGTTTTTTTCACTGCATTAATCAGCAGCTCCGTTGTAGTATTGGGAGAGAAAACACCCTCAGTTGTTACTAACTTTATCTCTGTGCCATTTTTTGGTGTAAACTTTATTTTTGAAAATTTAGTTATCATTATTTATTTGTATTGGATTCATCATATAAAGCTTGCTAATTATAGAGTCATCTTGACTTAATTAATTTTTTATTATAGCTTATAAAGATAAATATCCCACGCAGAATCTTTACTCTTGAACTTCTTTAATAATTCCATATTATTTTTTTTAGCATTTACAATGAAATATGAAGAAAATACGTATTCTCCGCCCATTTCTTTTAGCGCTCGTGTATTTAAACTTATTGTTATCGGATAAACTTCATTTTTATTCCTGAGGTAGTTTTTTCCAATTTCATCTATAAAAACATAAACCCTACTTCCCCAGTTATCATAGTAATTTCTTAATTTCTCATTTTTAGATAATTCATCTTTAATTATCCTTCTAAACTTATGCTTATACTCTAAAGGATATAGTGTCAAGTAGCCATCAAGAGTGTGAAAGCCATTATGTTGAGATATGGAAGGATGAATTCCAATACTTACTACCTTATACTCTGATTGTTTTTTTCCTATAAAACTGGCCACTTCTTTAAACAGTCGCTCAGAATAAAATTGTTTATAAGTTATTCCATTCTTTCTATATTCATTTATAAAATCACTTTTGAAGAATAAGAGTAATACGGTAAGTCCAATTAAAGTATTTACTATATGAAATTTATACTTAAGTCCGTATTTTGCAAAAAACCATTTAACACTAAGCGCAAATAAAATATACCAAATAAAAGGAGATAAAAAATAAAATCTAGTTAAGCTTAATGAGGCTAACTTTACACCACTTGCGTTTATTATACTTCTTATTCCCTCATATCCATAAAATCCATACCAAAGAGAAATACATATATTTAATAAAAATAACCCTATCAGTAGCCTATCTCTAGATTTTGAAAATATATTTAATAAAAAAACTACACCCACAAATGGTAAAAAAATAATATGCAGACTAGAGGCGTGATATTGACCTAAAATAAATAATTGAGCCGATTTCATCAATGCACCTATTAGTCCAGTGCCATCTGAAAAAAATTCAACCCTATGGGGTGTAAAATCAGCTTCAAATAAAAACCCTTCTAACAATCTATAATTTATAATTAAATAAATAATTCCAAATAAAAATAGCGCTATAGTAAATTTAGTAGTTACAGTTCTCTTGTAGATATCATATATCCATACAAATCCAGCAAATACAATATAAAACACCATGCTAAGGACAAATGAGCTATAAAGTGGAAAAAGTATCAAGCCCATCCAGTCTCTTTTTGTATTTATACCGCCTCTAATATTTAACAATATATATGTAATCATAGGCAACCCGGCTACACTAAGCCCACCCGGTGACCAAAATGGCAATATACTATAGAGTAGCGCTATAAAATATGAATATCTTATATTTTCTTCATTAAAAATATATCTATTCAAAAGGGAAAACATGCCCAAAAAAGCAACCAACCTTATTAAAACTTGGTTAATTGCATACGCTGTATATTGTTCAAAAAAGTAATTTAACCAAAGTATGACATCTAACTCACTCGCAAATCCAACACGATGGGCACTCATGAAACTTGAAATTATTTCATTACTTTGTGAAAAGATCATTCCACTCTGAATTAATGCTTTATACCAACTTAGACTTGAGTCCATATTATCATGAATTAATATATATGAATTATCACCAAAAATAAAAAAAACTGATACATATATTAACAATATAGATAATGAGACTAATTTATAATTATATTTTGTCATTATTTACCTCTCTAAAATAGGAGTAGATACAATATTGTATCCTACTTTTTATAAACAAATTTTTCGAACAAAACATAGCTAATTAGCGTATATGAAATCATTCCAGCAAACAGGCTTAACGTTTCATTAAAATTCAACATCTCAACAGAATAATATAAAATAGCTTTGCTTGCAAAAAAAGCTGTTATAAAATATATCGTAAACTTAGTGACATAATACTTATCAAACTTTGTCTCTCTATTTTTAAAAGTATAGATTTTATTCAATACCAAGCTACTTACATATCCCGAAAAATAACCTGCCGTATATGCACTCAAGTAGTTTGTTTCAAAAACATAATAAAATAGCATTATTACAAATAGTGTTAAAAAAGTATTTAATACACCAACACTTACGTACTTAAGAAACATTGTTAATTTTTTTCGTATAAAGTTTGCGAACAGTAAAATTTGGACGCCGCTTACTTTCAATGTAATTTTTACCAACATATTCGCCAACAACCCCTATAAAAAGACTATTCAATCCTCCAAAAAGAGAGATTGACAAGGCTACAAAAGTCCACCCTTCAACAGGCACTCCTGCTAAAAACTTCTGATATAAAATATAACTAATTCCTGTTAAAGACATCAAAAACATAATAAGACCAAGAAGAGAAATCATTCGTATAGGGGCAATTGAAAAAGAAGTGATTCCATCAAATGCCAAGCCAATCATTCGATTAAAATTGAACTTTGTTTCACCAAATTCTCTTGCTGTTCTAGGATACTTCACAATCGCATACTTGCTTTCCAAGTTTAAAACCATCCCTCGTATATATCTATTTCGTTCATTATATTGCTTAAAATCATTCAACAAACTTTTGCTCATTAATCTAAAATCGCCATGATTTTTGACAGAATTTACACCTAAAAAGTTCATGAATCTATAGAATACTTCGGCACTGTTTCTCTTAAGAAACGAATCAGAGTCTCTATTTTCACGGACACCCAATACCAAGTCAAAACCTTCGTAATGTTTTTCAATCATCTCTTCGATTTTATTTGGATCATCTTGCAAATCAGCATCGATAGTAACAATCATTTCATTGCTCGCGTGATATAAGCCTGCAGTAATTGAACCTTGATATCCAAAGTTATTTCTTAAATCAACAATAACAACACTCTCATCTTTCTCATATAAGGAAAGCATTTTTTCAATAGTGCCATCAGTTGAACCATTATTTACAAATACTAATTCGTAAGATTCAATTTTATTCCCCATTAAACAATCAAGAATATCTTTAAGGTTCTTATATAAACTACCTAAAACCTCCTCCTCATTGTGACATGGGATTACAATTGACAATGACTTTAAATCATGACTCATACATTTACCTTGTTAAGCACCTATAAACTAATAGCCCATAGATTGGATTTACGATTGACTGACAGTAGCTCCTAATTACAACAAATTGCATACTTTTAACTAAAATACTTGGCAGAACAAACTCTAATTTCTTTAATCATATAAAAAATACCAGTGCATTAAAATCCAGTAAATTAATAAAATTTCTACTATTTATTTTTAGTCTTTCATTAAATACTCATTTTGCATAGCTAGCACAAATTTCACCTTCAAGAAAAACCTGTTCTTGTTACAGTTTATACACTAATTCAAGTACATTTTAGTCGTTTCCTAATACCTCTTATTTTGATTATTATGCAAAACCCTTTCTATTTTATATATTGCATCTTCTAGTGAGTATTGCTGCCTCCATCCAGGCACAGTTAAACCTAGACTATAAGGGGACATGACTTCTCTTTCTCTATACTCTCTACTACCCCAAACAATATTAAGTTTCGAATGAGTTACCCTTTCAAAGAGTCTCGCTAACTCTCTTAAAGTCATCTTTTCTTTATTTGTCACAACAAAAATTCTATCTTTAAAAGTTTCAGCTTTATCGCTTGATAAATGCTTTAACAGTTGCTCATAAGCACTTAGAACATCATCAATATAACTAATATCGATAATTTGTTCACCTGCGGACATTTTAAATGTTTCTCCTGACAGCGCGATAGAATTCCAAAAGTTGAATATCTTAGCTCTTTTATCCCTTGGTCCAAAAGTATCGTTTAACTTTATTGTAGTAAAAATCAAATTACTTGTTTCTGTATAGAATCTAGCAATATTTTCAAACGCCTCTTTAGTTGCTGCATATAGGTTAACTGGATTATTTAATTCATTCTGATAATTCTGCCAAAATGTACCTGTGTTAACAAACCATTTGACTTTAGTTATCACGCTTGCCTCTAACAGCAAGGTACCAAATGTGATATTGCTATTAATCAAATTACTTATATCATCATAAATATGATTAACAGATACATTTGATGCGAAATGAACCACTCCATCAAAATCATGCATTTTGAAAATATCCAAAATGTCATTATCATTAAAATATCTTTGAATATCGCAATTCATTTTTTCTAAAAATTCAATATTTGAATTATTTCTTACTAGTGCAACAATTTCATATTTATTTTGCAACAATTGCACAAAGCTTTCACCTAAATAGCCTGTCGCCCCAGTTACCAAAATCTTCATCTAGTCCACTCAATATTTTTAACTTTTGCATCTGAAACATAAGCATCTAAATCTTTTTTTGTTAATACTACTTTGTTTTCATAAAAAGACCTGTACCAATTTGTCGTTTTATCAAAGGTATTTTGACTATCCCACACACCTTTCCATTTCAGTTTTGTATATGCTTTACTGCAATCAAGTTTTAATAAATTTGCCTCATGAGGCTGGTGATCACTTAAGTTTAATTCATAGCTTATTTTGCCCCAATACTTTTGAATGTATTTAACAACCTTCTCCACTGAAATGGAATGCTCGTCAGATGGTCCAAAATTCCAACCCTCTGCAAACTCTTTCTTACCTTCAAGAAGTTTTTGTCCAATATGCAGGTAACCACTTAGCGGCTCTAAAACGTGCTGCCATGGTCGGGTAGCGTGTGGATTTCTAATCTTTACCTTTTTATCTTTGCTGACAGCCACCATAATATCTGTAATAAGCCTATCTTGAGCCCAGTCTCCGCCACCAATAACATTTCCAGCTCGACAACTCGCCAATAAAGTATTATGTTTAACCCCGTAATCATCTAAATTAAAATAAGAGTTTCTATAGCTTGAAGTTAAGAGTTCAACGCACCCTTTTGATGAGCTATATGGGTCATATCCGCCCATAGAATCAATTTCTCTATAGCCCCATGGCCATTCTCTATTCTCATAAGCCTTATCACTTGTAACATTTATTATGGCTTTTACCGAACTACACTTGCGACATGCCTCTAAAACTTTGAGAGTTCCCATTACATTTGTTTCGTACGTCTCAACAGGTTCATCATAAGAATGCCTTACTAAAGCTTGTGCAGCTAGATGAAAAATAATCTCTGGATTGTGAATTGCGAATATTTTATGTAAATTTTTCTGATCATTAAGATTTCCAATGATAGACACGATATCCAAATCAATAAGCCCTATATGATTTGGATTACTTGGTGGTTCAAGAGAATATCCTACTACCTTAGCGCCCATCTTATTAAGCCAATAGACAAGCCATGAACCTTTAAATCCTGTATGTCCTGTTACTAGTACGGTTTTATCTTTATAAATGCCAGAAAACAATAAATGCATTACCATACCTTCCAAGGTGCTTTGTTTGTATCCCAAAGTTTATTTAGGTCATTTTTATCTTTTAATGAATCCATAGGCTTCCAATAACCTTTATGCTTATAGGTAAATATCTCATCATCTTTTGCAAGATTTTGAAGGGGGGACTGCTCAAAAATAGTTCCGTCACCCTCTGTAATATAATCAAATACCTTTGACTCACATACGAAAAATCCAGCATTAATCCAGCCACCATCACCTTTTGGTTTCTCTAAAAACTGTGTCACCTTATTGTTAGATTCAATGTTTAATGCACCAAATCTTCCTTGTGGTTGCACTGACGTCATGGTCATAGATTTTTTGTGAGCTTTATGAAATTCCACTAACTCTTTAATATTTATGTCAGAAACTCCATCACCATATGTCAGCATAAAAGGATTATCTCCTATGATATCTTGGGCACGTTTCACGCGGCCCCCTGTCATACTGTTCATCCCAGTATCAAGAAGTGTCACCTTCCAAGGTTCACTAGAGTTATTGAGGATTTCAATATTTCCACTGGCCATATTAATAGATACATCACTTTGATGAAGAAAATAATTCGCAAAATATTCCTTGATAATATAGCCTTTATAGCCTAGTAAAATAACAAACTCATTGAAACCATATTTTGAATACGTTTTCATAATATGCCAAAGAATTGGCTTACCACCGATTTCAATCATTGGCTTTGGAGTAACATCGGTTTCCTCACTTAGCCTTGTTCCAAAACCGCCCGCTAATAATAATACTTTCATAAATAATCCTTTTTTTACTTTATTCTTAATGTATTTCTTGTATTTTAAGCCCAATTTATAGCCTCAAACAATCCCTCTTTCAAAGAAATGTGTTTACAAAAATTTAGCGACCTTAATTTTTCAATATTAACTGAACGTTGTGGTACGCTGATTGGCGCATCTTTATCCCAAATAATTGATAGCTTGTGTTAAAAAATTTCATCAATTATTTCAATCGAAATACTCTCTCCACTCGCTATATTTATTGTGCCGGTAAACGACTGCATACATAAAATCGCCGCATGAGCCGCGTCTTTACTATTTAGAAAATCTCTTGTTGTATTTTTATTTCCCCTGTAAATTCATCTAGATCTATATATTCACTTCTAAAAACCTATTCCAAAAAAATCTTTGAGTTTTTCAGCTATATAATTTAATTGCCTCTTTTCAAGCCCTGGATAAACACCAAGCCATAGTGTTTGATTCATAGTTATGTCAGTATTTATTAAATCACCAGAAATTCGATATTCGATATTTTTAAAGTATGGCTGTCTGGTTAGATTCCCGGCAAACAATAAGCGTGTACCAATTTTATGCTGATCTAAATATTTAATTAAATCTACTCTGTTTACATTAGCAGCATCTCTTACTGTAACTGGAAATCCAAACCAAGAAGGTGTTGAATTATCAGTAGCTTCTGTAAACTCTAAAAAATCAGTTAGCGTTGATAGTCGATTTTTCAAATAATCAAAATTCTCATTGCGCTTCTCTATGAATTTAGGAAGACGCTTCATTTGTGCGAGACCACATGCAGCCTGAATATCGCTAATTTTAAGATTATAACCAAGGTGTGAATAGGTGTATTTATGATCATATCCTTGCGGTAGGCCACCTAATTTCTGGCTAAATCTTTTCCCACAAGTATCATCACAACCTGGCTTACAATAACAGTCTCTACCCCAGTCTCTAAATGATTCAGCAATAGCTATCAACTCTGAATTGTTTGTAAATACAGCCCCACCCTCACCCATAGTAATATGATGTGCCGGATAAAAACTACAAGTAGAAATATCTCCAAATGTACCTACATGTTGTCCATTATATTCGGCACCTAATGCATCACAGCAATCCTCAACTAGCCAAAGATTATATTTATCGCATAACTCCCTTACCTTTTTAAGGTTGAACGGGTTACCTAGCGTATGAGCAAGCATAATTGCTTTAGTTTTTGGTGAGATTGCATCTTCGATTAAATCAGCATTTATGTTGTGGGTTTTTAAATCAACATCTACAAACACTGGAATGGCTCCAAACTGTACAATTGGATTAACCGTAGTAGGAAATCCAGCTGCAACACCAATCACTTCATCGCCTTTTTTTATAGATCTATCCCCTAACCTAGGCGAGGTCAAAGTGCTAAAAGCAACTAAATTAGCAGATGAACCAGAATTAACTGTAATTAAATGCTTAACCCCAATGAAGTCACCCAACTCTTTTTCGAATTGCTCATTAAACCGTCCAGTAGTTAACCAGCCATCCAAAGACGCATCAACCATGTATTGTAATTCGGTTGATCCTATTACTTTACCAGATGGTGGCACGATATCTTTACCTGGTTCAAAATCTTTCTTAGCATACTGTAATTCCGCATACTCCTTAACAAGGCTTGCAATTTCTTTTCTTAATGATTCATTTGTTTTCATATTTCGTATATTATTTAATATTTTAAAAACTTTGTACAAATTTGTCTGAATAAAAATCTCTTTTATTTAAACCGGCTTTAATGAAACTAATCTCAGAAGAATTAATCATTTCACTTGCGCCGCAAGCATACACATTGCTATTTTTAATATTATTAATCTTTGATAAAGCAATATTTTGTACATAGCCAACTTTACCTTTCCAATTATCATCTTCTCTTGAAACAATTGGAGTGAAGTCTATCTTTATTTTTTTAAAATTTGACTTCCAAATAAAATCCTGCCGAACTCTATTACCCCAAAATAAACTTATACTCTCAGTCTGATTGTAACTAAGATCTGATTCTAATCCATTTAATATTGAGATGATTGGAGCAATGCCCGTTCCTGTTGCTAAAAAAACTAAAGGCTTATCCTTATCACGCAAACAAAAAGTTCCTTTTGGCCCTTCAATTCTTAACAAGTCATTCAACTTTGCTTTACTAAACCAATAATCACTGAGCTTGCCATGTTTAACTCTCTTTATTAATAGGGTTATTTTCTTATTTGACGAGTTACTAACTATTGAGTAACTTCTTCTTATAGAATTTGGACCTATAACATCAATAAACTGCCCCTCTAAAAAATCAAAACTCAATGTGGGTGGAAGCCTTAACTTAACTTGCATAATATCTTCAGACAGAAGATCTAAACTGTCAATTCTAGTTGGTAGAATTTTTACTTCAATCCCATGCATAATGCTAAGATTAGTCGCATCAATTAATATATCAGATGTGGCCACACAACAACAGGTTAAAAATTGATTAGTTACGCTCTCTTTATCGAGCGCAATCTGTGGTTGCATTTCAAGAATCTTACCCTTCACTAAAGTAGTTTTACAAGCTCCGCACAGTCCATTTTTACAACTATGGTCAAAAGCAAGCCCAGCAACTGATGCACTATCCAAAATCGTCTCACCGTCAATAGAGGGAAAATCTTTTCCCTCTATTGTGCGAATTTTAAATTGCTTAGACTCTACCATAAACATCCTTAAACCTAATATACCATCGTTCAATGATTGAACAAATCAATTAAGATAATCTTGTCTGAATAGTTTTACAACAATAACCTTTATACATTAATGTCTTACGAATATGGCTACTATCTATAATTAAAGATGCGTAGATTTTATCTTCATTTGATTGGCTCGTCATTTTACACAATCCATATA
>ENA-OREN01004410-OREN01004410.1-marine-metagenome-genome-assembly--contig:-NODE-4410-length-12285-cov-11.254751_pt1 | contig 12285 bp, 13 predicted proteins | sample MGYA00248624_ERZ508555 | MGnify/ENA primary metagenome ERZ508555 (study PRJEB26222, sample SAMN06267773) | marine metagenome | isolation source: Saanich Inlet, British Columbia, Canada | place...
TCAATTTGTATATAAGTTATTTATAAAATACTCGTTCTTCAGAGACACATCTGTATCACTAAATAATAAATAATATAGAATGGAGGTGATACAAGTGTATCGGAAAAGTAGAGTAACGTGGTTGATAAACAGTTTTAGAGACTATCAATGTCCGTGTGGTGAATCGGAACTATGTGCATTGGAATGGTATCCTTATGATAAAAAAATAAAAGCACTTGTATTGAGACATGGTGCTAAAACAAAAGAAAGAAAACAAGCACAACAGTTAATAGAAGAATCAACGGCCGTATGCCACAACTGTGTGAGTAAGATTGATAATGGTCTTGCTTCATTTATTCTTTAGTATGTCTCCTTATTAAAGAAATCTGGATAATCTTCTACAGGCCTCCAGTAGTCACCATCTTCATCCACAAACGGAACTATATTTTCACCATAGTTCACACCATCATCAATAAAACCAAATGGAGCCATATCAGCTTCAATTGATTCTTTTTGTGTATTGTATAGACGTTTGCGGATATCTTCGTCAGTTAAATCTTTAAAGTATTGTTGGTCTGTCAACCACGAAAAGAATACTAGACACATCACCAAATCATCAGTAGAACCTTCTTCAGCTTCAAAGGATGAACCCTTCTGTATAAAGGTAGATAACTCAACAACAATATCAAAATCTGGTATTATTAATTTATCACCTTCTAGCAATTGTTTTAGATTAGAACACCCAATTCTTTTTAGAGACTTCGTAGTCCTTACACCCAAATCAGTTTGACCATCACCAAACCCACTACCAACAACTTGACCCAACCGGCCACGCAATTGAGTCATTATAATATTCTCATAAGCCATATCGTGGTGTAATGCATCTGCAATCTGGCCGCCTATATCATTTATCTCTACAAGCACTTGAGAATCATTATAAGATTTTGCAGTTCTGTAAATAATATCTGGAAATATAAGAGGTTTGATTTCATTGTTTCTATACTTTGCAACTATTCTATAAGGCATCTGTGTAATATCAATCACAACAAATGCACTATAATCATTTGAACCACCCCTAGCTACATCAACAGTCATACAATACTGATGATCCTTTTCTGGTCGTTCCCATACATCAAAACCAGCGCTGCGTTCTATAGGATCCATATGAGCTATAGTCTGTATCTTAGCCGGGTTTATAAGAGTATCAACACTACCAAGGAACGAACATTCAAACTCTTGTAAGAATTGTTGCTCACTTGTATTTTTTATCGTCTGTTCTTTCCATTCTTCGTCACGACCAGGCACCTCCGACCAATGCACTTCTATAGGTACAAACTCTGATTTTTCATTAACAGCATCCGTCCACATCTTATAGTACATATTCATACCGTGTGGAGTTGATACTATCATTACCTTTGAAGATTGCCCTGAACTAATTGTTGGGTACACTGATGAAAAGAATTGTTCTGCAATGTTACTTGGGATAAAGGCGAACTCATCAAGGAATATGATGTTGTAAGAACCACCACGAACAGCAGAAGCAGAAGTAGATGCTGCAAGTATTTTGGATCCATTTTCTAACTCCAAGGAACCTTTGTTCCAATTCATAACACCCATCTGCATCCATCCGGGCAGGTGCTCATATGCAAGTTGTAGTCTAGATAATAAATCTCTTGCAGTAGAAGCTTTGTTGGCCAATACAGCCACATTAACATTCTCATTAAAGATGATATAATGAATTAGATATGATAAGACAACTGTAGACTTACCTGATTGTCTCGGAAGTTTACAGATAGTAAATCTATTATCGTGAAATGTACTAACAATTTCTTTCTGAAATGGGTACATCTTAAAAGGTACAAGGCCCTCATCAATACTGACAATATTTACATATTCTTCAATAAAGTGTATAGGGTTTTGACTGCACTTAATAAACTCTGTAATCTGTTCTTGAGTATATTCTTGTCGAACCTGTGCTGATTTTAGATTAGGATTACCTTTATAGGTTTCAATCGCCATCTGGGTTATTCTTTAGTAGCGCTTGAAGTTCTTTTGTACTACCAATAAACAAAGCATTAGTAACATTTTTGGGTCCCTTGTCAGGAACTTCTTTAAGTCTCTGCATCTTTTCTTGTAAGTCAGCAAGTCTTTCTGTGACCTCTGATACAGTCTTAATCAACTGTCCGGCGACTTCGTATGTTCTAGGATGCTCTTGCTCTTTTGCTAAGTCCAAGATACCTGTAATAGCATCCTGGCCTCTCTCTATTAGGTTGTAGAAGTTTTCTCGGCTGTACTTATAGTCTGAGTCGATATCTTCAGAATGTTCGGTAGCAGGCACCATAGCCTGTTCTGGACGGGGTATGAGAGGCTTAGGGTCTAATATTTGTTCTTTGATATTTTTTGTTAAACCTAAGGCATCACTGATCGCATTATCTACACTTGCCATTATGTCCACTCACTAGTTGTTTCATTAAATCCAAAATTATCATCACCCGCCGTCACATCAACAACAGCCTGAGTAGTAAATCTCTGCACTCGTTCTGGAGCCTGATCTTGCAAATCGCTGTATGTATCTACCTGTACTTTTGTAATCGGTTTCGCAGTTGTAACAGGACCGTATACATAAGATTTTGCTGTAAATCCTAAAGTGTAAATGATAGCTCGTCTTGTAGTAAAATCACCCTCATAGGTATCTTCGTATGCAATACTATTTAATATTACTGGAACATCTCGGACGATATCCATTTCAGGAACTTCTTTAATTGATACAGTATATTCTGGTTGGAAGTATGGTAGTATCTGTTCTATTATCTGTATACCATCATCACTATTTTTAGTCATAACAAACAACTCAAAATTCATATTATAAGGAACAGGAGTATACTGCGTCTGCATCTGTTTCAATTTTTTATCTGTAGTATTTGATACTTTCTTTTGTCTAATAATTCTATTTAATTTTCTTGTAGGATCATAATCAAAAGATTGTATTTCAAAACCCATACGAGGTAAAGTCATAGCTACCTTTTGTGTAAGACCAGGATCAGATTCTAATCTAACTATGAACTTTTGTTTAGGTCCATAAGCCAAAGGAACTTTCATTGACTGTGTGTCTGTACCAGTGCTATTTTTTCTAGATATAATAATATCATTAAATAAACTACCAAACGCTATGATAGTTTTTCGTAAGCTTTCGTTGTAAAAATAATTCCCTAACATTTTATATTGTCTCCGATGGTTCACCAAATGGGTTCTTTTCGGTGAAATCTAATACTGCATCAGCACTTGAGAATTCTCCTGTACCAGTTACAGCTTCTTCAATCCATGTGTTATCTGATAAAGGATCAGAAGTTACCAATGAATAATCTTCATTGATGACAAAGAATGAATAGTAATCGTCCGAATCTTCCATGAGTATTGCATCAAATATAGCATCCCCATGAGGTTCTATTGTAACCCTCGCACCTGTATGATGTGCATTATTAAGACCATCATCTCCTTGGATTGTTACGTCATTACCACTACCACTCCAAGTAAATACTACAGTCTCGGCTGCATTGTTTTGGTCTGCGTGTATTGTTAGTGAACCAGTTGCAGCATTATCTGCACCACTACCCAATAGTATTCCAGCTGTACTTGTCAAGGTGAGACTTTGAATACCGGCAACAACGCCACCATTAAGTGTTGTTGAAACTGCATTAGTCTGACTCTCACCAGTAAGTAATGAACCGGCCCCAGCTGTTGCTGTTTCAAGTTCAATCTGACCATCTGCATATATATCTGTTCCTCTTTCAAGAGCAAACAAGTTATTATACAATGTTGCACGACCAGTTTGCTCACCAAGAATCTGCCAGTCGTATGCGTCTGTTGATCTTTCAGTTTCAATGGCATCAATTGCAGCAATACCTGTATCCAAATCTTCACTAGAGTATTCAACTGTACGAGTAAATAATTTGTATACTGGTAGATTATCTAATTGAAAGAAAGGATCATCCTTATCAACAAAACTAATTTCTAAAAGTCTACCAATTGTAGGCATATAAATCCAATCACCTTCATTGGGTCTTAATGCACTAATAAGATTTGAGTTTGAGCTTACTAAATCCAACCAGCGCCTACGAGAAACTGTAAAAGTTGTTTCATCCCTTATCTCTAAACCAAATCGTGATATGATTTCTTTCTCACCTTCATAACCTTCATTGGTATCCATATACATTTCAATCATGTATGCATCAGTAAATTTCGATAAAGGAGACTCACCAAAGAGCTCGTCTTTATTTACCATCGTCCTTGGAAGATAGTAAACATCGTGACCGTATATCTGAATAGCCTCTATTGCTAAATCTTCATAGAGGAGTTGTTCTGAGATAGTACCCTTGGAGAAATAATGATTAGTTGGCATAAACTTTACCCAATATCCATGAGCAAGGGTTCTTCCCAAGTTGTCTTTGATTCATCTTCCAATTTATTAATTTCTTCTTGAGCTTGACTGTAAATGGTTTCACCGTTCATTGTGACACCACCCAACATTGTTACACCATTAAACTTACTAAGGTTCTGTCCCCATTGTTTTTTAATCAATGCCGTACTATATTTCTTTAACCACAGATCATCATAGATGTCTGTCCATGTTGTTGGGTCTAACTTTCTATATGCTTCGATAATAATATATTCATCAACATCAATATCATCTCCCCAATCCATATTAATATACAACCTTCTTTGATGCATATTAAATTGAATAGGTTTCTCACCTATAAGAATCATGTCTAGCAAATCAAGTTGCCACATAGTCATCTGATAATGTATAATAGATTCTGATGAAAAATCATAAAGATCATTCAACCTCAGTTGATATCTAATATCAAACATATTAAGATTACCACGATCACTGAAAGGTAACACTCTTAATACACTAGTAACAGATGCTGGCATTGGTAGATAAGCTTGACCAATTGACCAATCAGCTGTTTCTACACTTGTTATAACACTAGTAGTTAAATGAGGAAGTGTTAATGCAGCTGTAGTTAAAACATTACCTGTTTTTGCTGAGTATGTAACTGTCTCCGCTGCATTTGTTCCATCTGCAGCAATGGTGATAGTACCAGATTTAGGAAAACTAGTAGCGTCTGCTAGCGTTACAGATGTTGCTCCAGCAATAACATTACCAGACAAAGTATTAGTAAGTTGATCGCCGTCTGTTGCTGTCTCAGTTGTATTTACATTAGCTCTATCTACATCGGCCTGAGTTATTTTATGTTTTAGATAGACACGCTGCATACCACCATACTGAAACGTATAGAAGTATTGTAGAGCTTCATCTATTCTATCATCAATCTGGTCATCGTCTACGTTAATATCTATAACTGGATATCCTAATCTACGCTTGCACCAAGATTTTAATGTTGCTTTTGAATTTGGTATTGCCATATCTTTATCCTAATGCTATTGCCATTATCGTAGCCTTTGTTGTTACTTCAGCATCAGTAGCTCCTTTGTTGGCTACTTCTACAATATTATCCTCACTATCTTTAACATATATCTTTTGGTCAAATGTATTAAGAGCCACTTCTCCGGCCTGTAAATCATTTACTGTAGGAACTGTTTTTGGTGCTTCTGATCTTTTTAATTTAATTCTTGTGGCCATAATTAATATGTGCCTCCATCTACACTACCAGACCAAGATATAGTATCTGTTCCGGAATTATAAGTAAGTACATCTCCATCGGTACTACCCTCTAATGCACTAAAGGTATTAGCAGTATTTGCAACTAAAACAGAACCTTTGGCTGCGGCAGTAATTCCTGTACCACCTAACGTAACAGCAACCGTATTTAAATCAAGTGTTACATCTCCAGAAGTTCCACCACCCGTTAATCCTGTACCAGCAGTAACTCCTGTAATATCTCCGACTGTACTAAACAGATTAGAGATTAAAACTTTCTTTGTACTATTATCCGTTACATCCTGGATCACTACATAATCAGTTAAAGCTGCTGTAGTACCTATAGCTGTTAATTCAGAAACATCTAAATCCAATTCAACTACACCCTGATTACCACCACCTGATAGACCAGTACCGGCTGTAACACCTGTAATATCTCCAATCGGAGTTGTACCTTCTGCCGCAACAAATTTCTTTGCTGTATTATCCCACGCTAAGAATTGATGAGTAGCACTGAAAGGTGTCGTTATAGAATCAACATCATCTAAATCTAACAGTTCAACAGCACCAGAACCATAAGTCATACCCTTCTGGCCCCAACCAACTTGAGCAGACAATACTTTATTAATGACCTTTGCTACTTTACTATCAAAAGATTCTTCAACAGGAACTGCAACTTCTTCTTCTATCGCAATGTTGTTGAGATAACCTACAGTCTGTTCTACTGCATTACCTTCAAGTATTCTATATTCTTCTGCTGGTAATTCTTGTTTATGTTTTTCCAGCATTTGTGCAACATCAGAAACCATCTGTGCTGCCTTTGAGTTTTTCTCATTGTTGAACAGAGACATCTGCCAGTTGGCGTCACCCTGTCCGACACTGGGATTATATTCTTCTGTATTATATTTTTTCTTTGTAGGTTGATTTTTGTCTATTTTACCAGCAGCATTACCAATCAGTAGTTTAGAAACATCACTGATTTCATACTTAGGTGTGACTATGGGTAGATTATAATATCTCTCTTTAATACTCATAGGCTCTTCAACCACTTCTTCCTCAACCAATTCAGGCTCAGGTTCTTTGGGTGGTGAAAATAAATCAACACCAGCAACATCACTAAACAATCCTTTGAGTGCAGAAGTTGCTTCTTCCAATGCAGCAGGATCTATATTGATGATCGGCTTCGGTGGTTCTATTACAGGCTCTTCTTCAATAACCTCTACAACTATTTCTGGTTCTGGTTCTGATAAATCCAATCCAGTCATATCTTCAAACATAGAAGATAATTCAGACATAGCAGATTCCATTTTCATACCATTATCGTCTAATGATATTACTGCTCTATCTTTTTCTACATCTTTATTGGCCTTGTCTATAACTTTCTTGGTATCAGTATTGGCACCAAATCCCATAATGGGTTTAGTAGGATCTCCAGCAACCCAATCACCATCGTCATCTTCTGGATCCAACTGCATTGGATACTCAGGGATTGCATAGTTTTCTTCTTCTACAACTTCTTCCTCAATAGGGGTTTCGGCTATAGTATCTAGCAAACCTTCAAACTCAATAAGGTTTATAGATTTACCATCGGCAGCCTTATCTAATTGGGTTAAGAAAGATTCTGTTGCAGTTGTCATTATGCTGGGTCTGCTCTAGTCACACTAGGGCTAACAGTAGCTACACCCTGTTGTATTCTTTGTATTGAATTGGGTGCTGCATCTAAGGTAGTGATTACATCATAGACATACCGACCCCTATCCAGAGTACCATATGCAGTCTGAACATCGGTTAATGCTATTGTATAAGTTCCATCTGCTGCAACAACCTGAGCACAAGTAAATGCTGACGAGGTAGATGAGCCATAAGATTTTCTCAACTTGGCAGAAACAGTCTTACCGGTTAAGTTAATTACAGTTCCAGTATCTTCTTTTGCTGTGAACTGTTCTGAGAAATCTGCGTTTTGATCTATTAATATATTACGAACTGAGGCCATAAAAAAACTCCAAAGTCTTTATTTTATAATATTTATAAGAATTTGGAGTTAGTAGTAATTGAAATTTATTACTATACGAGTATTTTTATCAGTACAGGTTGTTCCTGTATGTTTCAATTCCGCTGGAAAAGATACAAAACGATTAGCTATACTTTCTATTATCGTACCATCTTCAAATTTAGTATAACCATTATTAGTATTAACATAGAATATTGAGGTGATAGCATTGGATGGTATCTTTTCTTTATAGTCTATATGAAATCCGTGTTCTATTATAGAAGATTCTTTGGGTACTAAATTAGCTTTAATCCTTAATATATTTACTTTACCTATTTTTTCTAGAATGGGTAATATAGAATCACTAGTTTCTGGATCAAATCCACAACAAAACATATAGTGGCCGTCACCTTCCTGAACTACATAGGGGCAATAAGTCCAAGATTGAGACAATACCCCATCTTGTACTAACTTTAAATCTTCACAATCTAAAAAATTATCAACAACTACCATAATAAAAAACTACATTAAGACCAACCGAGACTTACAGCGTGGATTCTTGTATCTTTAGAAGCACCTTGATTTGCTGTGGCTACCTTCCATACCATAGATGTTCCAGCCGGTTGACCAGAAATACTTACATCATTAGCCGTTAAGATAGTATGACCACCCGATGTTCCTTGGCTTGCTAAGGTTACAGCAGTATAAGTTGTACCCCCATCTCTAGAAACAGAAGCGATAAGATCCGTATTGATTGTTGCCGTACCAGCACCATTTGTATATGTAAGTACCACATCAGCTTTAGTCGGTTGTGCTTGTGCTGTCTGGGCATTAGATACAAGGGTCATATTACCATAAACAGTAAACTCAGTTTGTGGATATCTAATTTGAACAATGCCTGAACCACCGCCAGCTAGCTTACCACCCCCACCGCCACCTGTGTTCGCACCACCAGCACCACCTTGGGTGTCGCTCGCACTGCCGTTTGCGCCAGAATTTATTGCACTCCCGCCTCCAACTCCAGCTGAGCCGCCTGCCTGAGTTCCACCACCACCGCCGCCACCAATACCACCGTTACCCGCATTATTGGCGTATGTAGCACCAGCGCCACCACCACCCCAATAGTAATTATTACCATCAAGGTTATATTGTTTCCCAACACCACCAGCGCCAGAGGGCCCAGAACCCGTCGCAGTCCCACCAACTCCGCCCAGGCCGGAACCACCGGGCCCAGAACTTACAGCACCAGTAGGACCATCAAAACCACCAAAACCTGTGGCCGTTCCGCTTACAACCGCTGGTATTGTTCCAGTACCGCCCGCATTGGCCGGTTCACCGCCACCACCACCATTTGCACCATTACCACCAACACTTCCGAACCCACCACCACCACCACCTGTCGCAGTTTCTCCAAACCCTGTAGTACTAGCACCAGCACCACCTTGGGTACTCTGACCAACGCCACCGGCACCAATTACGATTGCATAGGTTTGAGCTGTAACTCCATAAGCGGCCATAGTAATCATACCACCACCAGCACCACCGCCGCCTTGGGCGTTAGCAGAACCACCCCCACCACCTACAAGCATCACATCTATGTTGCCAGATGCTGACGAAATAAAGTTTCCATTAGCAGTAAAGGTATGTGTTCTGTAATCTGTTCCACCAGATGAATAGGTAGTTACAGTTCCGCCAGTAGGCCATGCTGTCGAGGCCCCGTTATAATATTTTCCAGTCGAATTTCTTAACTCACCAGTAGAAGCAGAAGCATCTACACCAGTAGCATCTTCAAAAGCATCCACTGATTGGTCTACTAAATTATAACGAGCCAAATTTCCGTTTGCCTGTGTCTTGAAAGCAAGAAGGGCTATGTCAGCTTTCTGAGCAGTAAAATCTGGATCAGGAGCAAGAGTTAATTGTGCAGCAGGAACAGAACCACTTGATAGATTAGAAGCATTAGCTGGGTCTACTGCCAGCTTTGCATTTGTTATTGTACTGTCTGTTATATCAACAGAAGCTATAGTACCATCAGCTATTACTCCGCCAACTACTTTTGTTAATGTCATATTAAGACCACCCTAATGATACTGCTTGTATTCTTGTTTGTAAGGCAACACTCTGGACTAATGTTTTTATTCTATATTTCATATTATATGGTGCTGTTATTGTGCTTGTTATTGTTTGATCGTGTGAAGTCAAAATAGTATGACCACCTGTTGTTCCTTGTGATGCTAATGTAAATGCAGTCCAAGTTGATCCGCCATCCGCAGAAATCTCCGCTGTTATATTAGTATTTATAACCGCAGTACCAGCTCCATTAGTATAAGTAAATACAATATCACCCTTAGTCGGAGCGGCTTGAGCTGCTGTTGCAGTTGATACAAGAGTCATATTGTTATAAACTTCAGTACGATAACGCAACCCAATAAAACCTGATCCTCCAGCGGCTCCACTGCTAGTTGATGGTGTGCCTATATGGGATGACCCGCCTCCACCACCACTTCCGGTATTTACTGTACCAGCAACCGCAGCTGTTGCATTATAGTTCGCCCCATTACCGCCGCCACCTGTACCGCCTGTTCCACCCGCTTTAGGAGATCCTTGGTATCCACCACCACCACCGCCTCCACCGGCAAAATATCCACTCACACCATAAGAAGTAAAGTTTGAAAACAATAGCCCATCACCACCAGCACCACCTTCATTATTTATTGGCTGCTTATCAGTATTACCAACCTCTCCAGCGCCACCACCACCAGAGGCGGCTTGTTCTGTATTCTGTGCTGTTATGTTTCCACCGCCGGTATTGCCGTAAGAGGTTGCACCTGAAAACGATGCTTGTATTGATGAGCCTCCAGAACCAGCACTTGCGGTGTTTCCAAATTGTGCGGATGAGCCACCACCGGAGCCACCATCTAATCCGTCAGGATCGGGCGCACCATAGGCCCTACCACCACCACCACCTTTAGCCGTAAGTGTTAAACCACCACCTTCCGCATTAACATTAAAAACGGTATCTGAACCAGTAGTACCGTCTGTAGTTGCACCACCACCACCACCACCAGCACCAATTGTTAGATCGTAGATAATAGTAGGTACTGTTACATAATCAGTATCATGTACAATGCCACCGGAGCCACCACCGCCGCCCATGTAGTATCCAGCACCACCACCAGCACCAGCAACAGTAAGCACTTCTGTTTGTATAACATCTGTAGGACAAGTCCAAGTAGCAGAACCTGTAGAAGTAAATGGAGTTACAGTATAACTACCCACAACAGATCCACTATAATACTTACTTGCATTTCTTATTTCATTAGTAGAAGAACCAGCATCTACTCCAGAAGCATCCTCAAAGGCATCCACAGTCTGGTCTAACAAATTGTATTTTGCTAATGAGCCATTTGCAGCTGCCTTAAAACCAAGGAGTGCAATATCATCCTCAATACCTGTATAGTCTATTGCGGGAACATTTCCTAATTGTGCTAAAGGAACTGACCCACTAGAAATATTAGAAGCATTGCGTGGATCTACTGCCATATCAGTAGATGTTATAGTAGTATTGGTGAAGTTGGAATCCGTAACGGTCCCATCTTCTATCATGTTACCTGGAACGACAGTGAGACCCATTGTTCAGGCTCCTACTAAGGTTTCGGATTGGCGTCTTTGACAGCCTTCAGAGCAGTATAAAATTCTGTTGTCTTTACTTTTGCAGCAGTCCAGTCGCCAGTGTCTACAGCGTGCCATAACATATCTAATTGGTCACCTATTGTTGGGTATGCAGCTTCTCGTTTTTGTGCATAGGTTCTATCATCAGTACCAGCTGGCTGAGCAGAAAAAGATGAACCATCATATGCACCACCGATGTAAGCATTAGCATCAGATAATATAAATTTTGCAGAATCAGCGTGAGGTGTAGAACCATCCCATTCTATGATATTAGTTACTGTACCACTTTCTACTATTGCGTATTTAGCCATTATTTAAACTCCCATACAATTACTATTCCTACGGCCCCTGCGTCAGAATCGTATGCAGTTCCAGAATAGGCGTGAGCGCCACCTCCACCAGACCCATATCCTCTTGGTGGCCTAGATACAGTTGTTCTAGTTTGCATCCTTGGCATACCACCAAAACCCATCATTGAAGTTCCGCCAATAGGCATAGAACCGCTATACCTAGAAAACCCATCGCCACCTTGGACGTTTATATCTCCACCTGTTGCTGTTGCTCCCACAGTTGGTTGATCGTTTGTTGTTACACCACCATCCCCACCATTAGCGGTAATCGTATTTGTGCCGTCAGCCCAAGAAGAATCACCACCATCGTTTCCTGCGGAGGTAGAACTTGTTGATCCAGTAACAGCAGAACCGCCTGCTCCCACGGTAATGGTAGATGTTGAAATTGAAGAAACATCAAGGAATTTTTTAGCGTAACCCCCTGCCGCACCACCTTGCACTTGTTCAGTATTTGGACTATTTGATCCACTCCCACCAGCACCCTGTACTTCCATAATGACTTTTGTTATTCCGGTTGGGCGTGTCCATGTTCCAGAACTTGTAAAGGTTTGTACTGATGCTAGACCAGATTCTGCCGCGGCCCAACTTGCCACCCCAGCAGTAGTTGCCGATAAAACTTGACCGGATACTGAAGG
>ENA-OREN01004411-OREN01004411.1-marine-metagenome-genome-assembly--contig:-NODE-4411-length-12278-cov-4.709122_pt1 | contig 12278 bp, 15 predicted proteins | sample MGYA00248624_ERZ508555 | MGnify/ENA primary metagenome ERZ508555 (study PRJEB26222, sample SAMN06267773) | marine metagenome | isolation source: Saanich Inlet, British Columbia, Canada | place...
GTGTTGGCTCCACTCTTTTGGCATCTCCCAGCGATCATGATTTACCACTATCCATCTGGTGTCCGGATCCGAGTATCCCATCAACTTGTGGAACTGGTAGATCCAGTAACTGGGATCAACCGGTCTTTTGATGTAGGTGTATCCTTCTGATCCTGTGTACAAGTTATTAATTTTGCCTTTCTCTAACGGATGTAGGTCAAAACCCAACATGAATATTGCCTTGGGCTTGAATGTAAGTCCCAACACACCAGCATATGGTCCGGTACCCCAATGGAAAGGTTCGTCCTGTCTCTTGTCACCAGCATAAGGCAATTTTGGAAATTCTTTTACATTGGGCCAATTGGCAAACTGGCCAGCCCATCTGTCTCGTGTGTGTATGGTTGTGCCTTTACCAACAGCATTTACTGCCTGCTGGCACATATGCCGGTCCGCACACACAAGATATTCTGTGACGAAATCCCTGTAGATTGCGTTGCAACCAATCACTGTACTGAAAGATTTAAGTGGTGAAATATCAAAACCTCTACGGCTCTCACCATTGCCTATTATAGAAACATACTTGGTCATAATGCTATTTAATCACCCCTTTAGACTGCTTTAGAGCAACGCACACTGCTGGTAAAGGCTCAGTTGGAATAGTTGTACATATCACTAATTTCCGTTGATTAAATGCCATACGGTAAGATATTTGTCCCATGCCTTTTGCAGTGTAGGATACTTTCTCCTCAGTGCAATCGCCTCTGCGTTTACCATTTCCGCCTCTTCGTATGCCTGCTCTTCATCCTTGGCCTGCTGTGATTGTTCAACTAAAATCCTGTCACCGTTTGGTAACTGTTCGTACACGGTCTCACCACCGTCAGGCGAAACATATATTGGATTGATCCTTCTTGCTTTTCTTGGCATCAGTAATAATTTTTATGATCCGCACTTGGATGTGTGTATCTCATGCCTCCCACATGATCCGCGTCTCCCTCGTGCCTTGGGATGAAATGTATGTGTGGCCACATGATGGTCTGTCCTGCCGGTATACCAATGTTCATACCAACGTTGAAACCTGCTATCTCTCCTGCCTTGATCTTCTCATTTCCGTAGTCGTATGCCATGCCGTAGGACCTGCCCAGGAAGTGTGCATTATCTTCCTTAGGTATGAAAAGTTTGTGTCCGGGTACGCACGGATATCTGTCATTGAAAACGTAAGTGAAATCTGACTCCATGACTGGTGTGTCATTGCCCAGCCACACGCTCTCGTCTACACTGTCAACGGGTTCATATGGTTTCTTGTAGATAGGTTTTTTTGATTGCATTTGTTTTGATAATTCCTATCCTTATATTACTAGAATTTGGTTTGTGTTGCAATCTAATTTTTTCCCAGTGCTTGGTTCTTGTAACGGATGGATTGTATTCTAATACATTCAGTAAGTTTACCAAGGCCTTCCTTACTTTCTCAGCACCTCCATGTTTCTTGCAGGTGTCAGATCGTCCCACGTGTACTATTTTGTTTTCAATCTTGATCTTGTACACACAAGGCAGTCTGACCCATTTTGTGACAGGATCCTTTTTGTGTGTGATCTTGTAGTCTTTGATTGTGTATAGGTCTTCTATGCTGTACCACTTCATGACAACATTCCAACGAAGTATGCACCTACTATGCAACCTGCGATCCCAAACACAACGTCGTCCCAACTCCAGTGTCCCTTGCTCCATAGATCCAGTGCTTCTTTTATGATAGTTGCCACCAGTCCCAAGTATATGAATGGTTGCCAGGACACCGCGAACAGTGTGAGGAACATGGCCCAAAAGAAATGCAGTTGCAGATCAAATCTCAGATAGAATAAAATAGTCGTTGCCAGTTGTTTATAGAGTAGTTTAATATCTTGCATTCTTAATTCCTAACTGCTGGAATATTTGTTGTACTTTCCTTGCCTGGAAGTAGCAGTCTTCAAGTGCATTGTGTAACCCGGTCCTCTTCTCATTGGGATCACGAGGCACTAAACTGCCCAGTGTCCTTGAATCTCTGATCTGCCAGTAGTTCCATGGCACAGGCACGTCCATTTGTGCATAGAAATTTTGTAGTATGGCGTAATCAAACAATGGTCCTTGGCACCAGAAAACATCCACTCCCACACTCCACTTATTAATGGTTTTGATCATAGCATCCAATGATATCCTGTCCTTATCGCCTAGTGCTTCTTCCATGATTTCTGGATCTTGTTTGCCCCACCAGTCTAGTGTGTCTTGCATCACATCTCTGCCTATTTCTGTCTGTGAGTCTACATCTACACGGAAATACATGCCCTGTGCGGGTTCTACGGTGGTGTATGGATCAAACTTCACTCCACCAACAGTCAGTATAGTGGCATTAGGATTTGTGGATAAAGTCTCCAGATCTATCATTGCGTGGATCATACACAATTATACAACGGAAATGTGGTAATGTCAATTAGGTGATTAATCCACACCAGGACTGGAAATGTTTTGGTAAAAAATCTAGACTTAATTTGCGTCGATCACTGAACTGTGTTAGGTAATCAAATAAATTTTTTTTATCTACTTCCTGGATATCTTTTTCTGTAATATTTCTAAGTGGCTCTAAGATGCTAGTGTCATTCTGTTGTGCAATCCAAGTTTGAAATATTTCTTTTGATTTGGAATCAAGCACATGGGGTAATAGGAACGGCCTTCCGGTAAGGAAATTTATATTAATCTTGTAATCGTTTTTGAATTTGTTATAGAAGTTATGGAAATCCAATATCGTTAGATTAGATATTGTAGAGATAAATTCAATCTCAAATCCATGGTCTGATATCATCTTGACTTTTTCGCAAAAATCCGTCCATTTACTTCCATACCTCATGAATTCAAAATTTTCTCCTGTGGTTTCCCCGGATATCTTGAAACCGATGTTCTTGCCTTGGTACTTTTTCAAGTATGTCAACAATCGTGACTTACTAACACCAAGTCCTGATATTATGTCTAACCTCTTGTCTTCTCCTTTACTAATGATCTCGTCTAACTGGTTGTTCAAAAGAGGTTCCCCTCCTACAACTACTATGCTCTTGAGTTTTTTTGCAAGACTTATTTCTTTCAAAAGCAGTTTGAAGAATCGTGACTCTGTGCTTCTGGACTTTTGTTTAACCTTTGCCCATAATTTGTGCCAGTTATCATTACGTATATCAACACCCTCTAACTTGTAACTGCCGTTGTTCTCTATATCTTTCTGCCAGCCGGTGCTCCATTCGGGACTACAATACACACAGGTCAGGTTACAATCTGTTGAAAGAGAAATTTGTAAATGTTGTAAAGGTGATTCTATATTTTTTATGAATACGTTGTCCTGGTTACGTCTAGTGCTTGGAAGACCTTGTTCTTCGTATTTGTAACAACCGTGATGACAGGATGCACATGATTTGTTTTCCAACATCAGTCTTCGGTCCTCTAGCATGGTATCTGTGTGGAATAACTTGCCGGGATTATTTTCCAACCAATCTAGGTTTACTCTTTCTGGATAGGCTTTGCAACAGTTGTAAAGAAGTCTAGATGCTACATGAACCTCCATGTCAGTAAATTTTGTCGAGCAGTAGTAATCCATGCTGATATTTAAATGATGTTCTTATGGTGTGGAAAATTATGACTCTTGGGTCGGGTCGTAGTGGTCTTGGTATTGCTTGAATTGTTCTTCAGACATACAATATATCTCACCAGAACTCTGTGGGAAATTCTGCATGGCATAAACTTTGACTTCTGCTCCGGCGGCCTCACACAATGCTTTTGTGTCGTATAGTTTTTGCTCGTACACACTCTCACAGGCACCTGCCAAACACATGTATACCACTAAAATAAATTTCATACAAGTATTTACGTACAGGCAAAATGTGTAAAACTAGCACATCTGGAAATTGGGTTTTGTGGAAAGTGTTTCCAGATCTATCATTGCATGGATCATAGTACAATTATACTATGGAAACTTGGTAATGTCAATTAGATGCTTGAATTGGAATGCTCGGGATGATTAAGACTTAACGCAGGTTTGCCGCCATTGTCTATGAACGCCTTGTATTCTGCGTAGTCTTTCTCATCTAGGCAGTGGATCTCGCCTGCTGATGTTGTGTACACATCTCTCATGTATTTGCTTACTGGTAATGCCTGTGCCATACATTCGTCGTAGGTGTTGAATTGTGCCGCATCAAACACCGCTGTACAGGTGTCTTCGGCGAAACATATAATCATTACCATAAGGAATTTCATACAAATATTTAAATCAACAATGGAGTAAGTTATATTGTACTACTTCTTCTTTTTCTGTAAAGTACGCACTTTAGTCTGTAGCCTGATGAGATCGTTGTCCAACAGTCTGACCCTGTCTATGAGTTTGATCAGTGTTGCTGACGTTGATCCAAGTTTTGGTTTTATCTGATTCACAATGTAGTTGTAGAGATACCAGATGAAGTATGCGAGGAAGAACACGGCCACCACAGGAAATCCATAATCATTTATCAGTGTTACTATGTCCATCAATCCTTTCGGGCGTCCACTTTACCGTCTGCCCTTGCGATCCTGTCTGTGTCCACAGGCAGTCCAAGTTGCTCAGACACCTCTTGATCAATCTTGAGGATGTCGTTGTTCATTGTTTTGACCCTGTTGTCCAGTTGAGTTATAACACTCTCTATGAAATTAATGCTACTGACAACTGATCCCAGGATGTACTTTATGATGACCATTATGAACGCACCTAGGCCCACTGTTGCCGCTATGGGCATTCCAAGTTCTGCTACCAGATTCCAAAAACTCATTATGTGTGTATTTAACGTGTTAAGGTATACACGTTTACAGGTTCGGTTTTGCCCTTGACTGTTATGCTGTCAACAAACTCGAAAGGGAACTTGTCGTCTATGACCTTCTTGGTTGCTTCGCCAACTATCAGTGTGTGTCCTAGTGTCTTACTTGCACTTTCCAGACGTGCCGCAAGGTTTACAGGATCACCTATCACGGAGTAATCAAATCTCTGGTCCGATCCCATGTTACCAACCAGGGCCAACCCTGAGTTGATCCCTATTCCTATCTTGATGTTTGGTAAGTTTTCTGCTGACAACTGTGTGTTCAGCATGGCCAATTCCGATTGCATCTGAGAAGCAGTCAACACTGCCAACATCTGATGATCTGCAGTCTTGAGTGGTGCATTCCAAAATGCCATTATGCAGTCACCCATGAACTTGTCCACAGTACCGCCATTAGCAATTATCACATTGGTCATGCGTGTTAGGAATCTGTTGATCAGTTTTGTAAGTTCTGTTGGATTGTCCTTGTACTGTTCTGATATGGGAGTGAACCCTCTGATGTCGCAGAACATGAAAGTCATGAACCTTGTTTCGCCGCCCAGTTTCAATAGGCTGGGATCTTTCTGTAACTTCTTGACCATCCTGGGATCAAGGTAGTGTTCAAACTGTTTCTTGATCTGTTGTCGTAGTCTACTCTGTGTTGCGAAGTTGTTGTATACTGAGTGTGACCATATTAAGAACACAGACAGCATCGTCCAGGATGGATCCACGAGGAATCCTTTGTTTGCATATGCCATGAATGCGCCGTACACAACACCAATCTCAACGAATAACAACAGAGGCACTGCTAGTAGCACACTGGTTCTCGGCAATACAAGTATCAACAGTAATAATAAGAATGCTAGGAAAAATATTTCGTATGTGTCTGCCTCTGTTGTCCTGTACAGGTAGTCACCGGTCATTGTGGTGTCAAGTGCCTGTGCTGTTATCATCTGGTCTGTGGTCAGTCCGTGTGGCGTGTACTTCAGCACACTGAGGCCAGCGGCATCCATTCCTACAACCACTATTCTGCCCTTGATCTTGTCGTCGTGTTCTCTGCTGAACACCTGCTCAACCGATAGTTGTGTGTATTGCGACGGGTCTGCATAGTTGATGTACATCTCTGCATTGTGATTGACCGGTATGCCTGCTTGTTTGCTGACCAACACTTCATTTATGCCATACTCCTTGGCAACCACTTTGATCCTTTTGCTTCTGTTCACTAATCTTATGTTCTCCAACAACATGCTTGGGTATATCTTGTCGCCAACACGTATCAACACAGGCATCTTCCTTACCACAGCATCTGGCTCTGGTGATGTCACGTTCACACCTATGCCTTTGGCGCCCACTGTCAGTAGCGTCAGCGGTGGCACTATGCCACTGTATTCGTATAGCCATGGCAACACATCACCCTTCTGTATTATTTTTGTTGTCTTGGGTATTACGTTGTCCGACTCGTTCTTGACACTCATCATCAGCACCGTATTCTTGCTCTCGCTTATCGCGTAAGAGAAAATGCCGTCCGTGTCCGTGAGTATCGTGCCCAGTTGTTCTCTGATCTCCTCTGTCATCGGGAAACTCTTTAGGTATTCCTTGCCACCCATCCTGTCCGCTTCAGCGAACAACACATTGTAGTTCACAAGCACCGCACCTGAGTCTGAGAGTCCAGCATGGAACATGGCCAGTATGTGTCTGGGCCATGGCCATTGTCCGTATCTCTTCAAGTCTGATTCTGTTATGTTGACGACGACAACCCTGTCACTGACGTCAGCACGAGGTTGTATCTGTTGGAACTTGTCCCAGGTCTTGTATCTCAGGATTTTTACTGTGTCGCTGTTGTCTACCCTGATGCCTGTCAGCACGACGGCAAAAACTATGACCATCCATATGCTGGTGAATATCTTCATTATAGTCCTGCACCTTGTCTGAATCCTACAATGACTGCTATCAACATCCACAATGCAAAAACTATAAAAGGACTCAATAGCCAGAGGTACCAGTAGTAGCGGAATATGTTCTGTCTTCGTTCTAGTCTAATCTTCCTGTTGTCCAAGAACCAATGCACTATTCTCTTGATAAAACTCTTTACGTGATTGTTAACAAACTTGGCCAATATCCAACGCACCACTCTCATGACGATCAGTATAGGAGAACTCAACACATCAAACACAATCAGGAATATGTCAACACTGAGATCGACCATGTTGTCCGCAGTCATGGCCTTACGCCATCTTTCTCGGAATGTTAGTTTCTTTTTTTCTTCCATATTATCTCTCTTGTAGTGCCTGTCCTATGCTGTTGTGGAAAGGAGTTGTCAAGTAACTCAATATCGTACGTTCGCCAGTGAGCACGAACACGTGTACTTGTACACCTGGTACCAGTTTGTACTGCATATCTCCGTTGGCAAAAATTTGTGAATCTAATTCCAATTCTATCTCGTAGTAAGACATTGTCTGTCCTTGTATAGCATCTGGTGATATTGAAATCAGTTTTGCTTCTATGGGTAGGTATGTGAATGCTTCACTGCTTGCCAGTTTAATTTTTGCGGATTGTCCCACTTCAACATATCCTCTGTCCTTGACCTGTAGTTGTCCTTGCACTATTAATTTTTGATCCAATGGAACAAGTATAGCAAGGGCGTCTCCTTGTTTGACAACAGAGCCTGGATTTTTGTATGTGAGTTCTTGTATTCTGCCATCTATGTTTGCTCGTATATGGTAAGGCTCATATCCAACTCCTGGATTGATTGTGATTATGATGTCACCTTTGTTCACCACTGCTCCTTGCTTGTGATGAACTTCTACAATCTCCCCTGTCACCATTGTACCTAATTTTGTGATGTTCTTTTCAGGTATCACAAGTCCATTGGCCACTGTTGTTATATCAACCTTGGCTTGCCATGCCCACACGAACAGTGAGACAAATAGAGTTGTCAACAAGACAAAGAATTTATTGTTTGATGAAACTGATGATTTCTGCTGTTGCTCGGTCACGTCTTGCTATTGCCTCCTTTGCTTTGGCGTATTTGTTGGCACCTTGCAGTGCCCTCGCCGCCAATATGTTTGAACCTATCAGCAGTCCCACGTCCAGTGTGCCTGCAATTATCTGCATGGCACCCACTGACATTATCACCACTGTCATAAGTCCTGTTAAAAATATCTCCAAGTTCGCTGTGCTGTCACTCTGTAGGCTCAGGTTCATTCGTTGTGCTGTCAACACCATCATGATGACCATGAATATGGCCGCGATCAGTGCCGCTGTCCAATTTATGTAAAGTAGAACGACGAGAAACGCCAACACGAATGGCCAGTCAAGGATCCACCCTGTGATGCTGGAACTGGTTGCACCTTTGATTGTTGCCCCCGCGACTTCCAGTTTTTTGAACTGTTCTCCTGTGATCTGTGTGCCTTTGATCTTCTTTGCATACGCATTCAACAATGGAGTGAATATCCTGATGTTCAACTGCTGTATCATGCCTGCCCTGTTCTGTCTGAATCCAAATTCAAACGCCAACAACAGTATGGCACCCATGGCCAACGATATCAGCGTTGATGTGACACCCGATGCCAGGTACTTGTTCAACACGATTATCACGAACAGTGCAGGTGCCAACGCACAGATGGCGATGATCAAACTGCTGATCAACAGCATTATGGCTGTGACTTTGTCGCGAAATAGGTGTCGTAGGAAACTAGTCATTATATGTGTATTTAAATGATTTGGTAATTAAAGAATCGGGTCTACCAGTCCTAATACCTTGTGCAATTGGTACCTAGCGATCTGCCAGTCTATCTGTGCGTTCTTGTACGCAACCTCACTCATAAGGTGTGCTGTCTTCATGCCAAACACTGCCATGATGGGTGAATTACCTGCTTGGAAGTCGGCCAGTGTTAGTTTGTACATCTCATCGTTGATCTCCACTGTTCTCTTCAGTGTTTCTAGGTTCTGTTCAACCAACACGTAGTTGTTCCATGCATTTGTAAATTGTTCCTGTGTGCTTCTCAAGGTGTCAGCGTATCTCAGATCCGCCGCCCTCAGTCTTTTCCTGTCCGCACTGGTCATGTGTTTGTTCTTTGTGTTGAACAGTTTCCATGTCATCGTGATGTCTGCTCTCCACTCTTCTTTACGAGAACTGTTCGTGTCGTAACCACCTGCAAGTTCTCCGTCCTTCTCTGTGTAAGAAAGTTTGCCATCGACTCTAGGTTTGAATTCTGCTTCGTCAAACCTCACCTGCTCTTTTGCTATCATGATGTCCATGCTGGCAATCTTCAACGCAGTGTTGTCTGAAACAGGCGCACCCTGTACAGGTATAATACCCAGTAGGTCCACTAGTGGTTTAGGCATCTGTGCTATGTTCTTCGGTTCAAATCTCCAGACGTTCTGGAATCTCTGTATGGCACTGTCTAATCCCAGTCTGCTGGTCATTGACAGTGTTTGGTATGTTCTGTACTGCTGTTCAATCTGCAGTTGTTCCAGTTTAGAACCTTCACCTTTTTTGACTTTTTCTATGGTCATTGCCAATGTCACTTTTGCGTTGGCTTCTACTTTTTTGTTTGCTTCATGTGTGTTGTAGGCCTTCTGTAGATTCAACCAGGCATTGATGGCTTCCATAACAACATCTTCTTTGACTAGTTCCAGTCTGTAGTAGGCCTGCTGTGTAGTGTGTTTGGCCTTGTCTATAACTGAATTCGTTCTGCCTGCGTCCCATATCATCTGTGTCACAGTTATTGATTTCTGTATGCCCTGTTTGGAGTCGTGTGTGATCGTGTTGTTGGGATATGTTCCTTTGGCAGGTGTCCTGTCATCTTCCCAGTTGTTTCCTATTGATATAGTGACCTGTGGATGGTATGCCGTGTACTCAGACTTCAAAGTTTCTTTTGCGGCCTCGTAGTCCTGTTCTGCGGCTATTATCTTCTCGTTCTCAACGATTAATTTTGGCAACAGTTCACGCAGTTTCCTCCAATCTACTTTTTGTTCTGTGTCTATATCTGCCCAGGCTTTCTCTTCTGCTTGTTGTACAAGTTTCTCATCTGATTTAGTGTCTACTTCTTTCTTGGCAATTTCTTTTTTAATCTCAGGTTTAGCAGTGTCCTCGACAGGAGTGTTAGCCAGTTGTTCTTCTTCCACGTGTTGTTCTACTTTTTCAACAACACTTTTCTCTTCTTTTAATTCTTTGACTTTCTTCTCTGTTATTTTGACTTCTTTCTCTATCTCTTGGACCTTCTCCACCTTCTCTACCACCTTAGGTGCTTCCTCCACTTTGTCCTTGAATTTCTTCAGTGGACTTGCTTCCTTGCCCACAACCTTGAACTCACCAACTTCGCCGTTGATGTCTTTCGTACGTATCCTAGCACCCATGCCCGTGCCTGCCTTGCACTGCTCCCTGACGTAGGTAGGGGTCTCCTCAACCAATTGCCACTCGCACTCCGCCAGGGCAACATTGAAGTTGAACATCAGAAATATTAATATGTAGACTGCTAGTTTCCGCATAATGTACCCATATTTATGTTACCACGGTTACCTGGTCCGCTGTGCCTGTGTAGTCCTCCAGTGTGAACTGCATGTCGTATGTGCCGTCGTTGTTGTGGTCTATCTTGAACAGTGTGCTGTTGGTCAAGGTCCTTGAGATACTTGCTCCGCTTGTTATCGCACTGATGTCTATCTTGTCGCTTCCCACTGTGTAGTCTTCGATTGTGTCTGTGTTGGTGGCATCTGATTCTGTGGTCGCCGTGTACAGGAAAGTGTCGGCACCGTCCAACCCTAATAGGTCGTCCGCACCAAGTCCGCCCCATATCACGTTGGCGTCGTGGTTACCGATCACTGTGTCGTCCGTGTCCGAGTTGGCAGTGCCGTTGTATCTGTGTGTGCCGGCGCCAGTGAACACTGTGTTCTGTAGCATGTAGTGGAGCAAGTTCTCAGAATAGACGTCACCACCCTCGCCCCATATGGTTGTTTCTGTCCTGCTGTTGTCCGGGTCACAGCCACCACCTATGTAGCAGTCCAACGGTATGTGTGAGTAGTACACGTGACCCGAGCCGTAGCCGTACCAGAAGTCAGTGGCGTAGTTGGTGTTCTGGTCATCGTCGTATATGGTCACTATCGCATCGTTGGGCAGTGATGAGATTAGTGTTCTACCATGGGTGGTAGAACTACCGCCGTCCAGTGTTCCGTCACGTCCACCGAGCGAGGTGGAGTTGGCGAGTGTGCCAGCCGGTCCGTTGGCCAATAGTCCGTTGAGGTCAGCGAAAGTGACGTCATCGGCATCTTGCGGACTAGAATTATTCACACCACTACTCGTGTTACCTAAAACTTCATTGTTTGAATAACTTCTGTCATGGAATATCAGTGTGCCACCTGCGTATATCCAGTCGTTCAAGGCTCCGCCTGACGCCATGGCATCTTTAAAAGGATTGGCTGTGCTGTAACTTTCCGTTACCCACATCAGATCAAGTGGTGCAAGTGTGCTGGAAGTGAAACTGTTCATCGTTGTCGCCGTGTGGCCCAATCCGACCTCCACGAACGATTTCATGTGTATCTCAGGACCTGTGTTACCTGTGGTCTTCTGATTGGTTCCAGAATTCTGGTAGTGTACACCGATGTTCTGTTTGTAGGTGTACGTTGGATTGTTCTCATTCACGTCCGTGACGTTCACGGTCTGTGTGGTTGTGGTTGCGTTGCCCCATGCGTCTGTGGCAGTGACCGTCAAACTGTAACTGGTTGTGGTCTCGTAGTCCAGTGCCGCCGCGGTCGTTATCGCACCTGTGCTGGAGTTGATTGTGAATGCGTTGCCTGTGTTGCCTGCCGTGATTGAATAAGTGATTGTTTCACTCTCTGCATCCGAGGCAGATATTGTCGCCACCGACGTGCCTGTGCTGACGTCCTCTGCCAGTGACACAGCACTGGTGTTTGATATCTCAGGTGAGTGGTTGTTCTCTACTGTGATCTGCCATTCGTCAATGTCTGAGGCTCCGTATGGATCCTGTACCTTTAACAATATGTTGTATGTGGTGTCCTCAGTGACTGAGAATGACGAGTCCAATGTTATCCTGTTGCCTACTATTTTCAACTTGCCAGTGGGATCATTGAATATCGAAAACGTCAGTTGGTCACCGTTGGCATCAGACCCATACACGTAACCCAGTGTGTCGTTCACTGCTAGATTTTCATTGACTGTGACTGCGTTGGGCATGTCCAACCATGGGGCCACGTTGATGTTCTGATCCTCGGCAAGGTCCTCTATGAATTGATCGAACCAATTGTCCGCCTCCAGTTGGATATTGTAAAGTTCTTCGTTGTTGTCCACCACATAGAAGATATCGTTCATCTCTTCTTCCTGTGCATAGTAGTCATCTGCGTCGTTAACATCGTTACCGGCACCCTCAATGAATTGGTCCATCTGTGCCGCGTTGATTATGAACATGTCCTGCACGTTGTCATCAATGTCCATTTCCTGTATCTCTT
>ENA-OREN01004414-OREN01004414.1-marine-metagenome-genome-assembly--contig:-NODE-4414-length-12273-cov-4.570761_pt1 | contig 12273 bp, 13 predicted proteins | sample MGYA00248624_ERZ508555 | MGnify/ENA primary metagenome ERZ508555 (study PRJEB26222, sample SAMN06267773) | marine metagenome | isolation source: Saanich Inlet, British Columbia, Canada | place...
CCGAGCTAAAAACTGCCCGGGACAAACTTCTTGAGACCCGCAGTCGGCGTATCCGCCCTCTGCTTGATGACAAGATCCTCACCTCCTGGAATGCCCTGATGATCAGTGCCATGGCAAAAACGGGAAGGGTTCTTGACGATGCCGACAGAATAGAGAAAGCCGCACGCGCCATGAAGTTTATTCTCACTCATCTGCGAACACCTGAAGGAAAACTCCTGCGGCGTTATCGTGATGGAGAAGCCCGCTATGACGGTTACCTGTGTGACTACACCGCTACCGCAACCGCATGCATGGACTTATACGAAGCCACTTACGAGTCTCATTATATTGAAACTGCCCGTGATTTGATGCAAAGAGTGGAAGATAAATTCTGCAATGAAAATGGAACTTTTCACGAGACGGCCAACGATGGAGAAGAGCTTTTAGTAAGACAAGTCAGCGGTTATGATGGGGTGGAGCCCTCTGGGAATAGTAATGCTGCTCTAGCTTTTCTGAGGCTTTCTGCCTATCTTGCTGAACCGAAAATGTTCCTCAAAGCGGAGAAAATATTTTTAAGCTTCAGTGATGAACTGATGGAGTTCGGTCTTAACTCAGCATTCATGCTTCAAGCTCTGCATTTATATCTTGGTGGACTGAAAGAAGTGGCCGTTGTGGGCAAAAGAAATGATCCTGCCACTCAAAAAATGCTCGACACACTACGTAAAGGGTTTTACCCGATTGCAGTTTTTGCTTTTGCCTATGAGGATGAAATTGAAAATGCCGGAAAACTCATTCCTTTACTGAAAGACCGGAAACTGATGAACGGAAAAGGGACCGCTTATGTCTGTCGGCAGGGAGCCTGCCTGGCACCCGTTCAGTCTGCAGAAGAATTAGTGAAACTATTGAGTTATGAATGAAGAAGCTCTATTATAGAATACTAATTTCAAACCTTCGAGAATGATAAATTCAATGCGAACAGAATTGATAGATAATATGGTCAACACCGCCTTAACAGGCGAATCGATTTCTTATGACCAGGCTTTAGAATTAGAAACTCTGACCCACGAAGAATTGGACTATCTCTTTATCGGGACCAACCGCATTCGTGAGCAATTTAAAGGACAGGACGTTAAAATCTGTTCCATCGTCAACGCAAAGTCCGGGAAATGCGTGGAAGACTGTTCCTTCTGTGCTCAATCGAGTTCATTCCAAACCGATTCGCCGGAATATGAGTTGATGGATGTCGAAGAAATTGTTGCGGCCGCAAAAGAAGCGGAAGCTTTTGGGTCCAATGAATTCTCCATCGTTGCCTCCGGGACTTCTCTCGATGACCGGAAAGAATTGGATCGGGTGATTGAGGCTATCAAACGTATCAAGGCTGAAACGCAGCTCGAAACCTGTTGTTCCCTCGGATTAATGCCAATGGAACATTTGAAGGAGCTGAAAGAAGCCGGACTGGATCGATGCCACCATAATCTGGAAACCGCAAAAAGCCATTTTGATAAAATTGTTTCAACCCACACCTATGAGGATGAGGTAAATGCCGTACAGAATGCCAAGGCCGCAGGATTACAAGTCTGCGTAGGTGGGATTTTTGGGATGGGAGAATCGTTTACGCAAAGGGCAGAACTGGCTTTCTCAATTCGCGATTTGGGAACACAATCGTTCCCCATAAATTTTCTAAAACCGATTGAAGGGACTGGGCTGGACCATCTCGAACCCATGGAACACTATGAAGCACTTAGAACGATCTCTCTAATGCGCCTGATTTTACCGGATATAGACCTATTCGTCTGCGGAGGAAGGGAAGAAGTGCTAACCGATCAGCAAGAACAACTTTTCTCTGCGGGGGCCAATGGAATTTTGGGGGGCAACTACCTCACAACCAAAGGCCGAGACCCTAAAAGAGATATAGAAATGATTGAAAACCTGGGATTGCACCCGGTTTACACTTCTATATAATTACCGCCATAATAAAAACCCCTTTTCCCGGATGGGAAAAGGGGTTTAATTTATTCAGTCATACCAAACGAATTACGCCAGCAGGTTTTCTTCAATAACCTTTTTAATTTCTGCTTTCGATTTTACTCCCACAACCTGCTGAACCACTTGTCCGCCCTTTATAAAAAGGAGAGTGGGGATACCACGGATACCATAAGTGGTTGCAGTATTGGGATTATCGTCTACATTCAATTTTCCAACCAGAATCTTATCTTCAAACTCACCGGCAAGCTCTTCAACGGTAGGAGCAAGCATTTTACAGGGCTGGCACCATTCGGCCCAGAAATCAAGCATAACGGGTTTATCAGACTTTATAACCGTTTGCTCAAATTCCGCATCGGAAACCGTAACCACTTTGGCTGACATAAACTACTCCTTAAATTATAAAAGAAATAATTTCCCTAAAATTGGGATATTAAGGGAAAATCATCAACATTTTAGTTAATTAGCAAAAATCGCCTGCGAATGAAAACTTTCTTCAATCAAACTGAAAATGACGATCACATAGGAATGATTTTTTTGATACTATCATACTCCCCTATAACCAGCAAGTTCTTTGCCGGGTACTCTTGGGGAGAAATCAAATAAAGCCCCTAAGTTAAATGACTTGGAACAGGAGATATAATAATGGCTGATGTTGTCAATTTTTTTGCGTATGGAGAGTTAATCAATGAAGATTTTTTTAAAGAGCAGGGTCTGGAGTATATAACCAAAACTTCTGTCACTCTCTCGGCCTGGAGGCTGGTTTTCAACAAAATCCCCATTGATAACGGGGGAATAGAAAACCTGGGGTTGGCTAACATTGAACCGACTAATGATAATGCCGGAATGATGCACGGAGAACTTTATGCGATGGATGAAAAGCATATTCCTAAACTGGATGAATATTTTGGCCACCCTAATGAATACCAGCGAAAAGTGCTGCGCTTCAACCGCCACGATTTCATCCTGATTAGTGGGCTGACATATATCGCTCGACCCGATAAAATTGGGACTAAACTCAAACCCAACAAAGCCGCCCTGAAAATTCTTAAGAAAGCAAAGAAACTTTTCCCCATGCTCTACTTTTCCCGATTGATGAACACCCCTACCTGTGATTAAGCCCGAGAATCCGACATGTTCACAGCTTATGTGAGAAAACCCGGACTAAAATTTTCTCAGGCCTTATCGGAGCACCCTGAGAAAAATGATATCGACCTTGCTGTCGCCTTGCACCAGCACCAGCATTATGTCCGGGCACTGAAAGAGGTCGGGGGAAGCGTGGAATACCTGCCACCTCAGGACCATTTGCCCGATGCCACCTTCGTCGAAGATACCGCCGTTATTCTGGAAGATAAAATCCTGCTTTGCCCGATGAAAGAACCCTCCCGCCAGGAGGAAGTCCAATCCACCGCCACGGCACTGAAAAAATACCACGATTGTGTGACCCTCGATTCCCCCGCAACGCTTGATGGTGGGGATGTGATGAGCACTCCCGATGTGATTTTTGTGGGGCTTTCCAAACGCAGCAATTTGGCAGCTGTGAAAGCACTCTCCAAGCTCACATCTAAAAAAGTGGTTCCGGTAACTGTGACAAAAGGATTGCACCTCAAAAGCGCCACCACCTTTCTTGGCAACAATCTTTTAATACTAGATCCTTTACGAATAGATGCTTCAAATTTGAAACATTTTGATTGGATCGAAGTCACCGAAAACGAATCTTATGCCGCCAATTGCCTGACATTAGGAAACTTTGTTCTGATGCCAACCGGATTCCCAAAGATCAGCGAGAAAATTCGTGCGCATGGGCTTGAAACAAAAGAACTGGAAATGAGCGAATTCGAAAAAGCCGATGGCGCAGTGACCTGCTTAAGCTTAATCTTTCCGTCGTGCTAGCGTCACCGCCTCATTGCCACCAGCCACTTGGCCGGTTAGTTCCAACGAGCGGAATCGGGAGTGGCGTTTCGAATTTTGGAGAGGTGGACGAGGTTGATTTTCATTTTGAGAAAATTATGTAGGAATTCTGCGCGAAGAAGCACATCCTGCTCCTCAAGAAAAGTTTGTTTCTGTTCCAGAGAAAGATCCAACCGATACGCGAACCGGCCTACAAACTGGCTGAGTAGGTTGCCCAAATTCCAGTCGGGCTCATTTTTCAGAGAGTTTCCCTCCGGGATAAAGCTTATAAATTCCCTGTACTGGTCAATTAAGCTGTCACGGATTGGATTGGGTTTTTCACTAATTTCCTGTTCATTCTTTTCTTCGAGGATATCTATTTCTGCTCGACGGTAGGGTTTTCCATCGATCTCCTTTAAGATGCGGAACCGATGCAGTCCAACCAGGGTGAAGTTGAATTTTCCATCAGGGTGGTGAATTTCCTTTGCAATGCTTCCCACGCAACCTATGGTAAATAGGTCTGGACGGTCAAAATAAGCCGATTCCCAATCTGGCTTTAGAAGAACCATGCCAATTTTGCGTTCCCCTGCCAGGGCGTCAGAAGTCATTTGACGATACCGAGGCTCAAAAATATGCAGAGGCAAGGGGGTGCCAGGATAAAATACTGTTGAAGGCAAAGGAAAAAGAGGAATGATACCTTCTTGATTTGAATCTTTTGTCATAAATTCCTTATCTTAAATGAATACGTGAGCATTGTAACATCTAATCTGGCAACAGGAAATTTGACAATTGCGGTTAATTTTTTTAATCTGATAAAGCATGATTGCCCATCCCGAAAATACTTGTGTTGAAATTCAAGCCTCGCTGACCCGTTCCGGGTTATTTACGGAAGGTTCTTCTGATTTGGGAAACAGCTGGCGGATCTCGCCAGAACCGTTTTTTCTCTCCCCAGAAGATACGGAGTTTTTTCATCAGCTTGGCCCGCATCTCCTAAAGTTTTACAGCTCCTGGAATGATCTTTATCTGGAAAGTGTCAAAGGAACCAAATGGTTCGCTCAATATCTCGATGCGGGGAAACCTAATGAGCTAGTTGAGTTTGGCAGAATGAAACGCTTTCGACGAACCCTGCCATCTATCATTCGACCTGATGTGATTGTGACAGAAGATGGATTTGCTGTAACGGAACTGGACTCAGTTCCCGGTGGGTTCGGACTGACGGCTGAACTCATGTCCTTATATAAAGATCCTTCCTGGAAGATTGTTGGCGACTCCGAGGGTGGAATCCCGAAACAATTTTATCAAATGGCCGAATCTCTGGCTAAGCAAGAAAAGCCTTGTGTTGCCATTGTCGTCTCGGATGAAGCGGGAGACTATCGAAGTGAGATGGAATGGCTTGCAACCCTGTTAAATAATAAAGGCTTGCCCGTTTATACCGTTCATCCCAAAGAGATTCAATTTCGAGAAGAAGGACTGTTTATCCTAAATAACGGAGAGTGGCTTCGGATCGATGTCTTGTATCGTTTTTTCGAGTTATTTGACCTCAAAAATATCCCAAAGTCTGAGTTGATGATGTACGCGGCAAAAAAAGGTCAGGTGGTGACCACCCCCCCTTATAAGACCTGTTTGGAAGAAAAACTCAGTTTTGCCTTGTTCCATCATCCATCCCTGAAACCAGATTGGGAAAAAGCATTGGGTTCTGAAACTTTTAACACCTTATCCCATCTAATTCCAGAGACTTGGATTCTGGACTCCAATCCTCTACCTCCTTACGGGGTTATCCCTGGATTGCAGCTAAGAGGTGCTCCCGTTCAGAATTGGCAGGAAATGATGGATTTGACCCAAAAAGAACGGGAAATGGTTATCAAGCCCTCGGGTTTCTCTCCAGAATCATGGGGAAGCCGGGGAGTGGTAGTGGGACATGATGTTTCAGGGGAAATCTGGCAGGAAACATTGACGAAAGGTTTGCAAAGATTTCCCGACCAAACATCGATATTACAAAAGTTTTATAAAGGGAAACGAGTGCCCATTTCCTATCTAGACCGAAACTCCGGCCAGATGGAAACCATTCAGAGCCGAGTACGACTGACCCCTTATTATTTTGTGTCAGAAAATACTACTCATCTGGCAGGCATTTTGGCTACACTTTGCCCTCAGAATAAAAAGAAAATTCACGGTATGGCGGACGCAGTAATGGTACCTTGTGCCACAAGAGATTAAAGGTAAATTAGAAGTGATGAAACTCTATAATTTAGATGGGTGCGGTTACTGTGCAATGGTTAGAGAAGTTCTAGCCGAAATGAGCCTGGAGTATGAGAAAATTGAAGTTCCTTGGCCCCATCAGGAACGCAAGGAAGTTTACAAGGTATCGGGGCAATCTACAGTCCCGGTTTTGGTGGATGGAGAGACCATCCTTGATGATGAATATGAAATCATCGACTATCTTAAAAAGACTTACCCTGTTAATTCTTAATTCCCCATAATGTAAGGAAAAAACATGGAGCCTTGGCAAAAACAACTCAGCCAGAGCGCGGTAAAGATTGAAGACCTGCCTTTTATTCCCGAATCTCCAGAGTATCGGGCAAAGCTTAAGAAGGTAGGAGAAATCTACCCCATACGAATTAATTCTTATTTCCTGAGTCAAATTCAGGGTCCCAATGATCCCTTATGGAAGCAGGTAGTCCCCACTCCTGAAGAATTAGACGACCTTATTGAGGGAGAAACACTGTTATCCGATCCGCTAAATGAAGAAGGCGATATGCCGGTCCCCGAGTTGGTTCACCGCTACCCAGACCGCGTACTGCTGATGATCAATAATCAATGCCCCATTGTATGCAGATTCTGCACGAGAAAACGAAAAATCGGTTTTCCCGGAATCGTCACACGAGAAACTCTGCGACAAGGAATTGAATACATCCGCAATAATCCAGAAGTCCGTGATGTAATCATGTCCGGCGGAGATCCACTCCTCGTTCCCGATAAGGAACTGGACCGGATTCTCGGTGAACTTAGGTCCATCCCGCATCTCGAAATCATTCGTATTGGTACCCGGGTTCCAGGAACTTTGCCTGCCAGAATAACGGAAAACCTTTGTTCAATATTAAAGAAATACCATCCGCTATATTTCAACATGCACTTTAACCACCCTGCGGAAATCACTCCTGAAGTGGAAAAAGCCTGCGCTATGCTTGCAGATATCGGTATCCCTTTGGGCAGTCAGACAGTGTTGCTAAAGGGAGTCAATGATAATTCCACAACCATGAAAGAATTGATGCTGAAATTGCTGAAAAATCGCATTAAACCCTATTATATTTATCAGGCCGATATGACGGAAGGGACCGACCATTTCCGCACATCCGTACAAAAAGGACTCGATATACTCAAAGACCTCATGGGTCATACTTCTGGAATGGCGGTGCCCTATTTCGTGATCGATGCACCAGGCGGAGGCGGCAAAGTTAGACTGCTTCCCAACAGTGTTGTTGAACACAATAAAGATGAAGTGGTCATCACCAATTATGAAGGAAAAGTTTTCCGTTACAGCCAACCCAACGGAAAAAATGGATCTTCAAACGGGTCCTCCAAAAGCAAAGCTAATCTCCAGGATATGTGCCAACTGCCTGCCTGAACAAATCCAAACACTCCGATTTTCTGATAGAATCCACTAGACAATGAAGGGCTGCCACAAGGGGCTGGGCTGATTTACAACCACACTATCGGAGCCAGGCTAAATTTTGAACCGTTATCAAATACTAAGAGAACCTCTCCTGCTGTTTCTTGTTGGGGCCTGCCTGAGCATTGCACAGTTCGTGATGATTCGCGATTTTGTCACCATATTATACGGAGAAGAAGTCGTAATTATTCTGGTAACCGCGGCTTTTTTTCTGGGACTCTCCATCGGTTATTTTCTATCCCTGAAATTTTCAGAAAAATTTTTTGAGAATTCGTTTCTCACCATTGCATTTCTCCACCTGACGTTTCCCTTCTCCTACAGGATGTTCGCGGTAGGAATAGCAGATTCAAATATGAACGGATATTGGTACGTAGCCCTAATGTTTTTCTACGCCTTGATATTTAGTTCTATCTTCGCGGTTTTTTTGCCACGGCTAATAAATAAAAACACATCAGGCCAAACTACCACCGTACAAAAATTGAAAGTTCTATATTCCATGGAACTAATAGGCTTCGCGGCAGGGTTTGCCATCGTTGGCTTAAGTTGGAATAAGGGTGTCGCATTTATCATTCCTATTTACTGGGCCCTACTGGCAGTTGTCATTCAACTGGCACTGCAAAAAAAGTCCTGGACGGTAGCTTTTGTTTTAATAGCTGTTATCGCTGGCAGTTCCATCAAACAAATAGACGAACGTTCCACCGCCCTGCTTTATGAGTACAAACACCACCTTGATGAGGCCGAAACTCTGTTGACCATCAACTCTGCTTACCAGAAGGTCGAGGTGATCAAAGATGAAGATGGAGAACGCTACCTTTATTTAGACGGACTCCTCAACCTCAACGCCTCAGACCTGGAAGACTTGAATTACTACATCGCCGAAATTCCAGCGACACTCATTAAACCTGAAAAAACCCTCATTATAGGAAATGGTACGCTCTCATCCGTACCCAAGGTATATCCTCATTCACAATTCGTGCAATCGGTGGAGCTTGACTCAGGGGTCCTTTTGGCTGGGCAACAGTTTTTCACTCCCATTGAAAAGCTCTCCAATCTTGACCGCTGGAACCTGGTCATTGATGATGGAAAGCATTTTCTGAAAACCACACAGGATAAATTTGATCTAATCATAATGGACATTCCTTCTCCTCTTACCATTCAGGAGGCCATCCTTCATACCGTGGAGTTTTATCAACTGGCACAGTCAAAAATGACCGCACAAGGAGTCATTGCCGTACAATTGAGCGGTCCTCTGCAACACAATAACCGCACACCAGCACGGGTTGTCGCCGCATTGTCTAAAGCATTTCAGCAGGTCATGGTTATCAATAGCGACAAAGCCGACCGCAGTTTTGCCTACGCCTCCCAACAGCTTCCCTTCAACGGCAAGGACATGCGTCTTGCCACGCGCAGATACGAAAGAGGATTGGAAATCATTATCCCCGATGATATTGCTTTTTATTTAACGGAGGCAGTGCCTCTGGCATTGGATAATCTGGATCTGGTACTTCGAAGAGGATGGGAACGTTTCGCTGGAAGGTACTTCGATAATGATTAAATTCCCTGTATACGCCTTTCTAACCGGACTGTATTTTTCAACCCTGCAGTTCTGTTATTTAATCCTTTTGCAGATCAATATTTCTTCTGCTTACCTGACGTTTATGATCATCACTGTTTCCTGGCTCACGGGTTCCATCATTGGATTGTGGCTGGAAAACCTGAATAGAAAGATCGGGCTGGTTTGCTGGGGGATATGATTAAAAAAATGTTCTCCGATGCCAAAATTAAAAACTCATCGGTTTACCTTTCTATCACCGGCCATAACGTTATCATCCGCAATGCCTCGCTCCCTAAAATGCCTGTGGAAGAAATGGTCAATGCCGCTAAATGGAACGCCAAGGAAGAAGTGTTGTTCGACCTCGATAAAGCCGTCGTGGACAATTATATTATGGGCGAATCCGACAACGAAGGAGCGACACTTGTCGACCTGTTGAGTGTCATCGTACGAGGAGACGTGGTCGACTTTATAGTCTCCATCGCCAAATCTGCCGGATTAAAACCCAAAGGGGTAACAGTTGTGCCCATTGCCTTATGGGACTACGACCAAGCCCTCAGCACTCAAAAACCTGGAACGGTAACCAGTTATGTAGATATGGGGGCGGAACGTACCCGAATTTATTTTGTTTGCGATCAACGCATTCTATTTTCCCGAGAAATTCCTAACGGCGGTAAAAATCTGACAAGTTGCCTGATAGGAGAATATGAACTGGAGGATGGAAAAACCGCAATCATTGATGAAGTGCGGGCTGAGCAAATTAAAAAAACCTTTGGTTTTCCAGCCGAAAATAATACTAAAAGTACAGAGGAAGGAATTCCTTTAAAGCAGATCCGGGAACGGTTTGAACCTATTCTTGAAAAACAAGTGACAGAAATGGACCGATCCATCGAGTATTTTAAAAACCAATACCGCAAAGATTCGGTAGATCGTTTGATACTTTCCGGGGGTGGGGTTGGGCTGAGTGGCTTGTATCAGTTCTTAAAAGAAAATCTGGATTTGGAAATTGATCGTTGTAACGTTTTCATGCAGGCAGGGGTTCAGGACGACTCTCTTTCAAAGGAAAAAATGAAGCTCTTTGGCCCCAGCTTAACGGTTGCCGCAGGCCTGGCTCTGGGAAAGTGCGACAAGATTAATGTAATACCGGAAAAATACCGACCTTCCCTCAAAAAATCATTGACCAAGCTGGCACCCTTGGCAGCAGCACTCGTCTTATTTTCAGCTTTATATGGTTACAGCTCTCACCTGCGAGGTAAAGTTTCGAGCCAAAAAACCCTGCTTAGCGACCAGAGAATTGGGCTGGAAAAACTGCAAACTCAAGCTCCAGAACTGCAGAAACCCATTCAACAGTTGAAAGGCTTTAAAGAAACTAAATCTGCATTGAGAAAAGAAAAAAAACAACTCCCTGGAGACACTTCATTTCCCTTCGATTTCGACCAGGTTTTTTCTGAACTTTCTCTCCTGGTCCCAGATAATACCTCGATTTCCAAAATCGTCTACGCAGCACAAGGGAGTGATGAGGAAGCCGGTGAAGAAGAGAGTTTGACCCGTATAGGGAAAGCGGATGTTTCTGACAGGGAACGGATAAAGATAATAGGGGAAATTTTTGGCGGAGGACTAAATGTTCAAAGCTCCCTGAGAAACCTGCTTCAGGATTTAAAAGGATCTCCGGCTTTCAAAGATATCAAACTAATAACATCTAATCCTTTGAAAGATGGCGCATATAATAGCCCGGGAATCAAATTTGAAATATATATTTTCCCGGCTCCCGCCAACTCCGCCTGAATGAAAAAAGAGACCTGAATATGGCCGCAGCAACTCCCAAATTCGATTTAAGCAAGATGACCCTCCGGGAAATTATAATTGTTGGTGGGACCCTTCTCTTTGCGGTAGCTTACGGATTTTACGAGTTCGAGTACACCGTGCAAATGAAAAAAATTACTCTATTGGAAAAACAATCCAGGGAGGTACAAGCCTCAATTGGAGCTTTCCAGAAAATTTTGATCAATCCATCGCATGTCAAAAAAACCTTAGTCCAAATAACAAAAATTAAAAGTGAAATTGTCGAAATGCAAGCGGCCATTAAAAAAACCAAAAGCCGTCTCAAAGGACAAGATTTGGAAATTCTTAATGATCTTCAGGGCGAAGCTGATTTTTATGGGGTATTTTTAAAATCGATGAAAACCAGCGAAAGAAGAATTAAACAGGCGGGTCTCCGTTTAAAGGAGGTTTCTCTGATCTTGGAAATTGAAAGCGATTACAACGCATTGAAAAAGTTTGTGGCGTCGTTAAAAAACTTTCCTGCTGTTATTACTATTGAAAGCCTTGAAACCACAAGGGATGAGAAAATCCTTCCCAAACTTGAATCTCGTCTACATATAAAAGTTATAGTACTATGATTGGACGATTGTGCCAGGGGTGATGAAACCGTTTTGGAGAGCTACAGCTTTGAATCTCCCGAGTCCAAATAATTTTCTATTTGTCATCCTAGTTATTTCCATGGCATCGGGAACCGCTTTTGCCGCAAATGGCAATGGCCCGCGTGTGAACCCTTTTGAACTCCCCCAGGGTATTTACTCTAAAGAAAATATCCCTAAAGAACAACCGCAGGATTTGGTATTACAAGCAATATTCAATATTAACGGGAAACGAATTGCCACCATCAGCGGAGAAAATTTTTTTAAAGGCGATTTTGCCTTTGGGAAAAGGGTATTAAATATTTTCGACAACCAAGTTGTTCTGGATTCAGGCGGAAAGGAAGAAATCCTTATCCTGGAAAAAAATAATTTCAAACTTCGAAAAAGTTTCAAAAAATAGTAAATTTTTAAAAGACCCCTGCAAACATTCTTTCTGGATGGTTCCGTCAAAATACCTATCAGGCCCCACAATTAGCTTCAGCCATCCAGCGCATATTTTACGACTCAAAAAACACTAAATTCTGCCAAAGAGATCCCGCAATTTTCCGGCCCGCGAAACAGCCAAAACATACAGATTTTATTAGACTTATGGCGTTTTTTGTTGTACATTAATTTAGTATAAATTTGTTTAAATTTACAATAACCACTATGTCCCTTAAAAATACATTCGCGCTGGCATTTCAAAATGCTGGAATTCTGGTTTTGAGCCTGATTCTTGGTTCGTGTTCCATGCTGAATTCCAGCAAAAAAGACGACCCCATTCCTAGCCAAGCCAAAAAGGA
>ENA-OREN01004417-OREN01004417.1-marine-metagenome-genome-assembly--contig:-NODE-4417-length-12261-cov-6.976855_pt1 | contig 12261 bp, 12 predicted proteins | sample MGYA00248624_ERZ508555 | MGnify/ENA primary metagenome ERZ508555 (study PRJEB26222, sample SAMN06267773) | marine metagenome | isolation source: Saanich Inlet, British Columbia, Canada | place...
TAGAATGTATTTAAGGGTAAAATAGAGCAAATGGAGATGGAATAGATGTCAATTTACAGAAAGAAGTTTACTTGACCCTAATAATAGATAAAATTTGATCTGAAATATATTTATGCATTACAGAGTTAATATGAATACCGTCATTTAAAAGACCTCCTTTATGTAAATTTGTGTTAATAACATACAAATTTATTGGAAATTTAAAAGGTAATTTATTGATAACATCGTTATAGTTGTTTATATTTGAATTAAAGCCATAGGAGCGCTTATTATTATACATATTCGTATTGTTAATGTTGATAACAACTATTTTAATACTAGGATTTCTACTGTGAATTCTATTTATAACTTGGATAAAATTAGCCTCAAATGATACAATATCCACATAATTAATTTTTCTATGTTTTGTTATAATTTCCCTATATTTTGACAAAAAATTAATTATAAAATTCCTAATTTTAGAAGGAAGTATTCTAAGATAAGCTCTATTTTTTTTGCTAAATATCCTTGGGGCGCACTCTACTATTCCTAGATGAATAACAACATAATCAGGCCTTAGATAATCCACATCATCAAGCATATTCTGCTCCGTAGATTGAATTTCAATATCATTAATTCTTCTACTTCTATTGATAACCTCGTAACCCGACTTGACCAATATATATGGATATGTATTGACATAATCAACTTGATCATCTGGTCTAGGTATTGACAATGAATTGCCTAAAATAATAATTCTATTCAACATGCTCCTTGCGTATATTAGCAATCCAAAATAAAGATATTATTAACAAAAAAATACTTACCATCACTCCGTCAATGTCTAAAATTATTACCTGGCAATATAGCTTGCACCTAAACGAAACCCAACATCAATCACCCTTATGTCGACACTATATGCAATAAACTTATACCCATCATCAATACACTTACTTAATATACTACTATCTGGCTCAACAATATGCATCCCCACTGAGCAATTAAACTTTTCCCCAATACTTTTAATGTAATTAACTGTATCAATAAATTCTTTATTGTTAAATTCACCTGGAATCCCCAAAGAGCAAGATAAGTCATAGGGTCCGATAATAAAACCATCAACACCTGGTGTAGTAAAAATTTCCTCTAAATTATTAATAGCATCTTTATGCTCTATCTGAACAATCACTATCGGTTCATCTCGTTGCCATTTTAAATACTCTTTAAACTTATTGCCGTACCCTTGAGCACGAGCTAAACCCACTCCTCTAATACCTTTTGGGCCGTAACGTGTAGAAGCAACTGCTTGTTCCGCTTGTTTTCTGGAGTTTACCATAGGAACAACAATACCATACGCACCCGCATCCATGACGCGCTTAATTTGATCAGGGTTGTTCGATGTAAGGCGAACTAAAGGAGTAACATTACACAAATCGATAATTCTAATTAACTTAGCAGCGGTTTGAATATCAATAGAGCTATGCTCCAAATCAACAACAAGCCAATCATATCCAGCTTTTGCCATAATCTCAGCAACAACAGTATTCCCAATAGTAATCCAAGATCCTATTGAAACCTCATTATTAGAAAGTTTGTCCTTAAGAGTCATTTATTTTTTTATTATAATAAAATCTACAATTTGTTGAATCGTAGCGGGTCTCCATGGCTATCTAACCCTTTAATTGCAGAAAGACCCATTGCCAATATGGATTCATGCGTGCTGCCACCAATATGAGGAGTAATAAAAACATTATCCATAACTGCAAGATCAGCATCAATAAAAGGCTCTTTTTCCAGCACATCAAGTGCTAATCCAGAGATTGATCCTGTTGCAATCATATCTTTCAATGGCTCTTCTTCAATTAAACCGCCTCTAGCAAAATTAATAAGGATTCCACCTTTTTTTATGTAATTCATATTATTTTTATTTATTATATGGTAGGTTGATTCGTTCAACGGAAGATGGAGTGTAATAATATCAGATTGTTTAAGTAGTGTATTTAAATCTACCCGACCTAAATTGTAGCTTTTATAAAAATCTGAATAATCCTTAATATCATTTACTAAGACAGTACACCCAAATGGCTGCAATATTTTTACTAGATCCTTTCCAATATTTCCACATCCAACAATACCAACTGTACAGTCGCTTAATTGTCTGCCTATTATTTGATACCATTTATTCTTTTTAACCTCAGAATTGGAGAAAAATGTTTTATGAAGTAAAGAAATTGCATTAGCAATAACAAGTTCTGATACAGACCTTTTATTAACGCCGCCAGTCCATCCTAGCTTAATACCATATTTATGCATACTATGTAAATCTATCATATCCAAACCAACACCATATTTAGAGATAACTTTTAAATCCGGAAGTTGATTTAAAACAGATTCATTGATACTTTCCAATGCAACTATCGCCTTATCATGGCCTTTTAAAAATTCTACTAAAGAGTAAGAGTCAAACCTTACCTCTTTATCGTTAAAGGTTATATTTTTATAGTGTTTTGTCAACTCGACACGCAATAATTCATTTTTTGAAAACGAACGAGAACATACAGCAACTTTACTTTTAGTATTCATAAGATTTTTAGTGTCAAGATGACTTTAAAGACTTGCCTCTAAATAATTTAAGAAAAATTTGATACATGCTCTCAGCGCTTTGATCAAGCCTAGGCCCACATTCTGTTAAATATAAATTAAACATTTTTATCCGTATTTTTAACCTTACTAACTTTGTTTCGGCATAGTCCCTAATCAAATTCTATTGGGATCAAGATAACTTTATTCTAATATAAGACCATTGCTTGCGTATACATTCAATGAATGATCAATACTGCCAGCTTCATACTTAACCCTGCCTCCTGCACCCTCAACAATTGCGATACCTGCAGCAACATCCCAATGCATAATATTTTTTTCCACATAAATGTCCGCAGATCCTCTAGCTACATTTAGCAGGGAAATGGCCGCAGACCCTATCATTCTAACTTTAGAATAGCTACTAACCAAATCAAAAAAAGAGTGTTCTTTTTTACTATCAAGTTTGAGCCTTGAGGGGAACCCTGTAAAAATAGACGCTATTTTTTTATTATTTATATTAGAAACATTTATTTTAGATGAATCATAAAATGAGCCAATACCCTTACCGCCCCATGCCAGCTTATTATTATTAAGATCAAAAATTACTCCAAATACAGGATTATTCCCCCTCCATAAAGCTATAGAAATGGCATACGGCCCAGAGTCTTTTATATAATTAAATGTTCCATCAAGGGGATCAACAACAAAGTATAGTTCAGAAGTTCCAGATTTGACGATTCCAATCTCTTCACTCAAAATTGATAGTCCAGTTGGAGTAAGAATATCTAGTATCTCTTTCTCTAAAGCTACGTCTACCGAAGCCTTTATCTCTTTTTGAAATTTTAAGTCATAAGTATAATCCTTGTTAAGATTGCCTACATCAGAAAATACTTTGTCTCTTGCTTTTCTTACAGCAAGAATCGATAATTCTAACAACTTTTCAACACTATAAGGGCTTGACATATAGCTTTAAAAATGCGCCAACAAGATGATTAATAATAATATGCCCGTCTTCTGCCGGCCCGTACTCTCCAAACTCTGTAGGGACGTGTATTGACATATCCACAATTTTCTTTAGCTCCCCTCCATCAAAAGATGTTATAGCGATAGTTTCAGCTTTTTTATCTTTAGCAATATTAACCGCATTTATTAAATTTTTTGAATTTCCAGATGCGGAAATAATAACAACAACATCGTCCTTCTTCAAATAAACATTTAGTTGTTGTGAGAATACATGATCGTACCCATCATCGTTAGCAATTGCTGATAATACAGCTTGATTATCACATAGACTAATGGCGTTAAACGGCTTATCCCACGATCGAGTCCCAATTGCCATATCATTAACAAAATGACTTGCCGTTGAAGCGCTGCCTCCATTCCCAATAAAATAAATGGTAGAATTGCGCTCCCTTGCTCTAAGAATAGCCTTAATAAAACACTCTACCTCCTTAATAGATATTTTCAATAGAACTTCACGAGTATATTTAATATATTCAGAAGCAAATCCTTTTATTGAATTATCTTTATAAATTCTCTCAATATTATTCATAATGGCCTAATTAATGTTATGTTTTTTACTCCAGTCACAATCTGACATGTATATTTTATAAACTAGTTTCATTGTTAAAAGAGCATCAAGAGATCCTCCATGCTCAATACTCTTATTACTTTTAATTGAGCTGGCAAACGCACCTATTTCCCTCTCCCAAGACGGGTCTGTATTATAACGCATTGTTTGTTCTTTTGGGTCTCCAGAGTCTCCATTATGATTAGACCAAACTTTTGTCAATATTTCTGCACCATAACTCTTTGACCCTGTTAGAATGCCTCCCAAGTTAATACTTCCCCCTTCTAAATTAATTTCAAGAGAGAATTTATGCCTCCATTGTGTAGCAGATGAATGCAACATTCCAACAACTCCTTTATTTGTCCTCATTAATGCGTAAGCATTGTCTTCAACATCAAAATTCCAATAGTTGCTAGAAATAAAGCTGTGAATATCTATAAATTCACCAGCAAAAAGACGCATTAAATCAACCATATGAATTCCTTGATCTAATAAAACCCCACCTCCAGATACGCTTCTTTTGGTTCTCCAATCATCCTGATTGAATGTTACTAACTTTGATTTTCCGTAAACACCGCGCAAATTAATTAAGCCTCCAAGTTCATTTGATTCTAATATGCGTATTACCTCTTGAACAGAATCATGATACCTATGATTAAAGCCGTACATCAATTTTAGATCAGGGTGTTCTTTTTCTATTTTTATCACATTTTCTATATCTGATACATATCTTCCTGGTGGCTTTTCACAAAAAACATGAAAACCTGCTTGCAATCCAGCTATAGTAACTTCTGACACAATATCATTTGTCATACATACAAAAAGCACATCTAATGATGAGTCATCAAGCATGGATTTATAATTATCGTAACATCGTATTGTGCCTCTATTAATACTACTTATGCCCCTTAAATTTCTGTCACAAACAGAAACAACCAGCATGTCAGTACGGTTATCTATATGTTTATGCCGTAACTTACCAACAATACCATAACCCGCAATTCCAACCTTTAGTTTATTGTCATTCATACTAATTACACGCCATATTTAAATACATATTTTCTAAAAGAAATTATAGAGTATTGTATTGTTTAAAAAAAGAATCACTAGACATTAAGCTACGCACTGCCTCCATATCTGATTCAGTATCAACTCCAATATTTATACCACTTATTTTTATCATTTTTATTTTCCCTCCATTCTCTATAACTCGCATCATATCAACAGACTCGATAATTTCTAATGGGGTTTGCTCTAGAGCATTAAATTGCAATAAATAATTTCTCTTAAAAATTATCAATCCGGTCTGATAATATATGGGAAATATTTTATTAGTCTGCCATTTTGAGGGAATTGATTCACGTGAAAAATAAAGTGCATTATTATAAAGATTTATAACAACTTTTACGATATTCTTATCATAAGAATCGTCTCCCAACTTGAATTCGCCCATCAGATTTACAATATTTATGTCTTTGGTGTTGGTCAATTCCATAAGCCCTAATTTGATATCATTAGGATTAAGCAATGGTTCATCACCTTGAATCATTGCTACCATATCAAACAAGGTATTTTCTTTCTTTTCAATTAACAAAAGTGCTTCGGAAGCCCTATCAGAAGCTCTTTCATGATCATTAGACGTCATTACTGCTAAACCACCAATACTGGTAATATAGTCAAATATAACCTTATTACATGTCGCTACACATACCAAATCAATATTGCTTATCATTCTAGCTCTGTAATACACATGGCCAATCATAGGCATTCCACATATTTTCTTCATAGGCTTTCCGGGGTAACGTGTGGACTCCATTCTTGCCGGAATAATTGCTATATTCTTCATGCCTGTCTTTAAAGAAAACTCTTCATATTTTTTTCACTTTCCTTAGAAAAATATTTTTTAACATATTCCACCCCTATTTTTTGCCTATTTACATATTCTGTATCGCTAATTAATGAAATTTCTTTAACAATTCTACTAATTGATAAGTCCAATTGTACAACCCACTTAAAAGAACAAAAATCAAACAATGGATCGTTACTTAGTAACTCTCTCTTTTTAAAATGCACTATAGGCAACCCTGCCATTAGCGATTCCACTGCAACTGTAGAGCCCCAATAAAGAGTCATATCAGATTCATCAATATCATCTTTAAGAGGCCTGTTGCTTGAAACTTCAATATTAATAGGGAGATTGACTCTATTTTTTCCAAATGCATAAAAAATAGAGTCAATAGGTAAAATTGGATGTGTTCTAATTATAAATTTAAAATTTGGCGTTTTTTTGGCTTGCTCAATTGTATAAAATAATAAATCTACAGTTTCCAATAAGCCATCAAGAGCAACTAGGATAGTACAAGATTCGTTTAATGGCCTCCTCATACGCATATTAATAGAGCTATACAAATATTGATACCTAAGAGCGCATCCTGATACAATTTTTCCTTCAGGATAATAACTATTTTTTTTTAAAATATCAGTGGTGATGGTGCCAGTTGTCACAATTCTATTAGGCTGAGGAGATACGCCTACCTCACTCTTACTCAAAAACATTCCTGTTGCTGCCAGTGGTACAACAGAATGCTGATAACCAACGATATTCAAATTAGGCTGAACACTTCTCAAGCCCACAGTAAACATTTTTTCCCAATGGTTCCCTTCATACGTCAAGAAACAAGATTTCAACTTGAAGTATTTAGCCATTCTTCTAGCTATATAAAAATATAAATAATCTCCAAATGGAATATGCTGTCCAGATGAGGATGCCAATGTCCTTAAAATTGCACTCACGTTATACCCTAAAAATGGTACATTTTTTGGGATACTGACTGGCCTTGCCAGCCAATACCATGACAATGAAAACCCTGCCAATAAAATATCTCTAAAATATAAAAAACTTTCTATAGGTATAACAATATTTTTATCTAATTTTATCATTTTTTTATAACACTCGTATCGACCTATAAAACCTTGTGCTATTGTTATTACTTGACATTTGTTATTTATTTTTTTTTCTAAATAAGATGATAAATCTCCAAAAAAAGGGTCATAATACGACCCTTTATTATCAAATGCAGTTAAATATGTATAGCTTTTTATTAAGTAAATAGACTTGTCTTTCTCAATATTTTTGATACTTAGAGAAGAATTTATAGTTTTAATTTTAATTAGATTTAAAAAAGATGAGAGTACTGCTTTTAAAAGAAAATACCATTTTTTAACCCTCCAAATGAAATTATAATCTAATCTAGACGCTGTCTCATTTACGACCACAGTATCAATCGAGTTAGCTTTTGTATAACGTTTAATTGAAGCAATTACAGGCCAAGATAGTGCGATTATGTATAAATCAGATTCGTCCTTATTGCACTTGTCAATAGCCCTTACAGACAATATAAATTCATATAAAGTATTCAAAACAGGTGATAAAGTCCTATTTTTCGATGCTAAATTGGTAGCCCACCAATCTTTTTTATTGCTATTTAGAACGGACAAATTCCCAATGATATCTACATATTCTCTAAGTATGTTTTCTCGATTTTTACTTATAAAATTATCTATATTTACTTCCTTAACGCCTAATTCTTTCAATTGAGAGAGAGTATTTGAAAAAACATTATCAAAACAAAGGTACCTACAATATATGCATTTTACTTTCTCCTTATATCTTAATAAACCATACTCTTGCTCTGATTTAGACTCTCTTTTAAGAAATATGTAAATTGTCATATCAAAATTTTATTTTCTATTGATCAAGTAAACTTCTTTCTGTAAATTGATATCTGTTTCACATTCATCACTTCTCAATACCAGAAGAAAGCCCCTTGTATTTAGAAGATGATTTCAAGGCCTTTGGCCGACCTAGAAAAAACAACCTTTACAAGTGCCTCATATTGTTTTGCTTTTAATATTGTACCAACACAACCTAATACCTCATTATCTGGGTGGGCCCGCTATCACCAAAGTTCTAGTTTTTTCATTTAATACTATAATCAATATATACATCAAGACAGGGAAGGGGAACATTCTACCGAAGATATATTATATCTATATAGTAATAGAATTTACCCAAGTTTTTAATTCTTTTATGCCACTTATAATTGGCACACCGTGTGCTGCCAAGTCGTCCTTCTGTATTTTTTTTGACGGATCATAAAATACAGAAGAAACCCCTGCATTTTTAGCAATAATTGCAGTAGACGTAAATGGAAGAGAAATAACAATTTTAGACTTTTCAACCACATCTAAAGCAGGCACGGTAGGGTCTATTAAAACAAAGTCCTCTCTCGAGACAAGGCTATTGGTAAATCTTACATAAGATCGATGTGTAATATTCCCATCATTTCTCTTCTTCTTAAGGAGAATTGTCACATCCTTATGGTAGAAAGCAGTACGAATATCCTCTAAAAATAAATTTATGACACTTGGAGTGTAATAATCATTTGGTGCGCAAAGCATTTGATAACACGAATCACGGACAGGAGAGACGTCAAAAACAGATATTGATTTTTTTGGAAATTCTTGAAAAAAAGCGTTACCAGATGAAAACCATACTGGACCTACTATTTGAATATCTTTTTTATAGCTAGACATTCTATTAATAAAATCTTTTTGATATTTATCCCAAACTAAATACTTAGACCAGCTAATTAAACTCCAAATATGCTGTTTTTCATATCCATATTTAGTCTTAAAAATCTCAATATTTGTTGAATAAAAATAAAAAAATACATCGGCTCCCTTCTCTTCTACTTCATATGTCCACATTGGGCGATATATATGACGATAGTTCATCATGTTAAATAAATATTGACATGCTATACTTGATGGATCTGACAACTTTACCACCTTTACTTTTGCATATTCGGACAATAATAATGCATATTTCCACTTTCCAAAAATCAATAACAATGCAGATACAGAAATTGATGCAGCACCCCATAATATAAAATATAAAATATAAATTAATTTAGATATGCTTGGTAGCTCATATTTTTTATATCTCACTATGGTATTTTTTATTTTAATAGACTTAGCACTCTTTACATTATGGCAAACTAGATCAATTCCACTATTCATCACACCGCACGACATATACCATGTAATTATGTCATGACTATCCACACGAGTAGGAACATTGCAATTCAATAAACCAGAAAAATAAGCGTACTTGCTGTAAGTTTTTTGTTTTTTTGTGATAAAAAAGGCATCTATATGTCTATATATATATGAAATTATAGTTACTACACCTCTATACCAGTACAGTACAACAACTAATGCCCACCAAATAGAACACATTAATTTATTTACTTGAACACCCTCGCCTTTAATTGTATTCTGCCATGAGCCATGAATCGGGAAAATTAATTTTTTTTTACTTCCAAATGAAGATAATAAAGCCATATTAAACTTACTAGTTTCAATCCTTGTCAATAGAAACTGCCTTAAAGCTAAACTCTGATCACACCTGCTTACTCCAAATAGTAAATCTTCACCTATAATCTTTGTACCTCTAATACCTGTCTTAGATAAACTTCCTTTAATATTATTAACTACAGCTAGTCTACCATGTTTCTTTAGTAGCCTGTACCCCCTCATTCCTGATCTGAGCTTTCTAGCCTTTCTTAATTTATTGAGTTTTTTAATATAAGAGAATAACACTATAAGGAGATACTTACTCTAAATTAGTCTGTACCATTGTCTGCAATGATTCCAGTAAAAAATTATTTGTCTTTATTGTCACTCTTTTCATTTAATTAAACCATGCGAAATAGGTGTGCCTCTAGTAATATTACATGTTGCTTTTGAGTTTAAAACTTTCTTTATGTGCTTAGGCTTCAATCCAAGTCCTGGACGGATAGAACGTACATTTTTTTCAGTAAATTTTTCACCTTCTTTTATCTCCTTAACGGCATATAAAGAACGACGAAATTTCAATCCTAATTCTTCAATACCTTTTAATTCATACCCGGCAACACCTAATGATCTATATGCTATTTTAGTATCATCACATAAGACCTTTAATTCATGAGGCTCTAATGAAAAATCACTATCTAGGCCTTTATCTTTTCTTGATAAAGTAAAGTGTTTTTCAATAACACTAGCACCAAGTGCAACACTTGCCACTGCTACAGTCGTGCCTATCGTGTGATCCGATAAGCCCGATAAAACATCAAATCTCTGAGCTAAATCAGGAATAGTTCTTAAATTGGACTGCTCAACTGGTGCAGGATAAGAGCTAATACAATGTAATAAAACCAAGTCTTGGCATCCATTTTCTTTTACCACCTCAACCGCCTCAGAAATCTCTTCTAAATTTGCCATTCCAGTCGAAATAATCATTGGTTTTTTAGTTTGTGCTACACGCTTAATTAATGGCAAGTCAATAATTTCAGGTGATGCTATTTTGTAAGCAGGTGTATTCAACTCCTCTAGTAAATCAACGGCAGTAGAGTCAAATGGTGAACTAAAAATAGTAAGCCCTATCTTCTTTGCATAATCAAATAAAGGTTTATGCCATTCATAAGGCGTTTCCGCTTTTTTATATAAATCATATAAATTAGAACCATCCCACAAACCGCCTTTTATCTGAAACTCTTTTCTATCGCTTCTGATAGTGATAGTGTCGGCAGTAAAAGTTTGTATTTTTACTGCATCTACACCTGATTCTTTAGCTGCCAATATACTCTCAAACGCTCTCACAATACTTCCATTATGATTCGCTGAAAGCTCCGCAATAATATAAGGAGGCCTGTTATTTGAGATAATCCTATTATCAATTTCCATTATTTATGTACGAAATATTTCAATTTAACAGATTGAGTTTTTCTTAAGAACAGTTAAAATTTTTGGTACAGAATTCGCATCTGCTATTTCAGATAAACTTGAAATTTTCCCTTCAAAATGCTTATCTAAAGCTACAAGAATACTTAACTGCCCAAGAGAATCCCAATCTTCCATTTTCTCGGCACAAGAATCTTCTTTTAAGATGCCAGGCCTTAATTCAAGTGCTTTTTCTATAATTTCCATAACTGAAGATTGACATTTTTTTGACATAATAACGCTCCCTATGATTAATATGGCTCTCTAGCGAGATACACCTCTGTATAACATAATACCATTCCAAAACGCTCTTCCAGTTTAATAGCCCCCTTTGCACTTAACTTCCGCAACAAAGGCATATGACCCTTCAGTTCTTTAGGTAAGGGCCATTCTTGTCGTTCTATCAATTCAACTGTATTAAAATTTTCTTTTGCAACTTGTAAAAGCGAATCAACATTTGATAATGACAGTACTGGAAAAAAGAAATACCCATCTTCTGAAAGATGCTTAGATGTATTACGAAGAATATCTAAAACTAGGTCAGTTCCATCACTACCTGTGTTACAAGGAACCCCCCCAAACCAAGGGGATACAGAAGCAATATCCTCTGAAATACCAGATATGTCATCTATAATCACATGAAACTTTTCATTAACCCATGGCTCAAACAAAGCGCCGCAACGAATATCAGCTTCACACTCATATCTTTTAAAGTTTTCTTGACTGCAAGATACTGATGGAGCACTTAAATCTGACGCATACATTGGCTCTTCCACCAATCCTTCAAGCCAAAGAGATAAGCCAACAACACCCGTCCCACAACCTAAATCAAGAATTTTTACCGGCTTAAATATGGTTTTTTTGACCGCACTTATCAATAAGTCTGATGTTGTATTAGGGGTGAAAACACCTTCGGCAGACACCAACCTTATTTCTTTGCCACCTTTTGGAAAAAAATTTATATCTGTGAAACTGCTTGCCATTATTTATATTGATAAATTTATACCTGTGAAGTATACCATTGGTGACGACTACACTCCACCATCAATGCTAATTGTGCTACCATTTACAAAATCAGATTTTATTAAAAACTCTATCGCATTCACAATATTAGATGAATCCCCTAATTTTTTAGATGGGATTTTCTTCTGAATATTATTTTTTTGTTCATCAGACAACTCAAGAAAAAGCCCAGTTTCAAAAGCTCCCAACACCAAAACATTAGAAGTAATTTTAAATCTTGCATATTCCTTTCCTAACACCCTAGACATCCCAATAAGCCCTGACTTACTTGCTGAATAAGC
>ENA-OREN01004418-OREN01004418.1-marine-metagenome-genome-assembly--contig:-NODE-4418-length-12259-cov-4.842390_pt1 | contig 12259 bp, 10 predicted proteins | sample MGYA00248624_ERZ508555 | MGnify/ENA primary metagenome ERZ508555 (study PRJEB26222, sample SAMN06267773) | marine metagenome | isolation source: Saanich Inlet, British Columbia, Canada | place...
TACAAACCCAAGGGCGGTTTTCCCGATTATTACGACCGCCGGGGTCAGAGCGTGAAGAAGACCCTGATGCGCACGCCGATCAACGGCGCCAGGCTCAGCTCCCGCTTCGGCAAGCGGCGGCATCCGGTTCTCGGTTACACTAAAATGCACAAGGGCCTTGATTTCGCCGCCCCGCGCGGCACCCCGATTTATGCAGCCGGCAGTGGCACCGTCAAGTACGCCGGTCGCAAAGGCGCTTACGGTAAATTCGTCCTGATCCGCCACAATGCGGATTACTCCACCGCCTACGCCCATATGAAGCGGATCAACACGGCCAGGGGTCGCCGCGTCAAGCAGGGCCAGATTATTGGCTATGTAGGCACCACTGGGCGTTCAACAGGGCCGCACCTGCATTATGAAATCCGCCGTTCAGGCCGTCAGGTCAATCCTTTCCGCGTCAAAATGCCTTCCGGTCGCAAACTTAAGGGTAAGGAACTGGAAGAATTTCAGGCGGTTCGCGCAACCATTGACCGCCAGTACGCCGAACAAGCGCAACCGGTCAACGTGGCATCCCGGTAATTAATGTTCCGGTTTCTGAAATAACCCGGCAGCTATATTGCGATTGATATCAACAAGCGGCACGACGTTTTCCAATGACGGGGCGGCCCGCGCCTTCAGGGTCTGCTTATCAACAAAAATACTGAGTTTTAGAATATCCTCGCGCAGATCATCGGGAAGATGATCTTCATCCTTGCGCAAACTGACCTGAAGAACTGTCCATAATTTCAGGTTGCTTTGCAGGGCTTCTTCGAGTGCGGCGGCGTCAAAGGGGGCAGAGGCGGCCTGATGTAGGTTTCTTGCCGATTTGGCAAAGGCTTCTGCCTCTGCAGCGCGGCCATGGGTGGCGGACTTCTGAACCTTCCCATAAGCCTTGCTGATGTCCGTCGTCATCTAGAAAAGATCGGCGATGGCGTTATTCTTTTCGGCAATAAGATTGAGCGAGACGTTACCCAACTTCTGACGAACCTGAAGGGCAAGAAGATTGGCCGCTTGTTCGTCCAGGTCCGCAGCAGTCAGTTCATCAGAACCCACTTGCAAGGTATTGCCAAGATCTTCATTAAATTGCTCACGGATACTGATGACCGAAACATCGGTTGCAAAGGATTGCTCACGGGCACGGATAGAATTTATCGCCGCGTCTAGCTTAGCCAGGGCTGCATCAATATCAGCGTCCGTTGCAAGATTTCCATAATCGCTAACAGCGGAACCGATGCCCAGCCCGGCCCTATCCGCGGCGGCACCAGAAATCGTCAGGGTTTCGCCCTTTTCGTTGACTGCAACATCAAGATTCTGCGGTGAACCGCTGATCAGGCCAACACCGGAATAGCTTGCGTCAGAGGCAATGGAATCCAGTTGCGCCGCAACCCGGTCAAAGAGTTGTGCCGCTGCCTGACGTTCGGCGACGCTGCCGCCTTTGGCGTTTGATGCAATGGCGCGGATTTGCGCGACGGTGTCGCCCTGGGCGTGAAGGCCGACTGACGCCGTCTCGACGGTATGCAGGCTCTGACCGATACTGTCCTTTACGGCCAACAGGTCGCCGGCACGGTTGCTTAAGCTGCGGGCCTGAAAATAGGCTGCCGGGTTGTCGTTGATGGAATTGACCTTGCGACCGGTGGAAATATTACGGCTCGTCTGCTCGGTCAGGGTCGCTGTCTGCTGCTGGCTAAGCAACACCTGGCGGGTTCCGGCGGTCAGGTTTACGCTATTAATCATCCGACCATTATGACAGCTCGCCAAAGCGATGCCAGTGACGGGCATCACAGAGGCCATAAAGACCTATTTTCAGTGATTTTAAGCGGCTACGGCCTTGTTGCCGTTGATGGTCAGGGCCTCTTCACCGGCTGATACCGCGACCCGCTCACCATCCTTGATACTGCCAATTCTACGAATGTCAACCCTGACAGAGGAATAGAACTTCAGGGCCCTTCCGCCGGGCGTTGTTTCAGGATTACCGAACATCACACCTATTTTTTCACGAATCTGGTTGATAAATATAAGACACGTCTTTGATTTAGAGATGACAGAAGTGAGTTTCCTGAGTGCCTGTGACATTAACCTGGCCTGCAATGCAACATGTGAATCACCCATCTGCCCCTCAAGTTCCGCCTTTGGTACGAGGGCGGCTACAGAGTCTACGACAATCACGTCGACTGCATTACTTCTTATTAAAAGTTCCGTAATTTCCAGAGCCTGTTCTCCGGTATCCGGTTGATTGACCAATAGAGTGTCCAGGTCTACTCCCAGTCTTTTTGCATAGTCGGGATCAAGGGCATGTTCAACATCGATAAAAGCAGCAGTGCCTCCCTGTTTTTGTGCATTGGCAACAATGTGAAGAGTCAGGGTCGTCTTTCCTGAAGATTCAGGCCCAAACACTTCCACTACTCTTCCGCGCGGCATTCCACCTACGCCGAGTGCCAGATCCAGAGAGAGCGAACCGGTTGATATTACGGGTACATCAAGTTTTTGATCAGTTCCGAGACGCATTATTGAACCTTTACCAAATTGTCTTTCAATCTGCGATACCGCTCTGTCCAAAGCCTGGTCTTTTTTCCCAGCCTCGGGTTTATCCTTTTCAGAACTTTCTGGTTTTTGTGCCTTTGCCATTAATTATTCCCCTTAGTAATTATTATTGTTTTTCTTCACTAATTTCTTCCTCGTCATTAATCTCTTTTCCATTTATTGCCATATCTTTAATTTCCAGCGGAAACAAAGTGATTACCTTTTGTGTTCCTTTATCGAGGTTTTTTGCTATCAGGGAATTGTCAATTGTTTCCCTTGTCTTGTTATTTCCCCAAAATGAAACCCCTGCTATAATCACACAACACGTTATTACGGTTTTTGTAAATGAGACGCCACCACCAATAAGCCTTCCGCTTATTCCAAATTTTCTTTTTGTAAGTAATCTTCTGAATAGATTCCCTACCGCATATGTTACGATCAAAGCAATACCGAAGACAACCGCGTATCCTAATATATGTGCAACCTTCTGGCTGAACATCTCTTTTATGATACTACTTAATATTTTATGGAGTAAGAGGGAGACGGCGATAGACAGTATTACTGAAGAGATTCGGTAAAATTGCCAGAGAGGGCCTGTAATTATTCCAAACAGAGTTCCCATTGCTATAACTCCGATCAATGTGAAATCCAGCCAGTTCATAATCTTGATATAGTGAGAGTACGTTTAATATTAATTTTATTTGAAAAGACCTTTAAAGAGCTTGTTTACAACATCCTCTACAACATCCTCTTTTTTCTTCTCCACCGGTTGTGTTGCTTTTTCTACCTCTCCGGTTTCTGTCTTCTCCTGCGAACCAGAGCTTTCTGTTTGAGACTTTGAGTCTTTGGAGCCCCCTAGTATTCCCTGCAGGATATTACCAATTTCTTGTGGTTTTGGCCATTTAAAAGAAAGTTTTGGTTTGTCTATTGTCCCTGTCACTACTATTGGCAACGTTGAACCCTGGCTTAATGCTCCTAGTATTTTCCTGCCATCTCTACCAACATGCTCGCTCAGCGCCTCAGCATCCGCAGAATATTCTATTCGTCCGTCAAATGAAGTCCATCCTGACAAGCCAATGTCAAACTCCTTACCGTTGACACTTATATCATCGTTTATTATCTTACTGTCACTGATAACAAATCTGGTAGTAATTTTGTCAAATTCGTATTCACCGCTCTTTCCTAAAGCCTTGATGATTTTGGAGGTCACCCTGCCTCCCTTTATGTGGCCATCTTTAATCTCAATCTCCCCCTCGCCATTAAGGCTTTTACTCAAATCATCCTGCCAGTCCAGGCCATTGCCCTTTGCTTTGAACTGCATATTCAGCTGCCCTGATAACTTGCCATCCGGTGCAGCAAGGACAGGGACGATGTATGCCAGCAAATCCATATTTTGATTAATATTTACATCGGACAGTTTCATATCGAAAATCAGAGGAGGTTTCTCTTCCTTAAGGTTAGCGCTTGCCAATACCGTGCCCGAGCCATCATTCAGCTTAAATGAAAAATCTTTTGTTGTAAAGAACCCATCATCCAGGGCGATCCCCGCATTAAAATCTTTTATTTCGTATGCATCATATATGATTTTACCCATAAACATGTTTCCATTGAGATCCATCTTTTCATACACATTTTCATGTTCCAGTGCTGAAAGCTTTCCGTTTATATCTAGATTAACAACACCTTTGCCTGTCATGTTAACATCCACCGGAAACAGCCCGGCAAATTCTTCGGTAAGCTTGTCAAGGTCCATTTCCATGTAAAGTTCGTAATCAACATTCATTTCCTTACTTAAACCTGCAATCCCTCCCTTAGATTCCATTTTGAGGAATTCAGATTCGATATCCATTTTTTCAATATTCACAGAATCTTCTTTAATCTTATAGTCAAGTGTATGTAAAAGTTTAAGGTCAAGGCCGGATATCATGCTATCTTTAAGAGGCCCACCGGTCGCGTTTATACTGTCTAATGTAGTTATTCCATCCAATGTTACCCCTTCTTCGATGTGACCGCTTGCATTGATTTCTGTATTGATCTGCCCATTAACATTTAACCCTTCAGGCAATGATACAACACCCTGGAGACTCTGTGTAAGTTTTTCAATATTACTTGACAGCAGTATGCTTAAGTCGATCTCCCCGTGATTGATTACCGTACCGGAAGTCTTTATTTCTGCAAAGCCTGTATTCACGCTGAGGTTGCTTAATTCAAGATCACTGTTTTGTATATCATAAACTATATTATGGTTTATAGTAATCTCCGACTCCTTGACCGGACCCATTGTCTCCATCTTTACGTAAAGATTCTTTAGGTCTGTTTTGCCTTTCACTTTTATTACACTTTCCCGTCCTTTAAGGTTTATGTTTGATTGTAGCCGTCCTGCAATTTCTGTTTTGTCAGGCATGAGCCCACCAATTTCATTCATTAGTTTTGTAATGTCTAAATCCAGAAATATCTTAAAATTCAAATTCCTTGTACTCTTTAAATCAGTAACCAGACCAGCCAGAAACATTTCTAAAAAAGTTGAATCAATTCCGATCTTGTATATGGTAATCTTATCGTTTGTTATATCTATGTCTGCCTTTTGTGTCAGTGTAATATTTGGTTGCCGTATGGGGTTATTTTCAAGTGGCCCACCTGAGACATTGAGATTTGTAATTTCTGTACTTCCCTCTATACCTATCGTTTTTTCAAGTTGTCCATCTGCTGTAATCTTCGAATTGATGGATCCTTCTACCTCCATACCTTTAGGCAGTCCCAGCATTCCCGCAAGATTTCCGGTGAGTTTCTCCAAGTCTACATTCATTGAAAAATCAAGACCGGTACCGCCTTCTCCGCTAAATTTTGCCATATCAAAGTCTGTTGTTATCAGGGCAAAACCGGTTTTCATATTAAACGTTCCTTTTGCATTTCCAGGATCAATTTTTCCGTCTTTTGCCAATGAAACGTTTAAGGAGATATCCGCATGTTCTACTTCCCCTTTTGCGTCAATGTCAAAAGTGGTATTTAACTCAATTGGCTTATCCAGGGAATCAATATTTAAAGTAGTATTAAAATCCTTTATACTTGTTTCTTCCTGTAGTTGATGATCAATGAACGTGAATTTTCCGTTGCTGACTTTTGCTTTAATTTTGAGATCCGACAAGAACGCTGGAATAACCAGGGGTGCATGCTCCGGTTTCCCACCAGATTTTCTGGTTACTCCAGAGGAAGGTTTTTCAACTATTCCGGGAGTGGGTTGTGAAGCTACAGACGTACCATTATCTTCGTAATTAAACACGCCTTGCTTGTCTTTCTGTATAACAATCTCCGGGCTGTCAATTATCAGATCATTTATTCTTATCTGTTTTTTAATAAGCGGCATGAAATCAATATTACAGAGTATCCTTTTTACCTTTACAAACGTATCCCCAGGGAGATCATCTCTCTCTCTGATATGAATATTTTTTATGTCAAGTCCACTTGACCAACTCATATTTATATAATCAATCTGGACTTTACGATTCAAACCGGTTTCCAGGCTATTAATAATTTTACTTTTCACCATGCCGGTGGACACAATGGTAGGGATTAGTAGTACTATGATGAGGAGAAGGCCAATTACAACACCGATGGATACACCAACTATCATCGGCCATCTTTTTCTACGCATTTTTACTGTATCAAATTCGTTATTCTTTTCCTGCATATTGTTTCTTATTTTGGAGGGTTTGAAAAATCATGCTATTTAATCACCAATACTCTGCGTGATTGTTATAGTGTTTGCTGTAGTAAATAAATGTTGGAGACTAATTTAAACGAAGTGCAACTGTGAAGATTTTATACGGTTTGTAGTCTATTTTAGTACTTATGTAATGTCAAGGTAATTCCAATGGCTATCATTTCCTACAAAAACTTGACTTTTATCATAATTTTATGCAACTAAAAGGAGAGTTCTTTCTTTAATATACAAGTAGAATTTACAATGGGAATTTGACAGACACCTACTTCTAAGCATTTTTTATACAAATATTTACGTAATAAAGCAGAAAAGTTTATAACGTATACACCGGTATCGTTCCCTCCAAGTAATACTTTTATTGCGAATGTTTGACAAATAGATCAAATGGCTTTTTGGCATCCATATTGCGAATTTTACACATCCTGTATAAAAACCAGGCGGTCTTTCAAGGACAGGAAGATTTGATAAAATTACGGTTTAGTGTTTTCTGACACTAAATTTATTTAAAGTTAATAAATGGAATTAGAAAAATCACCAGATTATTTCCCCATTGATTCGAGTAGTTTGAGAGCGGATACAAAAATTGGCTGTGACCTTTACTTGCTTGTAAAAGGCAGTGCAGGCAGCCGATATATTTTGTATTGCAGAGGAGACGCTGTATTTGAAAATAGTAAAAGCGAAATGCTGCTGGAAAAAAATATCAGCCGTCTCTTCATTAAGAAAGATGACCAGCAGAAATATTATGAATACCTGGAAACTAATTTTCAAAATATTATATCTGATACGAGACTTTCTTCCGACGAAAAAACGAAGATTGTACATAGCGCCGCTACAAACCTTGTAAAAGACCTATTTAATGATCCGCGAAGCGGAAGCATCGAAAGGACTAAGACGTTCGCTTATAACATGGTTGATTTCGTCCTGAAGGATAGCCATGCCGCACATAGCCTACTTAAGATTGCAGTACATGAATATTATACTTATACACATTCTGTAAACGTAGCAAGCGTTGGGACTTTGTTTGCAAAGAGCATAGGCTTGGAAGAAGATGACCTGAAAGGCTTTTGTTCCGGCATACTCTTACATGATATAGGCAAGACCAGGATAAGCACTGATATCTTGAATAAAAAGGGAAAATTGACTAAAGAGGAAATTGAAATAATGAAAAAACACCCTGAATTAGGGGCAGAAATTTTAAATGAAACAGGTATTGAGTTTAAAGAGGAGCTTATAATAACTTTACAGCACCATGAGAACGATGACGGATCCGGTTACCCGAATGGACTTAATACGGGAGAGATCCATCTATCCGGTAAAATCGCACGTATAATAGATGTATACGATGCATTAACCACGAAAAGATCGTATGCAGATGCGGTAAGACCTTTCGCTGCCATTGTGGAGATGAATAAAAAAATGTTACATTGCTTTGACAAAGAACTGTTTAAAGAGTTTATACAATTTTTAGGGCCTTACGATCCACGTAAAGAACAAAGGACGTACATCTACGCATAGCGAAAAACTGTTAGAAAAAATATCAGCAGGCTTTTTATTAGAACGTGATATCAGAAGAAATATTATGAATACGTAGAAAGTAATTCTCAAGAGATCATAACTGATGCACAAATTCCTTCTGATGAGAAGGCAAAAATTGTGCATAGTGCCGCTAGAAATCTTATTAAAGACCTCTTTAATAGTCCGAGAACGGGAAATATTGAAAGAACAGGGACCTTGTGGTCAACTGGGGAAGGCAAAGGTAACATACTACTATCCGGGTAAAAAGAGGTTAATAAAAACCTTTCCCGATGTTCATATTTTAATCAAGCCTCTAAATCGCCCCCATCTCCCCTCTACTGCCCATCTTCTCCTGTAAAATGACACCCGTCAGTACTTAAATGGAAGTCTCTCGTTTTTCTGTCTACCGGATATGAATAGTCAACCTTCCCACAATGGGATATAATTGATGTTAATTGATAACAGTAAAACTTATCTAACTAAAAACCATGAATTTACCATAGTATTTTATTTGCATTTTTACATTAAGGGGGTTAAATTTACGCTTGATAATCATAAAATTACAATGCGGACATGCAGGTAAGTCATACACACCCGTTCATAAAATACCGGAAACGGTCGCTATCCGCAACCACACGCAAAGTTGCTTGGCAGCAGAAGAACTGTTTTACAAGGGGATAACTGAGCTCATGGATTAGTATTCCCTGACAATAAATTCAAAGTGAGAATATCGTATGGAATCCAATATACCACCAAATTTTGTACCAATCAGTCCTAATAGTTTGAAAACGAATACTACGATTGGCTGTGATATTTATTTACTTGCTGAGACGAAGAGTGAGGTCAGATATGTATTATATTGCAGGAGAGATGCCGTCTTTGACGAGGCTAAAAAATCAATATTAGTGGCACAGCAGATTAAAAGCCTTTTTATAAAAAAAGAGGAACAGCAAACTTTTTATGATTACCTGGAGAAAAATTTCCACCATATCATATCCGACACAAGTATTCCTCCTGACGAAAAAACAAAAATCGTGCATGGTGCTGCCACTAATCTGGTCAAAGATCTCTTTGAAGATCCGCGATCCGGAAGTATTGACAGAACTAAGGCGTTTGCTCACAACATGGTCGATTACGTCCTTCTTGACACTAAAGCCGCACAAAGTCTGCTTAAGATAGCAATCCATGAATATAATACTTATACTCATTCTGTGAATGTTTCAGCCATAGGAACTTTGTTTGGGCAGAAGATTGGTTTGGGAGTAACAAACTTAAAGGGACTTTGTGCAGGTATACTCTTACATGATGTTGGCAAGACAAAGATAAGCACTGATATCCTGAATAAAGAGGGAAAATTGACAACAGAGGAATTCGAAATCATAAAGAAACACCCTGAATATGGAGCAGAGATTTTGGATGAAACAGGTACTGAGTTTAAAGAGGAACGTATTGTAACCATACAGCATCATGAAAATAATGATGGTACTGGTTATCCATATGGTCTGAATAAAGATAAGATCCATCTATGTGGAAAGATTTCCCGTATTATAGATGTATACGATGCATTAACTTCAAAAAGATCGTATTCAGATGCAATAAGGCCATTCAACGCTCTTGTGCAAATGAAAGAGACCATGCTTAACTGCTTTGATTCCGAGCTTTTTATGGAATTTATACAATTTTTAGGACCATACGATCCACGTAAGACCCAAAGAAAACCATATAAATGGGATACCTGACAAAATTTGTATCTTATTTAATTTGTATATTTAAGGAGTGTAAACAAAAATGCAGGATATAAAAAAAGGGAAGTCTATTACGAGGGAATTGATAGACTTTATTAAGGATTCAAGCGTAATAAATCAATTAAATATAACACCAAAAGAACTCCGTATAGGTGTATTTTATACTGGCGTTGTTTTAAGGAGCGGACATGCGGGTATGTCATACACACCTGTTCAGGAAATACCGGAGGCGGTATGCTGTCCGCGATCACACGCAAAGATGCCAGCAGCAGGAGAACTGCTTAACAAGGAGATAACCGAGCTCATGGATTATGCGCTTGATGACAATGCCCTTAAAGCGGCCGTTGGTATGGCAACATTAAACGCGCTTTCTGCCGTCCTGCTTGCTGACGATAATTGCAAATATAAACCGACAGCATACGGTAACGCCCTTGAGCTGATAGATATCACCTGCAATGATACTGTCGCAATGGTGGGTGCCTTTACTCCCTTTATCAAGAAAATCAGTGAAATTACGGAAAAACTATTTGTAATTGAAAAAAATCCGAAGGTTGTCGGCAAGGATGATACATTCAAGATAGAATCAGCAGACCGACTTGAGGAGATAATACCTCAGGCAAATATATTAATTATTACTGGTGTTACACTCATAAATCACACACTCGGTCCGATACTGGATCTTGCAGAAAAAGCAAACGAGATAGTTGTAGTTGGTCCCACGGCAAGTATCTATCCTGAACCGCTCTTTAAAAGAGGGGTAACCGTTATGGGAGGAGTAAGGATTACCGACGCGGCACGGATGATACACCTTATTGGTGAGGCGGGCTCCGGATATGACTTTTTTGATACATGTGCTGATAAGGTAATAATGCGTAACGAAATAATTCCTGTTAAATAATGTAAAAACGGTTACATGAAGGAAAAATATTTGACAGGAACCACAGGATAAACTAGGATGAAAGCTGCCCACCATCAAACAGAATCAGATCTTGTAAATCCCGTCAAAAAGCAAGGCATTCTCACTAAACCAACAAAATGAACTATAAACTACTTAATCAGTTTAATGTCAGTAATAAAAGAGTGTTCCTGCGGACAGATTTTAATGCACAAATAGTAAACAAAAAGGTTCTTGATGATTCAAAGATCAAGGCCCACCATACCACCATTGACTACTTAGCGAATAAAGGTGCCAGAATTATATTAGGTACCCATGTTGGCAGACCAAAACCGGATGAAGCTGATTCTAGAAAAGAGCTGATCCACAACTACCCGGACACAGATGCAGAAATAATCTTTAGATATCTAAAAAAAATTTATGGAGATAAAATATCATTTATTGATACAAGTATTGGAGAAGAGGTAAATGGATGCATCAACAACTTACCCCAGGGGCATATACTGCTACTCCAGAACTTAAGATATGAAAAAGGGGAACAATCCAGAGTTGAGAATGAAAAACTGGAATTTGCAAAACACCTCTCTTCTTATTTTGATCTTTATGTCAATGATGCCTTATCTGTCTGCCAAAATGGAGACGCGTCCGTATCTTATTTACCCCAATTAAGCAAAAATACCGCTATCGGTTTTTTATTGAAGGAAGAAATAAACCGTATGGAAAAACTTATCAAACCGGAACTTCCTGCTGCCGCATTTCTGGGTGGGTTTAAGGTAAAGGATAAAATTGGAGCTTTGCAGAAATTACTGGAAAAGGGTTTTGAGATTTTCATCGGTGGTGCGATGAGAAATCCATTTCTAAAATCCCAGAATTATAATATCGGCGGATCAAAATTAGATTCCGGCTTTGATGATATAATCCACAAATTGATGAATGATTTTCGAGATAAAATCCATATACCTGTAGACGTCAGGGTAGGGGAGATGAAGAGCAAGGATAAGCAAAAAGTAAGTAATTTACGATACGTAAACTTTTTAAAAAATGAAGAAATTCACGCGAATGAGGAAGCGTTAGATAATGGCCCTGAAACCATGAAATTGTACAAAGAAAAAATAGAACAAAAGGGCATAAAAACTATGCTTGCGAACGGCCCCTTTGGCTTAATAGAGAACAGATCTTTCAGGTTTGGAACTTATCAAGTGGCAAGGATCTTTCTTGAAAATGAGCAGGCTTTCAGAGTTTATGGCGGCGGAGAAGTAAATCATGGATTTAATCTGTTTTCAAAAGAGTTCAAGATTGATGCTGAAAAACTTGGTGATCAGTGTAATGCCGGGAATGGCATGTTGCAATACATTGCAAACGAAGGAGACCTGCCCGGACTCAGAGCTTTATCATGCAGATAAAGAAAAGAAGGATTACCTATATGGACACAAATTTCTGCAGAATAAATACAGATCACAAAAATTAAAAAGTGTATGGACTTGTTTCCCCTCCTTGGGAAGGAGGGGATTAAGGGGTGGTTCCCCTCTATTCATTAAGAATTTAGAAAAGCCCCTATTAATCCTGCCTAAATGTAATAAGCATCTTCAGCCCAGAAGGTCAAGAGCTTCCAATGGTCTTTTAATCAGTTCTTTTGCCCCGCTCTCCTTTAATTTCTCCGCTGATCGAAAACCCCAAAGCACCCCTACCGGAAACATTCCTGCATCTATAGAGGTCTTCATGTCAGTCTCAGTATCTCCGAGATAAAGGAAATCTGAAGGTGAAATGTCCAGTTGCTCTGCAATCTCCAGCGCGCCTGCCGGGTCCGGCTTCCTGGGTACGTCATCACGCTGACCAAAGACCACA
>ENA-OREN01004424-OREN01004424.1-marine-metagenome-genome-assembly--contig:-NODE-4424-length-12250-cov-4.205619_pt1 | contig 12250 bp, 7 predicted proteins | sample MGYA00248624_ERZ508555 | MGnify/ENA primary metagenome ERZ508555 (study PRJEB26222, sample SAMN06267773) | marine metagenome | isolation source: Saanich Inlet, British Columbia, Canada | place...
TGGCATGTACAAAAAGCAGACCGAGACTTTTTTCCAGAGTCCGATGTAAAGTTTAAGCTAAAGTTTCATGAGAAGACCTTTGAGTTAAAGGTAAATCACAAGGATGACATTATGACTGGACAACTCTATCACCTGTATCAGTTTCTGGAGGGACATCGTATTATCGTTACAAAGAAAGGCAAGAACTCGTATGTCTTGGAGGCCCCTGACACAAAACTGTATCCTGAAGTGGATTAAAATAATTGGATTTGAAATAACATGTTGAAATTTTATTTCAAATAATATTTTTAAAAAAATTTGTAAAATACACCAAGTTTGTATTACGTTGTAATAATTAATCAAAAATTATTTTTTAATTCTTAATAAAACCAAATTTTGTTCTTTGATCTTTTATTACTATGTAGACTTAATATTTTCTGTGACCTCTGAATCTTTGGGATTTTCCTTTGCTGGAAGGACCATTGATTATTTCGGAAGCAAATCCATCACGTCTGACATTACTGCATTATTTGAGCTGATCAAGAATTCCCGTGATGCAAATGCAAAAGAAGTTTCAATTCATTTTAAAGATCTGTCAAAAAGCAGTGCGTCCATTGAAGTCTATGATGACGGTGACGGCATGTCCGAAGAAGACGTTCGTCAAAAATGGATGGTTATTGGAACTGATTCACGAATAAAAAACAGTACTACAAAAAGTGGAAAGCCTGTGTGGGGAGAGATGGGAATTGGAAGAATCGCTTGCCAGAAACTTGGGGAAATAACCAACCTGAACTCTGTAAAAAATTCTAACTCTGTAAAAATGATTTTTGACTGGTCGGTATTTGAAAAGCCTGGTGTGACTGTCGACAAGATTCAGTTTCCTGTTGAAATAGGCAGCGGAAAAGGAATTGAAAACGGTGTAACATTAGAGCTAAAAAAATTAAAATCTTCATGGACTTCAAAAAAAATAAATGACTTGAAAGAGGAACTGAGCGTTTTAATCTCTCAAGATAACTTTGATGACATTAAAATCAAGATAAAGGTTGGAAATGAGAACGGGGAATTTATTGGGAAAAATTATGCAAAAATTCGTGAAAAGGTTTTGTCCAACGCACCTTTCAAACTTAGGGCAAAATTTGACGGCTCTGAACTGTCTGTTGACATTTCTTCCCATGTTGGTCAGAGGGGGACGTGGGAATCCCAGACAGTAATGGGAACGTATGACAATACAACAGTGGGACCATTTTCTGTTGACATTTTTCATTTTCCAAGAGCTCCTGGAAAGCAAAAAACATCAACTCTTGAAACCTATTATGACAAAAGAATTGGAATTGACAAGCTGGATTCCTTTTTGAAGCACAATTATGGCCCCTACCTGTATCGGGATGGAGCTTGGATGAAACCATATGGCGGCGAAACAGACTGGCTTGGAATGGAGGCAAGCGCAAGACAGGAAACCAGCAAAATTGGAATAAAGCAGATTTACGGACAGATTCAAATGTCAAAGAAAAAAAACCCTGAAATCCGTCCTGCATCTCACCGTGAGACGCTAATTGAAAACGAGGCCCTGAAAAATCTCAAAACAATCCTTGCCGAAATATTTGAAATCTTGAGAGAGTACATGAAAGACTGGAAAAAACAGGAGACCAAAAAAACAATAACTGACATGGGCCCTGGCGCTGAAACTCCTGAAGATACGCTTCCGTTGATTTACAAACAAATCACAAAAGTCTCTGCAAGTTTGCCTAAAGAAAAGCAAAAACAGCTAAAGAAATCCCTTGAAGGAATTGTCACCATTTCCACAATGAAGGATGATCAATTCGAAAGGGAAATTTCTGAGATGGGCAAGCTGAGGGATTGGGAAAAAAATATCGCGACACTTGGTATTGCCACATCGTACATGGCTCGAGAAATTACAAAACCCCTTGAGGAAAACATGGAAACCATTGCAGAGGCCGAAGACATCATGTCGGACCTTGAAAAAACAGATTGGAAACTTCCGCCTGAAACTGTCAAACATAGCTGGGAGATGATTGAAAGCATGAAGGAAAATCAAAGCAAAATGGCGCATTTTATGAAGTTTGTAGACGTGCTGTCAAACCATATTTCCCAGTCAATTCGCACCAACAAGAGGTCTACGCAGGTGGATGTGCTCAAGTGCTGGGAGACCGTGTCTAATGGGTTCAAGTCACAAAAAGAGAAACTTGAGATTGAAATCACTGATGACTGGACAACACACACAAAGAACAAACCTGGACCAAAGCTTGTAGTCAAGCTAGACCGAATTGATCTTGAATGTATTCTCACTAATCTTTACATGAACTCCATGGCATCACTTTCAAAAACAAGGGGCAAAAAGAGGAAAGTTGTTTTTAACTACTGGTATAAGGACAACGCACTGAACATAGAGTTTAGTGACAATGGAATTGGAATACCCAAGAAAAAAATGGAGGAAGTGTTTGAGCCTTTCAAATTTGGACACAATGAAAACAATGATGAAAAACACGGACACGGACTAGGACTTTACCTTGTAAAAACAATTATGGACAACTATGACGGAACTGCTGTCGCAGTTGATGTAAAGGAAGGCGCAAAAATTTGGATTAGGTTTCCTTCTGTTTCCAAGGTTGCTACAGGAGATGACTATGTCTGACATACGACATGAACTTCTTGACGAGGTGCAAAAATTCTTTGTTGGTCCGAGAACCGATGACGATCCGCTTCCTGTGGGAAATGCGCCACTTGACATATACACGTCAGGAATTTTGTTTCCAATGGATGCGCCACTAGAGGATGCAGACAACGATAACGAGGATGACCTCTCAACTGATCGTGAAGACAGAACAGTTGAAGAGGAGTCAGATAAATTTCTAAAACAAAATTCAATAGGACTCAGAGTCCAGCTGAACGACTCTGTAAAAAAAATCCGCATAGAAATTGACTATGGAAAATACTTCAAAAACGGCAACGGAATTTGGGAGAGAATGTCGCTTGATGAAAAAAATAAAATTCATGAGATTGATTTGTCAAACCAAGAATTTTCACATGTTGACATTCTTGACAGTTTGAAAAAACCGGAATCAAAACTGTCTTGGACAATCCATGCAGACAATGTTCTTAACGTATTTTTGGAAAATCCTACTTTCTGGGCAGTACCAGAAGAAAAGACTGACGAGAAATCCAAAGGAGTAAAAAAAGATCCCGTTGGATACGAAGTTCTAAGAGAGCTGAACAATTCCAATACTATTTTTCAGCCAGTAATTTCAATTCACTCCGTTGAAACTTCGAGCTCCTTTAAGCCGATTTCAACTGGCTCAAAATACTATTCGAGCCCAGAAGATGATCTTTTTGACATGCTTTACAAAAACAAAAAAGTTTTTGGAGCAGGATATGGGTGTGCAGCAGAATGGGATGAGGGGGACAATCCAGCAAGTGTAAGAACAAGCATAATTCCTACTTTTCATGATGACGAAATTGCAAAGTTTTCCAATGATGATCCCCTAAGGCCGTCCAGTGTGGACATGTATGACCTTGGATGTTTTGAATCCCTTGATGATCATCAGGCAAATCGGGAAACAGTTGGAAAAAAACTCTCCCCGCTAATTTCCCAGTATGGAAACTGGATTGACAAACAAACCGAAGTTGCCAAAAAGAAATTTGAAGGAAACGAGTACAAGGATCTTGCAAACGAAAATCTGGCAAAATGCAGACAAATTCACAAGAGAATGAAGACAGGACTTGATATTTTGACAGATGTAAAAAATGATCCTGACAACAAAATCATAAAATCATTTGTTCTTGCAAACAGGGCAATGCTGTACCAGAGAATTCACTTCAACTATGCTTTAAGAAATTTTAAGGGAAAGGAAAAACAGGAATGGCCTGCCCCAAAACCCGAACTGGCATACTGGTATCCGTTCCAAATAGCATTTCTTCTGATATCCATTTCAGGAATATCTGACAAGAAGCATGACGATAATCTCATTACAGACCTGATTTGGTTTCCTACCGGTGGTGGCAAAACAGAGGCATATCTTGGCGTTGCATCATTTGCAATGATTTTGAGAAGACTAAAGGGAGATACAGAAGACGGACTGGGGGTTTCTGTAATTATGAGGTATACTCTCAGACTGCTCACATTGCAGCAGTTTGAAAGGGCATCAACTTTGATTTGCGCATTGGAATTTCTTAGAAGAAAAGTAAGGGGTACAGATCTTGGAAGCGAACCTTTCTTGATTGGACTGTGGGTTGGATACAGCCTTACTCCAAACTTGTATGAGAATTCTAAAGATGCCCTAGATGCACTAAGGGACAACCCACATCTTACGCCTGCCGATGGCTCACCGTGCCAAACCAACTACTGTCCGTGGTGTGGAAAAAGAATGACTCCGTTTAATTACAAATTTGATTTCAAGACAAAATGGACTCTTGCACGATGCTCAAACGATACGAGTCCGTGTATTTTTACTGATTCGTCATTTGATCCAAAAACATCACTACCCGTAGTAACTGTCGATTCTGACATTTACACCCGTTGCCCAAGCATGATAATTTCAACAGTGGACAAATTTGCACGACTTCCCTTCCGTCCGGAGATTGCAAATATTTTTGGCAGAGCTTCAAGACGATGCAGCATACACGGATTTCTTCCGCATGGAAAATACAAAAGTTGCACTGTTGTGGGAGATGGGAATCACAGAGACGGGAAAGTGCAATATGTCCGCTCGAATTTTCCTCCTGATTTAATTATTCAGGACGAACTCCATCTTATTTCAGGACCCCTTGGAACCATGGTTGGCCTTTACGAGTCTGCAGTAGACTTTCTTACCATGGGAACTTGTGATGGAAAAACAACAAGACCCAAGGTCATAGCATCCACTGCAACAATCAAGGGAGCAAAAGATCAGGTCAGAAAAATTTTCAACAAGCCAAGCACCCTGTCGTTTCCTCCTCCTGGCATTGACAGGGAGGACTCCTTCTTTTGGTGGGAAACTGGCAAGAAAGGAAAGATGTTTGTCGGCCTGTCTTTTTCACAACGCTCTGGAAAGTATGCTCTAGCAAAACTGTATGCCGCACTTCTGCAAAAAATTTACATCTTAAAACAGGCAAAAAAATTCCAAGAAAAAGAAATTGATCAGTACTGGACTCTGGTCGGATACTACAACAGCATTAGGGAGCTTGGAGGTGCAAACAGGTTGGTAGAAGACGACGTGGTAAAAAACATGGGATTTTTGGCAGATGCAATTTATGGAAACAAAAACAACATACGAGATCCGGGAAGTCCAGAAAATGGAATTGACGAGCTAACCGGCAGAAAAACTCAGAGAGAAATCAACGAAATAAGGGACAAGCTTGAAAAGTCCCTTCCAGACAAGGATGTAATTTCAGTTCTGCTTGCAACCAACATGATTTCTGTAGGAATAGACATTGACAGACTTTCTCTGATGACCGTAAACGGACAACCCAAGTCTGCAACAGAATACATTCAGGCTACGGGCAGAATTGGAAGGAGGGCCGAATTTCCTGGATCCGTGTTTGTTCTGTTTAACCCTTACAAGCCTAGAGACCTTTCACACTATGAGAATTTTGGGGGATTCCACAACACGATGCAAAAGCATGTGGAGCCTTCCAGCCTTACGCCATTTTCAATTCCTGCATACACCAGAGCAATACATGCAGTGTTTATTTCCATGATGAGACTAAGTAATCACTTCCTTGCAGAAAAAACACAAGCAAATGACTTTGAAATTTCTGAGGGGGAGTCTGCTACAAAATTCCTGCTGGAACGGTTCAAATCCGTGGAACAGGTTGATGAAAACTCCCAGTCATACAAAGACTTTGAGAAAAAGGTTGTCACTTTTCAAGAGCAGTGGCAAAAATTCATTCAGGAAGTGGATGACAACACTTCACTTGACGAGACTGTCTGGTACAACAATCCATATGATCCTTATCACAAGGAGCAGGAAAAAAACCCCAGTGTTCTAATGATTGAGTTTGCAAAACGAGGGGAGCAAAAATCAGACAAGTTTCCGATAAGCACGCCGGAATCTTTTCGTGATGTTGAACAGCAGCTCGAGATGGAGTACGTATGATGGCCTCAGACAAGGAGCGCTTTTTCATCAGACCAAGTCAGGTAACCCGAACCTTTGGACCTGGCTCAATCTATGACAACCAGCGTGACTCCATGATTGTTATGGGTCTGGATTTTTGGAAGGACGAAAAATTCAAGTCAATTACTGATCAAATTCTTCTTCAGGAAATAAAAAAGAACAACAAGGGATTTGACAACGTAGACAGACTAGTGTCTGTTTCATCCTTTGAAGATCCTGACACTCCTGGAACTATTCCAATCAGGAGCTTTCCCACATGGGGATTCTGTCCAAGATGTGATAAGCTTGTGTCTGGAAGAAACACCAAGACGGGAAAGGGAAAATACTGCAATTCCAACGAGTGTCATACAAGGTACAAAAACGAGCAGATAGATGTTCCAAAGACATACCCAGTAAGGTTTGTTGCCGCATGCAAGAAAGGTCATCTTGATGACTTTCCATGGTACGAGTGGGTTCACAGGTCAAAGGCAGAAAAAGACGCTTGCAGCAGGGAAGATGCCGAACTGTATCTGGTGGATGACTCAAAATCAATGTCGCTTGACTCTAAAATTGTCAGATGCAAAAAATGTGATGCCAGAGATCAAAAAATGTCAATGGCACTTTCAAAAAATGGACTGCAGTTCATAGGTTTCAACTGTACAAAAAGAAAACCATGGCTTGACAAATACTCCCGTAGCTGTGAAGACGAAGACGGGGAGCCAATTCCAATGAAGGGATTGTTCAAGGGTGCAACTAACATCTACTTTCCACTGGTAAGAAGCGCAGTTACAATTCCTCCTTTCAGCGATGATCTTGCTGGTGAAATATCAAAGGCAGGTTCCGAAATACATGACTTTAGAAAAAATTATGACCGGGATTTTTTTGAGAAATGGCTTGAAGGTAAATTCCATTTAAAATCTGAAAAATTTCCTGATGGACGATGGACCTTGAAACAAGTACTTGACAAAATTGCAATGCTGGAGGAATTTGCAAACAAGAACAAGGAAATGGACATTTACAAGCTCGAGTTTGACGCACTGAATTCCGATGAAGATGCTTCTGACAGGGAATTTGTTACAGAAAATCTTACTGACACATCTACTGTCTTTAAGGAATTTGTTTCAAAGATAGTGCTGGTCAAAAAAACCCGAGTTGTTTCTGCCATTACGGGATTTACTCGAATTGACTCGTATGATCCTGACTCTCCGGTATCCGTATCTGGACTGTCACACAGTCCCCTCACTTGGCTACCTGCAGTAGAAAACAGGGGAGAGGGAATTTTCTTTAGCTTTAACAATCGTGCTCTTGACGAATGGCAGACAACCGGAAAGGTCAAGGAAAGATTCAAAAAAATAATGACCTTGCAAGGAAAAGTCAAGACAGATCCTGAAACAAGAACACACAACCCAAAATACGTATTTCTCCACACGTTCTCTCACATTGTTATCAAAAGCCTGGCAAAACTTGCAGGATATTCCACTGCCTCATTTACTGAAAGAATCTACTGCGGAAAGGGCATGGCTGGGATATTCATTTACACGTCATCCCCAAGCAGCGATGGCGCATTGGGTGGACTAGTTGAGCTTGGACGAAAGAATGAAAACAGGCTTTGGGACATTTTGGAGGATGCCGTGTTTGAGTCAAGATCATGCTCATGTGACCCTTTGTGTTCCCTGCAGGAATCCGGAAAGAACCCACAACTGATTGGAGCTGCATGTCATGCATGCACACTTCTTCCTGAGACCTGCTGTGAAAACATGAATTCATTACTTGATCGAGAAATGATTGACCGCACTTTGAGGGCCGACTCGGGATTCTTAAAACTCTGACATGGATCCAAAACAAACGCAGGCCTTGTCTGAAAAAGTACTTGACCTGATTCGAGACATGCCCAACGAGTCTGTCGGAAACATTTTGTCAGCATGGAATTCTGGCGAAAAAATAACAAAATACAACGCAGGAAAAATTTCCCAAACGTCCGGAAATATTTTGAGAAGACTTGAGGTGTTGGTTGCAAACCCTGACGTTGATCACAGTATTTTGTACAGCATGTTTGTTGTGGGAATGGAGTCCAAGTCAAGACATGAGATAAAGAACAACAACCTGGAAATTGTCTGGACGGGACCAAACAAGATCAGTTCCGGAATCAGAAACACAAAACCAGTAATCGAGGAGATGTTAAAATCTGCAAACGTTGATGAAAAAGTAATCCTTGTTGACTATATGATAACAAGTAATGCCGAAAGCATTGTTGACGAGCTAAATTCATGCCTTAATGACGGGGTCAAGGTGGACCTTATTCTTGACAACAACTCCAAGAACAGAAAACACTTGAGAAAATGCTTTGCAGAAAAAAGTCTTACAAGGCCACGCATATTTATCAGAAAGGAAAAAGAGTCTGCATTTTACAAGGTGCACGCAAAGATGGTAATTGTTGGGGACAGGGAGATGCTTCTTACGTCTGCAAACCTTACTGAGCTTGGAACCGAGGTGAACTTTGAAATGGGACTGCTTGTAAGTGGACCGATTGTAAGCGACATGGTTTCACTTTTGTCAAAAATGATCGAGGACAAATATTTTGAGGAGGTTGACTAGATGGGATATCGAAACTTTGTTGCAACTGAGGATGAGAAAAAAATTGCGGGAGAAATTTTGCACCGAGTTCTTTTCAATGGCAGAGATGATGACATTGCCGGTATGTGGATTCAGGACTATCTTGAGGAAAGATCACCCGGGGTTGAGAAGATACTTGCTGCAGACCAGGGCTATGAAAACGACGAGATTCCGTACGATTCGATGCCACGACTTATCGTAGATCTTTATGGGAGCGAACTGTTTGGGGGGGACCATGGAGGCAATCTTCGAGACAAAATTCTTGAAAAACTTTACCAAAACGAGGAATTTAGAAAAATTTTTGACATTTATCTGGCATCAAAGAACCTCGGTGCTGATCAAAAACAAGATTCAAAAGTCAAATTTAGCAAGGACAAAAAAAATGAATCACGGACACATATTGCCCACCTGACAAAGCACACATCATCACCTTGGACACCTGGTGGAATCTATGCGCAACTCTTTGTTGAAAAACTGAAGATGCCAAGAATATTTGCAGGAATCAGAACTGATTCCAAACGAGAAAGAATTCTTACAGTGGAACCTAGACCTGACATTAAGAAATTAAAGAACTTCCAAGAAAACATGAAGAACCAAGTCGTGGAAATTCTTGACGGGTCAGACGAAAAGAGGTGCATTGTCACACTTCCCACGGGAGGGGGAAAGACAAGAATTGCAGTTGAGGCAATTGTGGAATTTTTAAACAAACACGGGGTTCACAGAAACATTTTGTGGATTGCCCAAAGTAACGAGGTATGTGAGCAGGCAGTATTGTGCTTCAAGCAGATTTGGGAAGTAAAAGGAAACGGAGAGGCACTTCAGATTTTTCGAGCGTGGGGTAAATATGACATTCCAACTTCCGACGAGCACGGGATTATTGTCGGAGGATATCAAAAACTTGTTAAGAGAAAAAATGAACTGCACAAGTTTACAGAATGTAATTCACTTTCAGCTGTTTTTATTGACGAGGCACACCATTCAACTGCAAACTCTTACACTGAGATTTTGAACGCTCTTAAGATTTCGTCATTTAAGGGAGGAACCCTTGAAAATGACGAGCATGTTCCGCTGATAGGACTTACTGCAACTCCTGAAAGGAGGCTTGATTCCGAAACAAGAAATCTTCACAGAATGTATGGTGACAAAAGAATTTATCCGAACAAAAACTTCTCCCCCGAATCAGAGCAGGGAATTTCATTTGATGACGATTGGAAGGACTTGAAAAAAATGAAAGAAAAACTAACTGATCTAAAATATCTGGCAAAGGCTGATATGATTTCCATCGAACCTGGGAAAAAAATCATCAAACTGAATGCCGACGAAACAAGAAACTTTGAAAAGGGTGGAGATTCTTGGATGAGCAGAATTGCAACCGAGTCAGAACGAAACTCAAACATAAAAAATGAGATTCTAAAGTGGGCCAGAAAAGGAAGAAAGATCCTATATTTTGGAACCAACGTAACGCAGTCCGTAACGATGTCGAGGATTTTGGAAAAAGAGGGCATTACAAGTACGTCCATTACTAGCGATACACGGTTTGCTGCAAGAAAAATGATGATTGACCTTTTCAACGAGCATGACAGCAACGAAATTCAAGTGATGTGCAACTACAACGTACTGTCTACCGGTTTTGACTCGCCTCAGATTGACACTGTGATTATTGCACGGCCCACAACAAGTGTTGTATCCTATCAGCAAATGGTCGGACGCGGACTTCGCGGGGAGGCTTTTGGAGGAAAACCTGGAAACAAGTGTGAAATTGTAACCGTCATTGACAACATTACACGGTTTGATGACACCAAGATAGAGCTTGGTCATTCAAAGTATGAACAAGAACTGAATACAGATGACGATTCTGTTTCAGATGATGACGCAGAACAGCACGAGAAAGTTGACGGCACATCCCCTGCAGAAAGTTTTGAAGACATGATTCCAAAACACGGGGACTCTTTTACAAATGACGAGATATCTGAAAAATATGGCGTTCAAACACAGGGGGGCATCAGATACACTACAAAGCATAATTTTGTAATATTGGTTGATGCTGAAATCAGCAATTACTCTGACCATGTAAATGAAAAGACTGGCGAGATTATCTATGACGGAGCTGGACAAAAAGATCAAGGTTTTATCAAGGGCTATGACCACTTTAATTCCCAAGTAAAAAATCCTGACTCTGTCTTGCTGTATTTTCAAAAACCTGCTGGGTCGCAATACGTTTTCAAATACTTGGTCAAATACGTCTCCCATCATTTCAAAGTGCAAGAAAACAAGAAACATGAAAAAAGAAATGTCATAAAGTTCAAATTAAAAATAATCAAAAAGGAATGTCCCAGATGCAAGACAATCTTTGCCAGCAATGAATCTGAGATTGAAGAAAAGTTTGGGTATCGCACCACTAATGGGAATACAATTGCGCAATCCTGGTGCAAAACATGTAGGGCCAAATGATTTTTTTAAGAAAACTGGAAATGAGATCCAAAAAACATATTTGCTAAACATAGAGGATATATTCATTGAATGTTGAACAATTTAAAAAAACGGTAGATTTGACTACCAGTGAACTATTTTATTTGGAACAGTCATTAGATTTGAATGATCCTGATTTTGAATTGTTAACAAATCATAGCAAAAGTGGTTTGCTGGGAGTGTTCATTTTAACTCGTGGCAAAAATAACACAATCAATCGGTCAAAACTACAAAAAGATTACGTGAAATATAGAAAAAAATATCCGGATACAATCAACGAACCATTCAACCAAATGGAATCTGAACTAATTGAATCAAATTTCATTAATGTTACAGCTGGGGGTTCTTACTTACTAGGTCCAATAATATCTTCGGATGTTGCACAATTTGTAATTGGCAAGTTGTTTAAACACACTCTTAATAAAAAGGCACAAATTAAAATTCCTACGACTAAAGATGAACCAAAAGAGATTAAAAAATTACCCGATGTGTCTACGAATTCAGATTCTATTAGTATTACAAATTTGGGAATTATAAAATCTGACAAGAGGCAACTTGCCAGATCAGTTTATCACCGACTCAAAGATCTTCAAACTAAGGGAAGTTTAATTCCGTTTACATTCAAATATTCAATTCCATGCAGCTTGTGTGGCGCAAATGTTGAAGAATCAAAAAGTGGTTTTTGGTCCAAGGGCGAATCCCTCCACGTTAACTGTCATGATATTTTAGAAGCAAGTTTTGAAAACTTGTACTATAGTCTAATCACAAAAGATTCTTCTTTAATTGAAAAACTTGGAAAACACAAATCCGGTAAAATTGTACCATTGTCAATCCGTCTTCCAAAAAATCACACATCTGTCCTCACAAAAATTCCTGCATATGACAAATCAATTGCAATAGTGATTAAATCCAAGGAAGGAATTTTGCCACTGGGAGTGGGACAAATTACACAACTAGAAGAATTTGAACTTGGCAAGTTTCCCAAAACAAAAACAAGATTTAAGAGCAGATTTACCAACAGTTGGTTTGGACACATTAAAAGATTGTAAGAAAAGTAATTTAAAAGGAATAGTTTTAAAGTCTAATGAAAATATATTTAT
>ENA-OREN01004426-OREN01004426.1-marine-metagenome-genome-assembly--contig:-NODE-4426-length-12245-cov-4.801775_pt1 | contig 12245 bp, 10 predicted proteins | sample MGYA00248624_ERZ508555 | MGnify/ENA primary metagenome ERZ508555 (study PRJEB26222, sample SAMN06267773) | marine metagenome | isolation source: Saanich Inlet, British Columbia, Canada | place...
ATATAGATCATATTTATTAAAAAGATTAACAAGCTTTGGAAAATAATATGTAATGATAATGCTAGTATAAAAGAACAATAATAAAACATAAAACATAGAGCTATAATGAAAATTACTAAGCGCCCCCTCACCTAAAAATGACAATATAAAAATATCAATAAGTATAATAACTTGTGAAATTAGTGCAAATTTAATTAGTGTATTTAATTTTGGTTCATTGAAAATATCTATTAAACTCAATTTGATACTCTTACTATTACTTGACTTGTCAATAAATACCCTCCCCCAAATATACATTGCTAAATATGCAAGAAAAATTGAACATACAATAAGAAATATACTAAGATAATCTTTATATAGTAAAATACATATAATAATAAATAGAGATGTTAGAGGTTTTAATAAAGTACCATATAAGTATTTTTTAACTTTGAGTTCATAAATTGATCTATAATATGAGATTGCTATAGTAAAAAAGGGAAGTATAGCCAGAAGTATAGATGAAAGTATTGTATCAATATTTAATCTATCGAGATAGTAAATATTAACTAATAATAAAAATGTTTGTAAAAAAGAAACTAATAAAATAAACTTCTGAAAACTACCATAGGCATATCTATTATTTTTAGAGGCTAGATTCAAAATAAAAAAAGCGGTAAACATTATATATAGTTCTAAATTTATTCCAATAACTATTCTATTTATAAGAACATATGTATCAGTTAAGATAGATGTGCCAAATTCGTTTAGTATAAATATTTCCCTATAATATCCTAAAATTAATGATAATATATTAACAATAAATAAAGATTTCAACAGATATCTTCCAATATATTATACATTTGCATAGCAAGACTACATTTTGTTAATTTTACATATGTTTTGTATGATTCAGTAGCCATATTCTGAAAATTAACATCTGTAATATTTTCTAAGAAGTATTCTAAAGAGCGCTCCATATCACTTTCATCAAGTAATATGCCATTTTTATGTGTAATATATGAAGCTTCAGGGCCATGCTTATATAAACTATTATGTGTAACCACGGGCAAGGACATAGAAAAAGCATGTACTACACTTAATCCAATATTACCTGGATATATTAAAGCTAAACATTCGTTAGATATATCTGATATTTTTTTTTGATTATAGATTGCACCATATACTTTTATATAATAATATTTTTCTGAATATAATTTTATTAAGTTATACTCTTCACCATCACCAATTATATTTAATTCTATTTGCTCCTTATTCTCCTCGTTAACTTTTATAATTAATTTAATTAACATTTCTATATTTGTCTCTTCTCTTAACCTTCCTAAAAATAAGAATTTTAAATTAATACTCTTCTTCTCCATTGGCATAATAGTAAAATTATTTTTTAAACTATTTGTAGCTACTGATAATTTATTTATATTTATATTTATAGCTAGAAATTTATTTTTAACTGCATTATTGTAGCAAATATATTTAGCTGAAAAAGAAAAAATTATTTTATATAATAGTTTATAAATAATAGTTATCTGATTTTTTTTAAATAAACCATGCCCGTGAGGGTAAACCCTTATATTAAATAGTTTTGATATGAAGATTGTACTCCAAAAGCTTATATATCTTATATTTGCAAAAATAATAATATTATCTGGCTTAAATGATAGTATTATATTTAGCACCCCAACTTGATGAAATATCTTATTCATAAATACTTTTGTATCTAGACTAATAACTTCAATATTATCATTTAATTCTTTTATAAAATCACCATAAGAAGATTGCATATTTAAAGAATAAATAATTGTCAATGAATAATACTTTGATAATTCATTGAATGTTGATATTCTATACTTTGTAATTACAGGCTGTATAAATAGTAGTTTTTTCATTAGCTATTTCCTTTTTATTTTTTATTTATTAAATAATAAAATAAAATTGAGAAAATAATAGAAATAATTGTCTCAACAAAAGTAACTCTAATCATCCAAAAAGTAGAAAAACTAAGAATATATAATATAATGATATTTAATTTTGCCACTTTAAAACTTAGCTTAATAAATAAAATAAAAAATAATGGTAAAAATAATATTAATATATCACCAATATTTGCATACATCTCACCTAAAAATGTAGAATTTAAACTAAAACCAATTGATGCAGGTTCATATAGTTTCGCCGCATAAGACGTAAAATCTATTGGTTTTTCTGGTAAAAAACTTCTTGGAATATAAATTATAAAAAGCTTTATATAGTTTAGCCCATAAAGGAAGTCATATTTGACTCCAAAATCTTCTATAATATGCAAAAGTACAATAACATTCATTCCCTCTGCCATATTTAATAATGCTGTTACTATTGGGTTAGGATCTATAGATTCAAGTAGACTAGTTATCCTATCTAAAGAATCGAATATATTGCTTCTAATAGATGTCCAAATTATTAATCCACTTATAAAAATAGGTAGTACAAAAAATACTTTTATAAGATTCTTTTTATCCTTATACATAATTAATATTGATAATATCATTAATATTAATATAACAAAATAAATACGATTTCCAGAGCCTATCATTCCTATTAATTGATATCCTAACAAAAAAAAAATATATTTTTTATTAGATATATCTTTTGCATATAAAACATTTACATACAATATAGATATCGAAACAATTAAAACTTGGAAAGCTTTATTGGTATTTTGGATTAACAAATATAGTATTTCTGAATTATCAGCTATATGCTCCTGTCTAGAATGAAAACTTTGAGATAAATATGCTTCAATACCCCCTGCATCAATAACAAAATAAATCAAAATAAATATACTAAAAATTATCAATTTGTTAAGTATTCTTTTCAGACAATTTATATTAAATTTTAATAATTTACTAAATATTAAGCCATCTAATAATAAAATACTCTTCTTGTTAAGTATTATTAATGAATAAAATACAAATAAGAATATAAATAAAAATACAAAAGGATAGAGACTCATTATATTAATATCTATATCTCCCCAATAGCCCATAATCCCAAAATATGAAGGAGAGGTATAACCATTATTCAAAACTAAAATAAAATATGGATAAAAAATAAAATATGTAATACCTAAAAAACATGTAAATATTGGATTAATAGTTTTTGTTTTTATAAATATTTTCATAGATATAATAGCCACAATAAATAATATAAAAACTAATATATACAACATATTTTTCTCATGCTAATTAAAAATATTTTTAATTAGCATTTTTTTTATCTTTTTATTTGAAAAATAATTATTATAAAATTGAATTGGCATACCCTTATATTCTTTAGAAGATAATATTTCATCTAATATTTCTAAATTCTGTAGATTGTCTATATTAATGCCAGCGTTATTTTTCTCTGCATCTGCTACAAAAGAATTATTATTAAATATAATAAAGCAATCTAATGATAACGCTTCAATTGATGCTAATGATGTTTCTAGATTTGCTTTAGGAAGTAAGATAAAAGCATCTGCATATTTATAATAAGTAAATCTATCATTTCCATATATAGCCGGAATATATTCAACAAAATTGTATAAATTTTTACTTGATATATATTTATTCAAATTATTTAAATCACCCTCATCATTACCTATAATTGTTAATTTATATTTAGGTTGAATTTTATTTAGTTTTTCAAGCAAAATCACAGCATCTAAAACCCCTTTAGAGGGATGGATCCTAGCTAAAAATAACAAATTAATATAGCAGTCATCAAATACATTATTTTTAGCTATACTTATAGTGGTATTTTCTTGCACAATATTTGGTATTACAATGCATTTACCTTTATACCCATGTTTTCTATAAGATTTAACTTCATTTTTACTTTCACAAAGTGCAATATCAATTCTATTTATTAAAAACTTATTACAAATAAAATCATAAACAGAAACTACTACTCTTTTATATTTATTTGTTGGAATACTGCTTAACATTCCAAAACCACTATGTATAAGCTTAGCATTATTGAATTTCATACTAAGCAATACTAAAAAGGGTAGAATTCCTCTGTGCTCACAAAAGTGAATATAATCATATTTCTTTGTCTTTAATATAATATTTAGCCAAAGAGTTGGAGATATTGTTAAATTAAATTTTGAAGATAAATATGTAGATATATTATAAAAATAAGATACTGATATATTTTTATAATATCCTTTCTCTATTAATGATAGTCTTTTATAATCATCCTTTACATCTGTTGTAAACACATCCACACTATAATTATTTTCAGATAATAATTGAGCATATTCAAACATAATTTTATTTGCTCCACCAAACTTAAATGCAGGAGCATAAGAATTAACTATTTGAATAACCTTTTTCTCCATATTATATTAATACTTTTTTTAGAATATTGCTTAGTGTTATACAGGTATACACTATCTCTTCATCTGTCATTAAATAAAAAGGTAATCTTACAATTGATGAGCCCACATGGTCTGTAATAGGTAAATAAAATTTATCACCACCAAGTTTTTTACCCATAGGCGATGAGTGTAATGGTATATATCCAATATATGAGCTTATATTATTCTCAAGACTCAATCTTAAAAATTTATCTTTTTTCTGTTCATCATTAAACAGCAGCCAAAATGCATGATAATTAGTTTCTATATTTTTAGGAACAAACAACATTTTTAAGCCTGAATTTTTATATGGCTCAAATGTACTAATATAAGCATCATGCAACTTTTTTCTTATGGTTTGCATTTTATCTAAGTTTTGAAACTGTGCGTATAATAATGCAGATAGAATATCAGATGGTAAAAAAGATGATCCATAATCTACCCATGAATATTTATTCTTTAATCCCTGCACTACTAAACTTCTATCTGTCCCTTTTTCCCATAAAAATTCTGCTCTATCAAAATACTTATCATTATTCATAGTTAATGCACCACCCTCACCTGACGAATAAGATTTTGTAGCATGAAATGAATATATACCTAATTCACATAAATTTCCAGCATATTTACCATTATATTTAGAATTAACAGCTTGTGCCGCATCTTCAATTACTGGTATATTGTATTTTTTAGCAACTTCATTTATTTTATCCATTTCAGCAGGAATTCCAGCATAATGAATTGGTATAATTGCTTTTGTTCTCTCAGTAACAAGTACTTCTATTTTTGTTTCATCTATATTTAAGGTGTCAAGTCTTATATCACAGTAGATTGGAATCATACCTTTTGATGCAAAAGCATTAGCTGTACTTGAAAAAGTATACGAAGGAACTATAAATTCATCTCCAGGCTGACCATTAATTAAGAATGCTGTCATTTCTAAAGCATCAGTACCAGAGGTTGTCATCATAGCTTTTCCAATTCCAAACTTATTTTCCATAAATTCATGACATTTTTTAGTAAATGGCCCGCCACCTCCATGGTAATTACTTCTGAATGATTTAAGTAAATACTCCTCTTCATTTCCAAATAACGGAGCTTTTAGAAATGGTATTTTCATAACTAATTTCCTTTTATTTCATTTATTAATCTTGCTTGATTTATATTATCTTTATACTCATTTTCCATACTATCTTTAGTTACAATTTTATTATAAAAATACTTTAACATATTTAAAAAATGATTATCTTTTTCTAATTGTATAATATCTTTTCCATCTTGTGTTTCTAATTCAATTAATGGAGTATATCCTGGAGGTGGCGTAAAAATTCGATTCGTATATATTTTTCCCTTACTCCCCCACAACTCAATATTACATTGATAGTAATTATCAAACCCAAAAGATACTTGGGATACTATATCACCATTATTTTGAGAAAGAGATGCGCTTCCGTATATATCAATATGATTATCTTTATCAAATTTAAGATGTGAAGTATCTACAGATATATCATCACCCATGAAAATTTGAGATATTTTTAAAGTATATGCTCCAGCATCTAATAACGCTCCTCCACCTAATTCTTTACTGTATCTTATATTGCCCTTATCAGAAAAAGGCGGAAAACCAAAAGAACTTCTAATGTTTCTAAGCCTGCCTATCTTGCCACTATCGACTAAATCTTTAATATATTTAAGTTGAGAGTGAAATCTAAATTGAAAATTTTCAATAAGTACTAGATTTTTTTCTTTGGCTATATTATTTAACTCTAGAACTTCATCATAATTACACGACATAGACTTTTCAACTAAAACATGTAGGTTTTTTTCAAGCGATTTTTTTATCCACTCATAATGTAAACTATTTGGTAGTGGTATATATACAGCATCTAACTCATCATGTTCTAAAATTGATTTATAACTATAATATGCTTGAGTTTCAAATCTATTTGCAAACTCATCCGCTTTAACTTTAGCCCTACTAGCAATACCTACTAAATTAAAATTATCACTTAACTCTTTTAACGATGGCATGATAAATCTTTCTGCAATATTTGCACAACCAAGTACGACAATATTTATTTTTCTAGACATGGGCCAATATCCCTCTTATATGCGGATTAATCCAAGCATCTTCTTTTAATAGTTCTTTTATTTGATATAAACTCAACCAAATAAAATCATCATTTGGAATTTCTAAATTAAATTCTTCTGGTATTTCTATTAGCATCCCTCTATTTCTTTTTAAATGAAGCCTGCCCCCATCTTCTGCTAGCCAAGCATCAAATAATACTTCAAATCCATTATAATTATTTACATCTTCAAAAAAATCTACAAAATGTGGCTTTCTTCCTTCATGTGATTTTTTAATATTTGCAAATGTAGCTTGAAGTGTTGGGCTTAATTGAACTTTACCATAATTTCCTGGCTCCATTTTTGCTTCACATAAATAATGAGGAATGCCATCAAATCTTTTTCTAACAATACCTAATAGTCCACCATCATAACCTACTTGCTCTAAAATAGGTTGATCCCAACCACCAGCCACTTCTCTACTATTTGTAACAACTCTTATCCCGTGTATAGTAAAAAAATCTTTAGATTCATGATATATATTACCTGTTTTTTCATCAATATGCCAACCCTTCACTTCATTCATTGGCAAATCAATAATTTCCATATCAGAATTTAGTTGTTTTTCTTTGAACCAATTTTTTACTTCATCTAAAGTATAAAATTGCGACCAATCATTTAAAGCCTCAAATGATGATTCTAAAGTATTACCATATATATTAGACTTAGCAAAAGGTTTAACTACATCTAAATAGTTATTAAAATTTTCTAGATATTCTTTTGATTTATTTTGAATTATATTTCACCAAATACCATTCAATAGTCTTAGCAATTCCACTATCAAAATCTTCATCGGCTTTCCAGCCAAGTTTATTTTCTATTTTATTAGCATCAATTGCATATCTTCTATCATGCCCTGCCCTATCTTCTACAAAAGTTATTAAATCCTTATAGCTTTTACCTTTTGGAACTTTAGTATCTAAGATACTACAAATAGTGTCTACGATTTGTAAATTTGTTCTTTCATTTCTACCACCAATATTATATATATTTGCCTCAAGACCTGTATGGTAAACTAAATCTATACCCTTACAATGGTCAAGTACATATAGCCAATCCCTAATATTATTACCATCACCATAAATAGGAATAGATTCACCTGCTAAACATTTTCTTATAATTGTAGGTATAAGTTTTTCATCATGTTGTTTTGGGCCATAGTTATTTGAACAGTTGGTTATCACTGTATTTAACCCATAAGTTTCTTGATAAGATCTTATTATCATATCTGATGATGCTTTAGAGGCACTATATGGAGAATTTGGAGCATATGGTGTAGATTCAGTAAATAAATCAGTTTCGTTCAGTGTTCCGTATACTTCATCTGTTGATATATGATGAAATCTACAATCTTTATAATCTTCTTTATATTCATTTGGTTTATTCATCCAATATTTTTGAGCTACATCTACAAGTGTAAAAGTACCATTTACATTTGTCTCTATAAATACTCCTGGATTTTTAATAGAATTATCTACATGAGATTCTGCTGCAAAATGAATAATACCTCTTATATCATATTCATTAAAGATAAATTCTACTAATTCACGATTACAAATATCACCCTTTATAAATTTATAATTAGGATTATGTTTACATTCTTTTAAATTTTCTAAATCACCTGCATAAGTTAAAAGATCTAAGTTTACAATATTATATTCTTTATATTTATCTAAAAAATATGGTACAAAGTTAGATCCTATAAATCCTGCACATCCTGTTAATAGTATTGTTTTTGTATTACAAATCATGTTCAACCAATTTTTTTAAATATTGTCCATATCCATTTTTACTTAATAGTTTTGCCATCTCTAAAACTTTTCCTTTATCAATCCAATCATTGTTGTAAGCTATCTCTTCAAGACAAGCTATTTTGTATCCTTGTCTTTGTTCAATAGTTTGTACAAATTGACCTGCTTCTATTAAACTATCATGAGTACCAGTATCAAGCCATGCAAAACCACGACCAAGAAGCTCCACTTTTAACTTATTTCTTTTTAAATACTCTTCATTTATAGATGTTATTTCTAACTCACCTCTATAAGATGGTTTTACATTTTTTGCTATTTCAATTACATCGTTATTGTAAAAGTATAAGCCTGTAACTGCAAAGTTTGATTTTGGCTTACTTGGTTTCTCTTCTATACTTATTGCTTTTTGAGATTCGTCAAATTCAACTACACCAAATCTTTCAGGATCATTCACTTGATACCCAAATACTACTGCGCCATCTTTTACATTAGCGGCATTTTGTAAAAGTGGCGTAAACCCATGGCCATAAAATATATTGTCTCCTAAAACCAAGGCCACATTGTCATCACCTATAAATTCTTCACCAAGTATAAATGCTTGAGCTAATCCATCAGGAGATGGCTGGATTTTATACTCTAAAGATATACCCCAATCACTGCCATCACCTAAAAGTTCTTCAAACTTTCCTATATCTTGTGACGTTGATATAATTAAAATTTCCTTTATCCCTGCTAGCATTAATACTGATAACGGGTAATATATCATTGGCTTATCATATACTGGTAACAGCTGCTTACTTATTGATTTTGTTATAGGGTAAAGTCGTGTACCACTGCCTCCTGCTAAAATTATACCTTTCATTTTATCACAACCTCCATGAGGGGTCAGAAAGAATCCCTTTTACATCTATTAATATTTTTTCATCGTTTATCAACTCATCATATTGTTGACTTGATATAGTTTTAAATTCATTATGACCAACAGCTACAATTACTGATTCATATTTTTTGGTATTTTTTAGTGGATTTGATATAAAATTATAATCATAATAATCTTTATCCTTTTCATCAATCCACGGTTCATATACATCTATAATTGCACCATATTCTTCAAGCTCTGCAATTATATCTACTACTTTTGTATTTCTAATATCTGGACAATTTTCTTTAAATGTTAGACCCATTATCAATACATTTGAATCTTTTATTTTTTGACCTGCCCTTATCATAAGCTTAATTGTTTTTTCTGCTATATATTTACCCATACCATTATTAATTTGTCTTGCTCCAAGAATTAAGTTTGGTTTATATCCTAATTCTTCTGCTTTGTGTGTAAGATAATATGGATCTACTCCAATACAATGCCCACCTACTAGACCAGGAGTAAGTTTAATAAAGTTCCATTTAGTTGCTGCTGCTTCTATTACGTCCCTAGTGTCTATATTCATAGCATCAAATATAAGTGCCAATTCATTTATAAGCGCAATATTTACATCTCTTTGCGTATTTTCAATAACCTTAGATGCTTCTGCTACTTTTATACTAGATGCCTTATGTGTTCCTGCTGTAATAATAGTTTTATATAGATTATCTACTTTTGTAGCTATTTCAGGTGTACTTCCTGCAGTAACTTTTAGTATTTTAGTAACTGTGTGCTCTTTATCCCCTGGATTAATTCTCTCAGGAGAGTATCCACAAAAGAAATCAGTATTAAATTTCATACCAGATGCTTTTTCAAGTTCAGGTACACATACTTCTTCTGTAACACCTGGGTAAACAGTAGATTCATATATTACAATATCATCTTTTTTTAATACTTTTCCAACTGTTTGAGATGACATTACAAGAGGTGTAAGATCTGGTCTATTTAAACTATCTATAGGAGTGGGGACGGTAACGATATATATATTGCAATCTTTAATATCTTCTATATTTGTAGAGCATTGTAGAGTATCTTTAACTTCTGCCATTTGAGTATTATTTAGTTCTAGCGTTCTATCGTATCCAGAATTTAATTCATCAATTCTAGGTTGATTCATATCAAAACCAACTACACTGTAACCTTTTAAAGCAAAAGCGTGTGCTAGAGGTAAGCCAACATATCCAAGTCCTATTATGGAAATTTTATTATTTCTCATTATTTTTTTTTCCTTTTTTATTGTTCTTTAAATACCATTCATACACAGTTTTTATACCATCTTCTAACTCAACTTTATATTTCCAGCCAAACTCATTGAGTTTAGAAGGATTAGTAAGCTTTATCATAGTGCCATCTGGCTTGGTATCATTAAAATATAATTCACCAGTATATCCAACTATTTTTTTAATAGTTAAAGCTAATTCTTTTATAGATATATCGACTCCTGTACCTATATTTATATGTGTGTTTCTGCACTCCACTTTTGCTTTAGCGACGGCAGTATCAGTATTTAGTGCTAGTTCTTCTTTAGGCATGACTGAAGTCGAGTATCCAGTAATATCTGAAAAGTTTCTATTTTCCATAATGAATACACAAGCATCTGCCATATCTTCACTATATAAAAACTCTCTTCTTGGTTTTCCACTTCCCCAAATCTCAACTTGAGGTGTATTGTTTTCTTTTGCTTCATGCATCTTTCTTAAAAGTGCTGGTAGTACATGTGAAGTTTCTAAATCAAAGTTATCATTTGGTCCAAATAGATTTGTAGGCATTACAGATATGAAGTTTGTACCATATTGGATATTGTAAGATTCACACATCTTTATACCTGCTATTTTTGCTATAGCATATGGTTCATTTGTGTATTCTAGTTCTGAAGTAAGCAAACTATCTTCACTCATAGGTTGAGGGCAGTTTTTTGGATAGATACAAGTACTACCTAAAAACAATAGTTTTGTTACATTGTTTAAATATGATTGATGCATTACATTGTTTTGTATTTGTAGATTTTCATATATAAAATCTGCTCGGTAAGTATTGTTTGCTACTATGCCGCCTACTTTTGCAGCAGCAAGTATTACGAACTCTGGCCTTTCTAATTTAAAGAAATTTTCTACTGCTACACTATCTAATAGATCTAACTCTTTATGAGTTTTATATATTAGGTTTGTATAGCCTTTTGACACTAAGTCTTTAACTATCGCTGAACCTACTAACCCTCTATGACCTGCGATGTATATTTTTGAATTTTTATTCATTATTTTTCCCTATTGTTGAACAACAAAAAAAGAGGTAGGGCTCTTTTTTTTATTTTTAATTCAACTACCATAGTAAATTTTCACTCATTAAAGTCTGGCGCTTTAAAGCCGTGCTTTTTGACTAGTGAATCACGCTTAGCAATGTTAATGTCATTCTCCATCATCTCATGTACCATTTCTTCTAGGGTAATTTTTGGCTCCCAGCCTAGTTTTTCTTTGGCTTTGGTCGGGTCACCCAATAATGTCTCCACCTCTGTTGGTCGGAAGTAGCGTTTATCAACAGCTACGATCAAATTACCTGTTTCAGAATCATAACCCTTCTCATCCATACCTTCGCCTTCCCAGCGAATGGTCTTACCTAGATGACCCCAAGCAAAATCAACAAAGTCGCGCACGGAATACTGCACGCCGGTGGCAATACAAAAATCATCTGGCTCATCTTGTTGTAGCATTAACCATTGCATTTCTACGTAGTCTTTGGCATGACCCCAATCACGCTTAGCATCCATGTTGCCTAGGTACACAGTTTCTTGCAGGCCTAATGAGATACGAGCTAGTGCACGTGTGATCTTACGAGTAACAAAGGTCTCTCCTCGTATCGGAGATTCATGATTAAACAAGATACCATTACAAGCGTACATACCGTAGGCTTCACGATAGTTAACCGTAATCCAATACGCATAAAGCTTAGCGGCTGCATATGGAGATCGCGGATAAAAAGGAGTGGTTTCTTTTTGCGGGACTTCTTGCACTTCACCGTATAACTCTGAAGTAGACGCCTGATAGTATTTGGTTTTTTTCTCAAG
>ENA-OREN01004428-OREN01004428.1-marine-metagenome-genome-assembly--contig:-NODE-4428-length-12242-cov-27.256227_pt1 | contig 12242 bp, 12 predicted proteins | sample MGYA00248624_ERZ508555 | MGnify/ENA primary metagenome ERZ508555 (study PRJEB26222, sample SAMN06267773) | marine metagenome | isolation source: Saanich Inlet, British Columbia, Canada | place...
TTGCGCTGATTCATGACAAATCCTTGCATGCCAGCTACTCTAGTGTGAGGGAATGTGCCTCTGATGTAATATTTTTTTTTAACAAAGTCTCCCTTAAAGTCTAAGGCCCAATCACGGGAACTGTTTACCATGTGAGCATCAAAATCTCCGCCCTTAAAGCCTTCCCGCATTGCAACTGGATCTAAGTATATTTTCCAGGTGACTTTATCAAAATTATATCTTCCCTTATTTATTGCTAGGTTTTTGCCCCACCAGTTTTTATTTTTTTCGAAGGTTATGTGTTTTCCAAACTCAAAACTTTTAATTTTATAAGGACCGCTCCCCACTGCAATTTCATCAAAATCTGACCCAAATGATTTATCCTTTATTCCATATACGTGTTTCGGGAATATAGTCATTTGCCCAGTTATTAAAGGAAGTTCTTGGTTGTATATGCCGAAGGTGTACATCACTTCATGAGAGTTAATCTTTGTTATAGATTTAATATCTTTAAAGTACTGTTTTGAGATAGGGTGATATTCAGGGTCCTTTAATAGGTCGAAAGAAAAAACAAAATCATCCGCTGTAACAGGGTGACCGTCAGAAAACTTTGCATTCATGTTGATATGGTAGACCATGGACATGCGATCATCTGCCAAGTCGACTTTTTCTATTAAACTTCCATATTGGGAAAATGGCTCGAAATCATCAGCGGAGCTATCCATAGGTGTTTGAAAAATTAGATTAGCTATGCCTGGTGCTGGTACTCCCTTTAAAGAGGATGGGTTTAACTTGGTGAAGGCTCCAAAATCTGCTAATACTAAATGACCCCCGTTCGTGGCATTTGGGTTACTATAATCATAGGGTTGTCCATGTTTGTACTTTAGGTGCTCGGGACCGTACAAAGATAATCCATGTAGAGGATCAGCAAAAACGCTATTAAAAAAGAAACAAACATATAAAATAGATAGAATAGGGCTTATTAATATCTTCAGATAACTGATCTTAATTTGACGTTTTCTCATATTATCCTATTTTATCATTCTCTTGAAAGAATGAGAATTTATTTAAGGTTCAAGTGCATGTTAATTTTTTTTAGTTGTTTGTAACTTAGAAATTTATTTTTCAATAACCTTACTTGTTAACAATTGTAAACTCTGATAACCTCGCCCGATTATCTTAATAATGTTTTATAGTTTATGATCGCCTTTTTTTGTTTTGTAATATGAGTAATATAGAAAGATCATCACGGAAAATATTTATAGGTTCACTAGTTATTGGTGGAGACTCTCCAGTAGCTGTTCAGAGTATGGCTGCAACTCAAACACAGGATTTGGAGGAGACTGGTCGACAAATCGAAATTCTTGAGCAGGCTGGCGCGGATATTATAAGAATAGCTGTGGACAATGAAGCGGACGTTGTCGCTCTTGAAACTCTTCGTGAAAAATTTCCAAATCCAATCTTTTCTGTTGACCTGCAAGAAAATTATAAGTTAGCGCTCAAAGTTGCCCCATTAGTTAATAAAATTCGATACAATCCAGGACATTTATACCATTTAGATAAAGACAAATCGATCTTTCAAAAAGTAGAATTTATTGTTGAGGCAGCTAGATCCTATAACTGTGCGGTTCGGATAGGCGTTAATTGTGGGTCTATTGATCCTGAATATAAAGAAAAGTTTAAAGAGGATCAAATCGAAGGAATGGTTCGCTGTGCAATCGATCATTGCAAAATATTGGATGACTTGAATTTTACCAATTATTGCGTATCACTTAAAGATTCTGATTTCGAAAAGGTTGTTGATGCTAATCGCCGATTTGCAAGTGAGCGTCCCGATGTCCCTCTACACTTAGGAGTAACTGAGGCAGGTATGCCCCCTGAGGGTGTTATCAAGACAAGGGTTGCATTTGAGCAACTTATATCTGCGGGTATTGGTGATACCATTCGTGTTTCTCTCACATTGCCTAATGACCAAAAAGGAGAAGAAATTTCTGTTGGTCGCGAAATACTTAGTGATATTGAACAAGGGAGATTTCGTTCGGTACCTAAAAATTTTCTTGATGGCCTTAATATAATTGCTTGTCCAAGTTGTTCACGTGTTGAAAATAATAAGTTTGTAGATTTGGCTCAGGAAGTACGCCAAATCACAAAATATGCTGAATCACATAAAATTACTATCGCCGTTATGGGTTGCAGGGTTAATGGTCCAGGAGAAACGGATGATGCCGACCTTGGGCTTTGGTGTGGTCCTTCTAGGGTCAACTTAAAAAAAGGTACTGAAGCATTAGGTTCATACTCATATGAAGATATTTTAAGCGAACTTAAGCGAGAACTCGACTTAATAATTTCTACAAGATTTGCTCAAGAACCAATGACCAAATAGTAACCTTATTTATACATGTTGATTTTTGTACCTCTAGTATTATCCAAAGATTTATTATTAATAGGAAATTATTATGGAACTTGATGTTAAGGAATTGGAATCGCTAAAACGAAAATTGGATATAACAATTCCAGAAGAGGTTGTTACCGAGAAAATCAATAACGCGTACAAGGACTTGAACCGCCAGATGAAAATGCCGGGATTCAGACCAGGAAAGATTCCTCGGAATATTCTTGAAAAACAAGTTCCAGTACAATCATTTACAAATATGTTTCAGGAGTTATTGCAGGAGTACTACGAAAAGGCTCTCCGCCAAAGTGGGATTGTTCCTGTTGGGGCTCCAGAAATTGACAACTCTGATTTTGAGAATATCAAAATAAACAACCCTTTAAAATTTTCCGTTACCCTGGATATTAAACCAGAAGTTAAGGTTAAGAATTATAAAGGCCTTAAGGTGGATAAGGTAGAGATTAATCTTCCTGAAGCTGAAGTTCAAGCTGCAATTGATAGTATCCTAGAACAATACGGTAATTATGAGCATCATGATGACGATCATAAGGCTGTGAAGGGTGATTATCTAACTGTAGATTTCGAAGGTTTTTTTAATGGGGAGCCATTAGAAAATGGAAACGCTAAGGATATGGCAATCAGGATTGGTGATAATAAGATGATTAAGGGGTTTGAGGATGAACTTTTAGGACATATGTTAGGAGAAGAGTTTGAAGCCAAAGCTATTTTGCCTCCAAATTGGAATAATAAAATTAGTCGTGTGCGTATTCCTATCCCGGGGTCCAAGGATAAGACTCCAGAAGATGTAGCTACTTTTAATGTCAAGATTAAAGAAATGAAAAAAATGGAGTTGCCAGAGCTGTCTGATGATATCGCAGAGAAAGAAGGGTTTGATTCTGTAGATAGTTTTAAAAGAGGGGTTAAAACCAAGTTGCAAGCAATGTATGAACAAAAGGAAGAAATGCGTGTTAAGGAGAAAATATTTGATCAATTGGTTAAAGATAACCCCATTGAAGCTCCTGACTCTATGGTGAACAGTGAATTAAAATTTATGCTTGAGGGAATGAAGTTCCAGATTGAGCAGTCAGGTATGAAAACTGAAGATTCCGGATTCGATGAGAAGAAAGCAAAAGAAGAATGGAGAGGTAAAGCCGAAAATAATTGTAAAGGGTATATATTATTGGAGAATATTGGGTCATTGGAAGATATTCATGTCAGCCAATTTGATCTGGAAGAGGAGTTTAAGACTCTCGCAGAGCAAAGTAAACAAAAACCAGATGATGTGAAAAATCGTATGATGGCAAACCCGGAAGTGATCAAGCACACAAGTTCCAAAATTCTAGGCCGAAAGGTGATGGATTTCCTATATTCAAGTAGTGAGTTTAATTTTGTTAAATCTCTTCATGAAAAAAATAAAAAGTAGAAAATTAAATTGAGATACCAGGTTTTTTTTATAACCATAGATACTTAAAAAATTGTGGCGAAAGTAAAATATATAAAAGTTATGAAATGCGCTGACTTGGAGATTGGTAAGTCGGCTATTATTGAGGTTGGTGATAAGGAAATAGCTCTATTTAATTACAAAGGGAATTTTTATGCTATAGATAATACCTGCCCACATAGAGGTTCTCCCTTAGGCGAGGGCAGGGTTGAGGAGGGTATTTTAATTTGCCCAAACCACGAATGGCGTTTTGAGTTAAAAAGTGGATGGTGTCCTCAAAACCCAGAGCTTAGTACTGAGGTATACCCGATTAAAGTTAGTGATGAAAAAATTTATGTAAGACTGGAAAAGCCAAAGGTAGAAGGAGCTGCGGGGAGTACGCCAAATACTTTGCCTGCGGATTTGAAAGTTAAAATTCCTACTATTTTAAAACCTCGTAACCCGGACGAGGAACTCTGACCAACTGTAATACCTTCTCTTGATTTTGATTCTATGGTTTTGTTGATCTACCCTGTGGGGTTGTCATCTTCAATCTCAACCCATTTTGGATCACCATGAGCTTTGTAGTTATTTGTCCCGGCAAAAGTACCCTTGTGATAGATATTGCATTTAAATTTCCCGCCTCCAAAAGATTCCGTTACGAATGCGACAGGATCTTCTAGGTGAATCAGTTCAGGTGTTTCATATTTTCCTATCAACTTGAACTCCATTCCCATTCCACTCGGGAGTAAAACAAAAAATTTAAGGTTTGTCTCCGCGAGAAACTGCATCATATCTTCATCCATGTGGTCGCGGGTGTATGTATGGCCATATTTTTGCTTTGCACGACGTTTTAGGTAATCTTCAAGGAGATTGAAAAACCACCAGTTTGATTCTTTTCTCGCATCATGTAGAAATGGGTACTCGACAAACCCGTGTTTATTGATGAAAGGCACCTTAGCCATAAGAAATAAATTCTTTTTGCAGAAAGTTTTGCTGATTGTTGGTTTAAGAGTGAGTCTCTATTAGATAGTTGATGAGCTTATTTTATTCACACATATTTTGTGCCGACTTGTGATTCTAATGAATTAAAGGCCGGTAGATTTTTTTATAGCTTTGACTTTGTCTGTTTTTTCCCAGGTAAAGCTGGCTTCTTTTCTACCAAAGTGACCATAGGCTGCAGTTGGTGAATATCTAGGTTTTAAGAGGTCAAGCGTTTTAATAATCCCAGCTGGCTTCAAATTAAAATTTCCACGAATTAGATCTTCAAAGGTATCTGGATTAATTTTGTGCGTGCCAAAAGTTTCAACAAATACTGAAACAGGGTCTGCCACTCCTATTGCATACGCAAGTTGAACTTCTAAACGATCGGCGGTGCCAGCAGCTACTAGATTTTTAGCAATATAACGCGCCATATAAGCTGCTGATCTATCGACCTTAGATGGGTCCTTTCCGGAGAATGCACCCCCTCCATGCCTAGAAAAACCACCATAGGTATCGACTATAATTTTTCTTCCTGTCAGACCACAGTCACCATGCGGACCACCCACGACAAAATTTCCTGTCGGGTTAATATGAATTTTCATTTTCTTGGCACGAAATCTTTCAGGAATAACTTTATTTATTACTTGCTCTGTTATTTCTGAACGCATTTTTTTGTTAGAAACTCCGGGGTTATGTTGTGTTGAAATAACCACAGTCTCTACGCATACAGGCCTATCATTTTCATAACGGACTGATACTTGAGATTTGCTGTCAGGCCGTAGATAGGATATTTGACCTTTTTTTCGTACATCAGCTAGTTTTTTAACAAGTTTATGAGAGTACATTATTGGCATAGGCATCAGTTCAGGTGTTTCCTTGGTGGCGTAACCAAACATCATTCCCTGGTCTCCTGCTCCTTGTTCTTTTTTAGATCCCTCGTCCACTCCTTGTGCAATATCTTTAGATTGTTCATCTAGAGAAACTAATACGCCACATGTTTCAAAATCAAAGCCCATTTCAGAGTGAGTATACCCAATATTTTTGATTGTATTTCTAACAATTTGTGGAATCTCAATATAACATTTGGTTGAAATTTCTCCTGCAACAACAGCATATCCTGTTGTGATCATAGTTTCGCAGGCGACTCGTGCTTTAGGGTCATTTTTTAAAATAGCATCAAGTACTGCATCGGACACTTGATCAGCTATTTTATCCGGATGGCCTTCGGAAACTGATTCAGATGTAAATAGAAACGTTTTTTGCTTCATGTAATTCCTCGTTTGTTAAAGTTGATATATTAGTTTTATATATTTAAAAGGGTCATTGTTTCTTAAATGGGATCCTACTGAAAATCTAAAGGGTACCTTTTTCTCATCTCATCATTAAGAAAGCAATTAATTTCATTAGTTGTATTTAAGTTTAAAAGTTGTTCAGTAAATTTTTTAGCATCCTTCATGTCGGACTGACCGATAATTTTCTTCACATGTGGTATTGCGTGCGGATCCATACTCAGACTATCTAAGTTGCTTAACCCCAAAAGGAAGAGGGTGGCTAGTGGATCACCACCTAATTCTCCGCAAATAGAAACTTTTTTTCCGGCTAGTCTAGCATTATCGAATACTTGTTTAAGAGCTTTTAAAATGGCAGGGTTATAAGGTTGGTACAAGTGTGCGACTTGTTCGTTCATTCTATCAACAGCGAGTATATATTGTATTAAATCATTAGTTCCTATACTGATAAAATCTACCTCTTTTAATATTTGGTCTGAACAAATTACTGCCGATGGTGTCTCTATCACTGCTCCAATTTCAATGTCATCGCTATATGGAATCTGTTTTTCCTTCATCTCCTCTTTGACTTTATCTAAAAGGGAATTGGCCTGAATGACTTCTTGCACATCGGAAATCATTGGATACATGATTTTTACATTCCCGTAAAAACTAGCCCTAAGTATGGCTCTTAGTTGAATGGAAAATAGTTCTGGGTTGGCTAGGGACATCCGAATTCCTCTCAACCCCAGGGCCGGGTTATCTTCGTCGTTTTTTTTGAGGAAGGCAGGTTGTTTATCCATTCCAATATCTAATGTTCTTATGATAATAGGTTGAGGTGCTATCTCTTGAGCAGCTTTCTTAAAATTTTCATAAAGGTCTCTTTCGGAAGGAAAACTTTGTGAGCTTAGATATAAAAATTCGGTTCGGTATAATCCAACGCCCTCTGCACCAAAGCTTTTCAATGTTTTTATTTCATTAATTGATTCAATGTTGGCCATAAGTCTTATACGATAATTGTCAAGAGTGATAGCCGGTCTTTCAATATTTTTCAGTAATTTTCTTTCATACTTTTTATGCTCTAATTGCTTTGTTTTGTAATGCTCAAGAGTTTTTTTTGTTGGATTAGGTATGACCTTCCCATTTATACCATCGATGATGATTTGGTCTCCGGTATTGACTTTTGTGGTAAGAGAGTTGATTCCCACTACACCGGGGATGCCAAGGGCTGATGCAAAAATTCCAAGGTGAGATGTTTTCCCTCCAACCTCAGTTGCAAGGCCTAATACGTGTTTACGCGGTATTGATAGCATGTCCGTTGGACTTAAAGTGTGGGTGATTAAGACAACCGGTTTTTGAATGTCTGCGAGTGTATTTTGACTATGGCCTAGAAGATTTTTTATTACCCCATGGACGACTAGTTCTAAATCATCCTTTTTCCCTTTTAGGTAGTCGTCATTAATATTGTCAAATAAAAGGAGGGATTTATTAAGCGATTCCGTGATGGCCCACTCTGCATTTATTTTTTCATTGCGAATTTTAGTTATCGTATCATTAACCAGAATGTCATCATCAAGTAAGAGAGTATAGGTGTCTAGAATTATGGAGTATTTGTCTGCAACCCCTGAAGCCTTTTTTTTTGTTTCTTGCATTTGTTTCTTTGTTTGTTCAATTGCGATACGAAACCTAGTTATTTCTTTGTCTATGTCGCTGGCACCAAGTGTTTGTTTTAGAATACAGAGTTTTGACCTGTCTAAGATGTGGGCTTCTCCGATGGATATGCCTTTTGAAACAGGAATTCCAGTGAGCATTAAATTAACACCTTTTTAAAAGGAAGAATATTAGGTGGGTTGAAATCTTGTCGATGTTTGTGAATGTGGATATTAAATAAATTTAGAATCTTCATCTATAAGAATTGAATATATTTGGTCTATTTCATGTGCTCGTAATATTGATTCTCGTAGAGAAGGATTTTTGAATAAACTTGATATGCGAGCCAATACTTTTAAATGTTGGCCTGTGGAGTTTTCGGGTGCTAGGATCAAACATATAAAATTAACTGGTTTTTGATCCAATGATTCAAATTCAACGCCATTTTGAGAACGGCCAAATACGGTGATGATTTTGTCTATCGTGCTTATTTTTGCATGTGGTATTGCAACATTTTCCCCAATTCCTGTGCTGCCCAATTTTTCACGGTCTATTAAGGCTGCTAGTAAATCATCTTTACTAGGGACTTCCCCTTTGTTTTTCAAAAAGCTTGATAGTTCGTGAAGAACACTATTTTTGTCGGAACTTTTTAGCTCTGCAATAATATGTTCTTTTGTAAGGATATCAGCGATTTTCATTATTTTGGGAGATACCGTAAATATTTATAATATAGAATCTTAAATTCAGTTTTCTATTTAAAATATTTCTTCAAGTTTTATTGGTTAGTAAATTTTTAGTCCGGCTTTTATGCCTGCCTAATTGTTTCTCAACTTTCCCTAAAACATTATCTACAGTTAAGTATAGATCCCTTGTTTCATCTTTTGCTCGGGTTGTTAAGCCTTTTTGTTTAACCGTAGCCTCAGCCATATGGCGATTTTTATCAACATATAAAGAAAAATGGATGTTGGCATTATCAAACAATCTATCGCCTGTTTTGGCTATCCTTTTGTTTAAAAATTTTTTTATAGCATCGGTTATCTCGAAATTTTGTCCCGTTACGGTTAAATTCATAATATGACTCCCTAGTTAAGTTTTATTTAAATTCTTAATTTTGAGTCTTACTGGGCTTATATGAATGAGGTTTTAAAATATTCTTTTCCTTTTACTAGCAGATGGGATGTTTAGTTCCTTACGATACTTCGTGATGGTCCTCCTGGCAATTTTAATATTTTTATGTGTCAGTGTTTTAACCATTTCGTCGTCTGTTAATGGTTTTTTTTCATCTTCAGTCGCGATAATTTCTTTAATTATATTTTTCACGCGTATCGATGACATATTATTTCCCATGTATGACTTGATGCCACTATGAAAAAAGAATTTTAATTCAAATACTCCCTGAGGTGTATCTATGTATTTATTGGTGGTAATTCTACTTACAGTAGATTCATGCATCTCAATATCCTTGGCGACGTCTTTCAAAACCATTGGCTTGAGGTATGAAAAGCCGTGGTCGAGGAACTCTTTTTGTAGTTTTATAATACTTTTTCCTACTTTGTGAATGGTTTGGCGTCGTTGATCAATGCTTTTTAAAAACCATAAAGCGGACTTGTGCTTCTCTTCTAAATATTCCTTGGTTTCCCCTTTGACACTATTTTTTAGTAGATTTTTGTAGTAAGGGCTTATACGCAGTCGAGGTATTCCGTCGTCATTAAGAGTTACGTCATAACCATTTTCTGTTTTAATCACAAAGATATCGGGGACAACGTAATCAATGCGCTCAGAATTAAATGTTTGGCCAGGCTTAGGGTTATATCCTTTGATTTTCTTAATCGCTTCTAAAATTAATTCAATGCGAACGTTAAGTTCTGATGACACTTTTGCCAAAAATCTTTCCTCAAGGCGGTCTAGATAATTTTCAATTAGTTTTAGAAGTAATGGGGTGCAATTATCGTCCGCTTGAGCTTGAATCTTTAAACACTCTTGTAGTGATCGCGCACCAACTCCTAGTGGCTCAAACTCCTGAATTATTTTAAGTGCAGTTATAACTTCTGATTCGTCCGCGTGGCTTATTTCTTCAATATCATTGAGGCTTGCATTGAGATAACCATCGGTGTTGATATTTCCTATGATACAAGTACCAATAAAACTCATCCGATCATTATCCACAGAAAGATTCAACTGCCAAAGTAGGTGTTCTTGGAGAGAGGGCTCTTTTTGGTGCGTTGTTTCGATTGTTGGTTGTTCTGTATAATTTTCTGCTGAACTACCTCTGTCTATATTATCCTGAAAATATGTATCCCAGTCCATATCCGGGTTTTCTAATGTATGTTCTTCACCCTTGTTTTTTTCATCGATTACTTCAAAGTTTTCCTTTGGTTCGGCGACTTCTAGCTGCTCATCTGTTTCTGTTTCATCTTTTAGCTCGTCCTCTTCAATTATTTCTTCCAAGATAGGGTTTTCTGTTATTTCTTGACGTACTTGTTGAGCCAGTTCTAGGCGAGCTAGCGGTAACAACTTAATGGCCTGCTGAAGCATGGGGGTCATGACGAGCTTCTGGCTCATTTTCAGGCTCGTACTAAGCTTTAATTCCATTGCCATGATGGTATCTCTATCTTATTTTTTTAAAGAGTAAATTGATCGCCGAGGTAAATTTGCTTTGCTTTTTCATTGTTTAATATTTCACTGGGTAACCCATCTGCGATGATATTTCCTGCATTGATGATGTATGTTCTATCTACAATGCTTAACATTTCCCTTGCATTGTGGTCTGTTATTAGTACACCTATTTTTTTACTTTTCAGATGGAAAATGATCGATTTAATATCAGCAATAGCAAGGGGGTCAATACCAGCGAAAGGTTCATCTAATAAAATATATTGAGGTGATGTTGCCAGGGCCCTGCTGATTTCCACTCTCCTTCTCTCACCTCCTGAAAGTACATAAGCTTGGGCATTTTTTATATGAAGAATGTTTAACTCTCTTAATAGGGCTCTTGCTTTTTTCTTTCCCTCAAAGCTTGGAAGACCCATTGATTCCATTACAGCTATCACATTTTCTTCAACAGTCAATTTGCGGAATACGGACGGCTCCTGTGGAAGGTAGCTAATACCCTTTTGAGCTCTCAAGTGCATTGGAAGGTTGGTTATATCCTCCTTGCCTAAAAAAACGTTGCCTTGATCTGGGGGAACAAGGCCAACTACCATGTAAAAAGTAGTAGTTTTCCCAGCTCCATTTGGACCTAAAAGTCCGACAATTTCTCCGCGCTTGACTTTAATGCTTACATCATTTACTACCGGTCGATTCTTATATGACTTGAATAGGTTTGATGCGCTTAAATAGTCCACTTAATATTATTTTTAGGGTTGATTACTTGCGTCAACTTTTCAATGTAAGTCTTAAGCTGGTAACTCTTGATTGCCTGGTTGACCTTAACTTGGAAATAGATCGATCTAGCCAGGGTAAATTATGCATGCTATTTTTTTTGGGGAAATAACTTTGCGTGTACCCGCTCATTCACAACAAAGCGATCTTTCTCCATTAAGAAAATCATTTCTCGCCCCTCGATAATGTTGTCCCCTTCCCAGGCGATAGCTTTTGGATTCCCGGTTAGTATGATTTTTTGGAGATGTTTTAGGTAAACAGCGCGGTCACCTTTTGCTTTTTTATTTCCTCTAGATATTTCTACGTGACCTATGGCTACAATTTCGTTTGTTTGTTTTTTATCCGAAGTACTATAAACCTCTATAATATCTGAGGTTATAACCATATCGTCTTTTGAGATAGAAACATTTCCGGAGAATATAATTTTTTGACCCCCATTTTCTGACCTCATTCTATCGGAAGTAATCTCGATAGGAGGGGAGCTATCTTTTGGATGGGTTTTGTCTTTTGTTGGTTGGGAAAACCCTAATGGAGTGTATAGATTAAATAGTCCAAGGGTTAAAGCAGCGCAAAATATCAGCCTTTGGTGTTTTGATATCATCGGTTTGTGGGTATATTTATTTTTTTAGAAATAGTGTTATTTGTAATTTGCTCTTTTATGATTCCAGTTTCAATCAACATTTTAACATTACCTTCAAGGCTTAAATCATTGGTTTTGTTTGATAAAGTTCCAAAGTCTGCATAAGCTTTAAATTTTCTCATCTCATCATTGATAAAAACATACTCGACGTTGTTCAATTTTGTGGTTTCTGTTTTTTGATTAATTTGAGCTAACGCAGCCTTTAGTTCCCAGTCATTACGGCCAGAATTTTCATGCGCAATTTTAAAATTTTTAATTTTCACATCAAGTCCGTCATCATCAAACTGTATGTCTATACTTTCAGAGCTTGCCTGGAAGGTAGATAAAAAAATGTAACCTCCATAACCTAATACAGAAATAGCAACCAAGAGAGTTAGAGTTCTTATTTTTTCAATCACCATATAGTATTGATTTATAAGGATCTAATAAATAAATAGCTCTAAATTAAATGTAATTCTGCCATAAGGCACAATTTTTGTAAAGGAGAATAGTAAACGCTAGTCTGGTTACACTTTTCCATTATGAAGA
>ENA-OREN01004430-OREN01004430.1-marine-metagenome-genome-assembly--contig:-NODE-4430-length-12240-cov-3.398257_pt1 | contig 12240 bp, 10 predicted proteins | sample MGYA00248624_ERZ508555 | MGnify/ENA primary metagenome ERZ508555 (study PRJEB26222, sample SAMN06267773) | marine metagenome | isolation source: Saanich Inlet, British Columbia, Canada | place...
AGCCGTGACGAGGCGGTGACGCTTGGGCTGAATCAAGGCAAGTTTGATGTCTCCAGGCAGCCGGAGAGCAGTTTGGCTACGGTGCGGAATCCGTTCTACGGCTTGGCCAAGCGGGACGACCCGCGCGCGGTGGTGAAGCGAGCGCTTGGCCAGTCAAAGCAGCTGACATTGGCCGAGTTGAAGCGCCGGGTGAGGAGGGCCGCGAAGTGAGTCGTTGGCTGGCAATCGCCGCTGCACTTGGCTTGGCCCAAGCCGCCATGGCGTTCGTTCTTTTCAAAAACGACGACGGCCAAGCGCTGCGCTGGCGGCTCGACGACTTGGATCCGCTCGTTCATCCCAACGTGGTGAATCGTGACACGCGCGCGGTTTGCTACTACTTGGCGAAGGACGCTTGGTCGGCCAAAAACGCGGAGGCCGAGTTGAACGCCATCCGGTCTGCGGTTGGCCAATGGCAATCGGTGCCGGGCACGATTCTGAAATTCGAGGAGGCCGGCTTGGTGCCGCCCGGCGTGGACATCAACGGCGACGACAACACAAACGTCGTTTACTGGGTGAAGTCGGCGGCAGCGAACGGCGCCGTGTGGGTCAACAACGAGCGGACGGAAATCAGCGGCGCGTTGGCGGTGACGTTCCCGATGTATTTCGATGACCACACGATCGTCGAGGCGGACATGGTATTCAACGGCGTCGATCACCGATGGTTCGCCGACTACAGCAACTCGTTCTCCGCCGACAACTTTGTCGAGGCGGTGGCGCTGCACGAGTTCGGCCATTTCATCGGGTTGCAGCATTCGCCGCTGGGGGCGGCGACGATGTTTTCGCGAACCGGCGCAGGAGTCGGTCTGGCGGTTGGATTGCTGAAGGACGAAGTCGCAGCCGCGCAGGCGCTGTACGGCCAACCGGTCGCCTTGGCCAAGCTCGGCTCGATCACTGGCAAAGTGACGATGGGGCGCGGCCTGGTCTTCGGGGCAGTGGTGTTGGCCGAGGATGCCCACGGCAACATCATCCAGTCGACCGTCACCGAGCGCAACGGCCGGTACGAACTGACGGCGCTGCCCCCGGCGACGTACCGACTGCGCGTGGCCCCGTTGCACTCACCGGACACGCAACCCCAGCCGTTGATTCGCGACATCGACATCTCGATTGAGCATCAGGGTGCCGAGACAGGATTTCGGCCAACCGGCTACAATCAGGTGGTGGTTCGCCCCGGCAAATCGGCGACGCTGGATTTCGCGGTCAACAGGGGCAGCGCGCCGTTTTACATTTCAGCGGTGAGGCCGGCGACAACCAAGCAGAACCTGCTCCAGTTGGCGTTCGAGCCGTTCGCGCTTGAGCGCACCGGAAAAAAACAAACGATCGGAATCTACTCACCAACACTGCCGACGAGCAGGGCAACGCTGCGGCTCACTGGCGACGAAGTGGTTTACGGAAAAACGACCTACGATCCGAATGCCTTCGACGGCTTCAACCTGATCTCGGTGGAAGTGACCGTGTCGAAAACTGCCGCGACGGGAGTGCGAAGCCTGTTCGTGCAAAAAGGAAACGACAAGGCGTACCTTAACGGCTTTGCCGAGATACTCTCCAGCGAGGAGGATCACAACTTTGACGGCTTGGACGACCGCTGGCAGCGGGAACAGTTCGCAGTTTTTTCCAGCGCCGAGGCGCACGCCGACGCCGACGCCGATGCCGACGGCTACACCAATCGCGAGGAGTATGTGACCGGGAAAAACCCGACGGACGCCGGCTCGTTTCCGCTGCTCGAAATCGGCAGCATCACCGTCGACGAACAAGGCACGACCATCCAGTGGGGTAGCGTGCCCGGCAAGCGCTACCAAGTCTGGAGCAAACCTGATGTCGCCTTGGCCAAGTGGCGCAAAACCGGCGCCCCGGTGACAGCCCGGCGCTCATTCACATTTTTCACCGACCCAAGCGAGCGGGAGAAATTTCAATTTTACAGAGTACAGGCGTTGCCCTAGCGGAAAAACCGTTTTAGGAACTGAGCGGTGTGGGAGTTTTTGGCTTGGGCGATTTTGGCTGGGGGGCCTTGAGCGATGATTTTTCCGCCGCCCTCGCCGCCCTCGGGGCCGAGGTCGATGACCCAGTCGGCGGCGGCGATCAAGTCGAGGTTATGCTCTATGACCAGCACAGTGTGGCCGCCCTCGACCAGGCGTTGCAGCACCCCGACCAAGCGCCGCACATCCGCCATGTGCAGGCCGATCGTTGGCTCCTCGAGAAGGAACAGATTCTTTTTCGAGTCGGACTTGAGCCGGGCGAGGTTGTCGCTGAGGCCGCTTAGCAGGTGGGTGACTAGTTTGACACGCTGGGCTTCGCCGCCGCTGAGCGTCGGGCTGGTCTGGCCCAACTTGAGGTAACCAAGGCCGGTGTCGCGGAGCGCCTTGAGCGGCCGGGAAATCTTCGGCACAGCCCCGAAAAAATCGGCCGCCTCACTGACGCTTGACTCGAGCACATCGGCGATTGTTTTGCCGTTGTAAACGATGTCCAGCACCTCCGGGCTGTAGCGGCTGCCCTCGCAGGTGTCGCACGTCATGAAGGCGGGCGGCAGAAAGTTCATCTCAAGTTTCACGATGCCCGCTCCCTTGCACTCGGGGCAGCGGCCCTGCGGGCTGTTGAACGAAAACCGTGCCGGGCCAAAGCCGCGCATCCGAGACTCGGGCACCTGCGCGAATAGTTGGCGGATGGTGTCGAAAAAACCGACGTACGTCGCCGGCACAGAGCGTGGCGTGCGGCCGATCGGCGACTGGTCGACCTCGTGCACGGCCTTGATCTGCTCGATGCCCTCGATCGTTTTTTTGCGCCTGGCTTTCAGCGCGGTCCGTACGGCGGGCAGGATGCACTCGCGCACGAGCGTGCTTTTGCCGGAGCCGCTCACGCCGGTAACGACCGTGAACCGGCCAAGCGGCACGGCGACGGAGACGTTCTTCAAATTATTTTCATGCAATCCGGGGAAGATGAGGGACGGTGTTTTGTTTTTCTGGCTGGCACCGCGCCGGGTCAGGGGCGGGGCAGTGGGGCGCGCTTGGCCAAGCGTCTGGCCGAGGGAGTGTTGACGGGACAACTCGATGCCGGTCAGCGATTTTTTGTTTCGCAAAATCTGCTGAAGCGAACCGGCTGCGACGACCTGTCCGCCCTCCACGCCTGCGCCTGGGCCAAGGTCGATGATGTAATCGGCGCGCGCCATCGTGTCCTCGTCGTGCTCGACGACGACGACCGAGTTGCCGCGCGAGCGGAGTTGCTCGAGCGCGCCGAGCAGTTGCTGGTTGTCGCGCGGGTGCAGGCCGATCGTCGGCTCATCGAGCACGTACAGCACGCCGCTCAGGTTCGAGCCAAGCTGCGCGGCCAGGCGGATGCGCTGGGCCTCGCCGCCGCTCAGCGTGGTGACCGCGCGGCCAAGCTGCAGATAATCGAGGCCGACTTCGCGCAGGAAACTCAACCGCGAGCCGATCTCCGGCAAGATGTCGCGGGCGATCTCCGCGCCGCGCCCGCGCCACTTGAGCGCTGCGAACAACTCGTCCGCTTCCCCGACGCCGGCTTGGGCGAAGGCGTCGATGGTCGGCTCGTCGGCGAAGTTGCGCTTGGCCAAGCGCGGCAGCGGCAGGCGGACGGAGCGGGCGAGCGGGGCAAGCCGGGCGCCGTTGCAGTCGGTGCACAATTCGCGGCTCTCCTCCTGCCAGCCGAACCACGTTTCCTCGACTGCCTCCTGCGCGTCGCCGCGCTCGATGTCGGGAATGTAAAATGTTTCGCCGAAACCCCGGCACGTTGGGCACCAGCCTCGGGCGGAGTTGTAGCTGAAATCTTTCGGGTCGAGCGGCGCGAACGACCGGCCGCAACCGCCGCACGCGTTGCTCGTCGAGTGGACGGTCTCGCCGCCGGAGTCATCGACGGCGAAGAGCGTGCCTTGGCCAGCGGCGAGGCATTCGGCGATCAGCTCGGTGGCATTTTTTGAGCCGCGTTTTTTGAGTCGGCCGACGACCACCTCGACGTCGTGCTCGCTGTAGCGGTCAAGCCGCAGTGGCTCGGCGGTGGGGTGAAATTTGCCGTCGGCGCGAATCTGTTCGTAGCCGTGCCGCGCGGCCCATTCGCCGACGTCGGTGTGGAAGCCTTTTCGGTTGCGAATGCGCGGGGCGAGCAGCAGCAGGTCGCCCCGTTTTTTTGCGTGAGCTTTTAAACTGCCGACGAGCGAGTCGAGCGTCTGCGTCTGCACCGGCAACTGGCAGTCGGGGCAGTGGATGACGCCGAGCTTGGTGTAGAGCAGCCGGATGAAATGGTAAATCTCGGTGACGGTGGCGACGGTGCTTTTGCCGCCGCCGCGCGAGATGCGCTGCTCGATGCTGACGGTGGGCGGCAGGCCGTGGACGGCATCGACATCGGGCCGTGGCATTTGCTCGACGAACTGCCGGGCGTAGGCATTGAGCGAATCGAGAAAACGGCGTTGTCCCTCGGAGAAAAGAATGTCGAACGCGAGCGTGCTTTTGCCGGAACCGCTGACGCCGGTGACGACGACGAGCTTGTTGCGCGGGATGCGGACGGAGAGGTTGCGGAGGTTGTTTTCGCGGGCGCCCTCGACGGTGATCCAGCGGGAGTCAGCCGGTTTTTTGCTCCGCGCGGCCACGGTTCACATGCGGTCGGTGGTCTCGAGGCCGAGCGTCTCGAGGCCGGTCTTGAGCACTTTGCCGGTGAGGTCGCAGAGGGCGAGGCGCTGCGTGCGGATGTCACCTTCGGCCTGGAGCACGGGGCAGTTTTCGTAAAACGAGGCGAAATGCCCCGCCAGTTCGTAGAGGTAGTTGCAGAGGTAGTTCGGGCGGCACTCGTCGATGACCAACTCGAGCACGAGGCCGAAGCGCAACAGGTGCTTGGCCAGCGTGAGCTCCTCCGGCTGGGCAAGCGCGAACGACTCGGGCCGTGTCAGCGACTCGTCGCCAAGTTTGCGGAAGATGCTGCGGATGCGCGTGAAGGCGTAGAGCAGGTACGGCGCGGTGTTGCCGACGAGCGCGAGCATGGTGTCCCAGTTGAACACGTAGTCGCTTTGGCGATTGCCGGAGATGTCGGCGTACTTGATCGCGCCGATGCCGACGATGCGCGCGATCTCACGCCGCTCGTCTCCGGAGATGTCGGGGTTCTTTTCGCTCACCGCGTCGAAGGCGCGTTGCTCGGCTTCGTCGAGTAGTCCGGAGAGGCGGATGATTTCGCCGCTGCGCGTCTTGAACGGCCTGCCGTCCTCGCCGAGAATTGCGCCGAACCAAACGTGGTTGAGCTTCATGCCGTGACTCGGTTTCCAGCGGTTGTAAAGCTCGAAGAGTTGCTGGAAGTGCAGTTGCTGGCGGCCGTCGGTGACGTAAATGACCTCGCTCGGTTGCCAACTGTTTTGACGGTGCTCGAGCGTGGCGAGATCGGTCGTGGTGTAGTTGGCCGCGCCGTCGCTTTTCTGGACGATCGCTGGATTTTTTTTGAGCGATTTGTGGTTGTTGAAAAAGACGACTTGCGCGCCGTCGCTTTCCTCGGCGATGCCTTGGGCGGCGAGTTCATCGACAATGCCCTTGAGGCGGTCGTTGTAAAAACTCTCGCCGAGTGTCTCGTCGAAATCGACGCCCAAGCGACCGTAAATCTCGTCGAACTGATGCCGCGACAACTCGATCATCTCGTGCCAAATGGCTAGGTTTTCGGCGTCGCCGCTTTGCAACTTGACGAGCTCGCTCCGGGCGCGGATGAGGACGATCTCGTCCTCTTCGCAGGCGGAGTTAACGAGCTTGTAGAGGCGCTCCATCTCAGCGAGGGCGTCTTGGCCAAGCGCGTCCCGGTCGAGGTGCAACTTCCAGCCGACGAGCAGTTTGCCGAACTGCGTGCCCCAGTCGCCGATGTGGTTGTCGGTGACGACTTTGTGGCCGAGCAGCCGGAAGGCCTTGGCCAGCGTGTAGCCGAGAACGGTCGAGCGGATGTGCCCGACGTGCATCGGTTTGGCCACGTTGGGCGATGAGTAGTCGATGACGATCGTGCGCGGCTCGGCGGCGGTGCGGTAAAAAAGATGTTCGCCCTTGGCTGCGCCGACGAGGGTATCGGAGAGGGCACTGGTCTTGAGCCGGAAATTCAGAAAACCCGGCCCGGCGATCCCGACCGGTTCGCAGCAATCAGCGACGTCTATCTGCTCGATGACTTGGGCGGCGAGCTCGCGGGGGTTGAGTTGGTTGCGCTTGGCCAAGCCCATGAGCGCGTTGGATTGGTAGTCGCCAAATTTCGGATCGGGGCAGGGGCGGACGAGGACGCTCGAGACGTTGGCGTCGGGCATGAGCGCAAGGACGGCTTGCTGCAATTTTTCCTGTAAGACGAGATGAACCACGGTTGGAGTCACTTGGCCAGCTGATCGCCGGCTTGGCCGAAAGGGAGAATGTCGCCGGCTCAGCCTTCCTGCGAGCTGCGGATGATTTGGTACATCTCCGCCGCGTCGCCGGCATCCTCGAGTGCCTTGCGGAATTCCTTCTTGTGGAGCACCTTCGCGATCTTGGCCAGCGTGTGGAGATGTTTCTGGAATTGGCCCTGCGGCACGAGGAAGAGCATGACGAGATTGACCGGGTGGTTGTCGAGGGCGTCGAAGTTCACCCCCGCCTTGCTGCGGCCGAACGCTCCGGTGACGTCGCCGATTAGGTCGGTCGAGGCATGCGGGATGCCGATGCCGAACCCGATGCCGGTGCTCATGGTGGTCTCACGTTTCTTGACGACTGAGACGATCGCGTCGCGGTGTTCGGACTTGATACGTCCCTTGTCGACTAGTAAATCGATTAGCTCCTCGATCGCTTCCCAGCGATCGAAGGCTTTCAGATCCGTGACAACCTGTTCCTTGGTGAGAAAATCAGCCAGCTCCATGATATGGGCACAACACCGTAACTCGGCTCGGATTTGCTACTCTTTATCGGACCGGCTTACAAGCGCGAACTTCGTTGCCAAACCGATGGGCAATCGCCAGACTGCTGCTGCCCAAATGAGTACCATGATTAGGCGTTACGCAGGGATGGCGGTCGGTTTGGCTGTTTTGGCCGGTGTTGGCATGGCAGAGCAGTCGATCAAGCTGCCGTCGGTGGACGACATCCTCGAGCGGAACGTCCAGGCGCTCGGCGGCGAGAAGGCCATGCGAAAACTGAAAAACCGCGAGGCCCGGGGGGAGATTGAATTGGCGACGTTCGGCGCGGAGTTCTCGGTGATCATGCGGCAGGCAGCGCCGAACAAGGAAATGATGGAGCTGACGATCGAGGGGTTGGGGACAATACGCGACGTGTTCACCGGCCGCAAGGGCTGGACGGAAACGCCGGACGGCACAGTAACCGAAAAAAAGGAGCGCGAATTGGCCAATAAAAAAATTGACGCCGATTTTCATGCGTACCTGAATTTCAAAAAAAATTACCCCACGATCAAGCTGCAAGGTGTGGAGCAGTTCGCCGGAAAAAAAGTTTATGCCATAAAGATGACGCCGAGAAAAGGGGACACGGACACGTTTTATTTTGATGCCGTGACGGGATTGGTTGCCGGTGTTTCCTCCACCGCCGAGATGCAGGGGCAGGAGGTGAAAACCAGGGTGCTTTTTCGCGACTACAAGGCGGTGGACGGAGTGCAGATTCCGCACACGTTGAAACTGGAGGAACCGGCGTCCGCCGCGTTTACGATTCGACTTGAGTCGGTGAAGCACAACATCAAGGACACCGGTAAGTGGTTCAAGAAGGCCAAGTGAGCGAGCGGGAGAAGATTGTCTCGGGGATCGAGGCCGAGGGACTGGTGGCGATCGTGCGCGTGCCGCGGTCCGAGTTGACGCTGCCGTTGGCCAAGGCGCTTGTCGCGGGCGGTATCCGGGCGGTGGAGTTGACGATGAGCATCCCCAACGCGCTCGAGGCGGTTCGCACGATTGACCGCGAACTCGGCGATAAAATTTTGCTCGGCGTCGGTACGGTGATCGACGACGACACATGCCGGGCGGCGATCGATGCTGGGGCGAAGTACGTCATCAGCCCGATCACCCGGCCGTCGCTTGTTGCGGCGGCGCACGCGTTGGACCGGCCGGTGATGCTGGGTGCCTATACGCCGACCGAGGCACAGGCCGCACACGAGGCCGGCTCGGATTTCGTCAAACTATTCCCGGCCGACACGCTTGGTCCAAGCTACATCAAGTCTTTGCTCGCGCCGTTGCCGCACTTGAGAATCGTCCCCACCGGCGGGGTGAACCTCGACACGATGGAGGCGTTCCTCGCGGCTGGCTCGGTGGCGCTAGGCACCGGTTCGGCCCTTTTGAAAAAAGAGATCATCGCCGGGAAAAACTGGGGGGAACTCGAGCGCTTGGCCAAGCGGTTCGCCGACAAGATGGCCGGGCTGAAGGCCAAGCTGGGGCGGTGACGCATTTTAGAAGGGAGGGACGGATTCCACTCCGTCCGAAAAATGAGGTGAGGTGGAACTCGCCCCTCATAGGCCAATTTGGCTTTACGACAAGAGTGGTGTTTGATACCCAACACCCGTGACTGAGACTCCCACCATCGGGTTCATTGGTGCTGGTAGAATGGCGGCGGCCTTGGCCAAGGGCTTCGTCAACGCCGGCTTGGTATCGACGGAGGAGTTGATCGCCAGCGACCCGGCTCCTGCCGGCCGCGAGGCGTTCGGCTTGGAGGTTGGTTGCGAGACGACCGACTCGAATGCCGACGTGCTGGCGAAGGCCAAGGTTATATTTTTGGCGTTCAAGCCGCACCAACTCGACGAGGCGACGGAGGCGGTGCGCGATCAGTTCGACGAGAGCCATCTTGTGATTTCGATCTTGGCTGGCGTGCGCTTGGCCAAGCTCGACGCGGCGTGCGGCGGGCATGCGCGGTTGGTGCGCGTGATGCCCAACACGCCGGCGCTGGTCGGCGAGGGCGCCTGTGGCTACGCGCTTGGCCAAGCGGCGACAGCCGAGGACGGCGAGTTGGTGAAGCGGTTGTTGTCCGCCGTCGGTGTGGCTTACGAGGTGAATGAGAGTTTAATCGACGCGGTGACCGGGCTGAGCGGCAGCGGCCCGGCGTACGGGTACATGATCATCGAGGCACTGAGCGATGGCGGTGTGGCGGCCGGTTTGCCCCGGGACATCTCCACCCGATTGGCAGCGCAGACGATGCTCGGCGCAGCGAAGATGGTACTCGAGACCGGCAAGCATCCCGGCGAACTCAAGGACATGGTTTGCAGCCCGGGCGGCACGACGATCGAGGGTGTGCACGAACTGGAGGAGGGCGGCGTGCGCAGCGCACTCATCAACGCCGTGCGAGCGGCGACGGAGCGGGCCGTCGAGCTTGGACTGGAATAAAAAATTATTATGACTTACCCCCCTCCAACCGAGAAGCAGGCCAAGATACTTTGGGCGTCGGTGACGGCGCTCGCCATTGGGGTGCTGATTGGTTTGACGGGGGTTTTGGTGCTGGGAATGGCAAAGCTGGCCAGCATGATTTCCTCGGTGTTGCTGCCTCTGGCTATCGCCGGCGTGATCGCCTATTTGCTCGATCCGATGGTCGATTGGTTTCAGAAAAAACGCGGTTTCAAGCGTCAGAACTCGATCATCCTGGTGTTCATTATGGCGCTGCTGTTGGTGGGGGGATTGGTGGCGTCGGTGGTGCCGTCGTTGATTTCGCAGGTGGGCAAGCTCACGACCGATTTCCCGGAAAATGCCAAGAACTTTCAGGAAAGTGTGAGTTCGTTCGTCAGTTCGGGCGATCCCGCCAAGCCGGCCAATACGTCCACCAATGCACCGGCCAAGCCGGTCTGGCTCGAGACACCGCAGGAGTGGATGAAGAATGTCGGTGTGACCAACGAGAAGGCGCGGGAGTTCATGGTGGATGCCGTGTCGAAAATATCGGGCTGGTCGCTGGAGCAGTTGAAGAAGGTCATGTCGTTGTTTGGCTTCCTGGCCGGCTTGGCCCTGGTGCCGGTGTATGTGTTTTATTTCTTGCTCGAGAAGCGGGGCATCAATCAAAACTGGACGGATTACCTCCCGGTGGGCGACTCGTGGATCAAGGAGGAGATCGTGTTTGTGTTGCGGTCGATCAACGATTGCCTGATCGTTTTTTTCCGGAGCCAGGTGCTGGTGGCGATGTGCGTGGGGGCGCTGCTGACGGCCGGTTTTTTGGTGATCGGCCTGGAATACGCGATTCTGCTGGGCGTCATGGCCGGGCTGCTTGGCATCATCCCGTATCTTGGCGTGGCGTTGAGCATCATCCCGGCGTTCGTCCTGGCGATGATTCAGTTCGTGCCAGAGGATGGGTGGCTCAAGCCGGTTCTCATTCTCGTCTGGTTTGCCGCTGTGCAGGCGATGGAGGGACTGTTCATCTCGCCTAAAATCATCGGCGACAGGGTGGGGCTGCATCCACTCACGATCATCGTTGCCGTGATGGTGGGCACCACGCTGCTGGGGGGCATCATGGGAGGTGTACTGGCCATCCCGTTGACCGCCGCGCTGCGCACGCTGATGTTTCGTTACGTCTGGAAGGATCGCGTGCACGCCGGTGACGCGCCCGCAGCAACGTGAGCGACGAAACACAACAGCCAGAGCCAAGCCCGCCCGCCAACAGGGAGAGGTTGCATATTTATTTCCTGCCCAACCTGATGACGGCGGGCAACCTGTTGTGTGGGTTCCTTGCGCTGACGTTCATTGTGCAGGTGGTTCCCGACCCGACCGGGTCGGAGGGACCGGTTTTCAGTGCCACGGACATCGAGAAAATCAAGAATGCCCTTTGGCTTATTCTGGGGGCGTTTGTGTTCGACGGACTGGATGGCAGGATCGCCCGATTGGTTGGCAAGGAGAGCCCGTTCGGGCTTCAGTTCGATTCGCTGGCGGATATCATTTCGTTTGGAGCGGCACCGGCGTTCCTGATGCAGAGGGTAATCCTGCACGACTTTAACGTAGTGAGTGAACGTCTTGGTCTGGTGGTTGCATCGGTCTATCTGCTGTGTGGCGCACTGCGGTTGGCTCGCTACAATTGCCTCTCGGCGATGACCGACTCAGGGAACAATCGGGAATTCCTCGGATTCCCCATCCCGGCCTCGGCGGCGATGGTGGCTTCATTGACGATGTTTCTGGTCTGGCTCGAGGAAAAAAACCTGCCCACCAGTTCGTGGCGCTGGGTATTGTTGGCGTTGCTGGTGTTCCTCTCGGTGATGATGGTCAGCGAGGTCAAGTACCCGTCGTTCAAAAAACTGGATTTTCGGTCGCGCCGACCGTTTACGAAGTTTGTTACTGCTGTGGTGGTGGTGGCCTGCTTTGTTTTTTTGTGGAAATACCTCGTGCCGATCGTGCTGCCATTGATCTTCACATCGTATCTGGTTTACGGTTTTGTGCGACCCCGGTTGTCACGGAAGTTGAGGAGGGAAATTGAGGAAGACTTCGACGATGAATAGACCGGGGGCCGTCCGTAGATGACCCCGGTCGATTATGCAGTGGCCGTTGGCGCGGGGGTACTGACCGGGTTCGTGTGCGCGGTACCGGTTGGGCCGATCAATGTTGCCATTATGGAGGAGGGCATCCACAGCGGTCGGACAAGGGCGCTGATCATCGCGGTCGGCGCGCTGTTGATGGAGATGATTTATTGTATCATCGCCTTCGGCGGGTTCGCGAGTTTGTTTGAGGATCCCACGATCCGAGCGACTGTGGAGCTGATCAGCTTTCTTGCAGTGACCGTCTTTGGCATCCGCTACCTGATGACCGACACTGTGACCGTGCAGGGCAAGCGCGCCCGGATGGTCGAGCAGCGGCTGCACCCCCACACGATGTTTTGGACCGGGTTCGTTCGGGTGCTGGTGAACCCCAACGTACTCCTGTTTTGGATCATGATTTCTGCTGTGCTGCTGGCCAACGGGACCTTACAACCCGCCTGGCAAAGCCGGATGGCCTGTGCCGCCGGTGCCGGCCTGGGCATTGCCGCCTGGTTTACGCTGCTCGTGTTGGGAAGTGCCCGGGTGCGAAACCAGTTCTCGGACAGGACACTCGTGCGGTTTTCCCACGTATCAGGTCTTCTCCTGCTGCTGTTGTCGGTGGTGATTGCGGTGCGCCTGATTGGCACTGTGGCACAACAAGGCAGTTGATCAAGCACCCCTCGCTTGGCCAAGCGGGAGGAGCTCAGGGCTTACTACAGAGAACTGAGAACAGAGAACTTTCTTACCGCTGATTACGCGGATATCGCAGATGATATTGGATATCCTTGTCATGAAGCGATCACCTTCATCCCGCCT
>ENA-OREN01004433-OREN01004433.1-marine-metagenome-genome-assembly--contig:-NODE-4433-length-12237-cov-3.958388_pt1 | contig 12237 bp, 14 predicted proteins | sample MGYA00248624_ERZ508555 | MGnify/ENA primary metagenome ERZ508555 (study PRJEB26222, sample SAMN06267773) | marine metagenome | isolation source: Saanich Inlet, British Columbia, Canada | place...
TTGTAAATTTATTACATCTAGTATTTGAGGTGTTTGATCCCATCCAATAAGTACCCTCCTCAAGGATATCAGCATTGTGATCATAGCGTTCGCGGTGGTCGTAAATATTAGTATCCATAGCAGCTATTTTGCCAACTCTCATAATCACGGGTACAGTTTTTTCTGTAGATTGTAAGTTTCTCATATGAATTATCTCCTCAGTTAATAGTTTCCGATATATCTAGAGCCGCACAAATTCTACTTATTTCCTTCTTTTCTATTTCTGATGTGCCATCAGATGCTTCTGCCATACCCCAGACCATTTCCTTAATCTGCTTTGCGGATTCCTGGTTGGATTTCAAAAAATCCTTAAGACCATCTAAGATAATTTGATCACATTTATCTTTCTCATTTAGGAACCACATGAAAGCGCGGTATCTCTCTGCAGATCTCAATCGTCTTTCTGGTGAATTACTTACATCGCCATCGCCCAGTTCCTCTGAGACATTTAGTAAAAAAAGACGTTCGGCTACATCTATCACCCCATCAGCAGCTGCAACCAAACAAGCAGGATATGTAAGCAAGACGGATAATAACTCATTATCCTCAAGAGGAACATCCTGTCCTACACCGTAAAGCAGGCTCTTTATCTCTGAAAATCTTCCATCAGTAATCGACATTTTCCAATCCTCCCTACAAAGAAATTGATGAGTGTGCACATCATAATAATATTTTTAGGTAATAACCATCAAAAATGCTAAAAGATAGCTAAATTTAAACAAATTGACCTTGATTAAAGGCCTTGAAAGATAGCAACAAGATTCCAATAAACTTATAACGAATAGCCTATCGTTTTGATGTTTTGGAGGGTTGCGAGTGTTTACTTTTATAAAATTAGAAGCTGAAGCCAAACGAGGTGACTCTGTCGAGTTGTTTCGTTTTTTTGCTTTAGGGGTGTTTTTTTTATGCTTCCTGATTTCCTGTACCACCTCTGGGGCACCGAATAAAACTTCTTCATTACAAATCAATACAAGTGATGTCGCAACAGGAACTGGATTCCTGTTTAGTTCTTCCGATTATGTCATCACCAGTTACCATGTTGTTCATGGTGCAAAATCCATTCGAGTCAGATTGATCAATGGGAAAAGGATCGATGCCACTGTTGCTCTCAAAGATACCAATAACGATATTGCCATCCTAAAACTCTCCCAACCCCCAACATCAAGACAGAACATCATTGTTCTTGGAGATAGTTCATCGGTTAAAACTGGTGACAGGGTATTCACTTATGGATTTCCATTGGTGGACCTCTTGGGAGATGCGGAACCACGATACTCGGAAGGATTTATCAATTCTCTAAGTGGTATCTCCAACGATCCAAGATTGTTCCAAGTCAGTATTCCAATCCAACCTGGAAACAGTGGGGGTCCTGTATTCAATGAAAAAGGAGAACTGATCGGGATAGCTACCAGTTCCATTGATTCTGTCCAAACCCAGAAAGTATTCGGCACAATTCCCCAGAATGTCAACTTTGCCATCAAGTCATCTTATATAAAATCACTGTTACCCAATCTACCCGATGCCTTTATCAGAGATAAAGGAATTGTAGTGGTTCCTGCTGAAGATGTTGGATTTAAAGAACGAGTCAAGAACGACATTGTACTGGTAGAGGCAGTTCCGGAATTTAAACCCACTATGGTTAAAAGAGATTATGAAGAGGAAGAACGACTGAGGGAGGAAAGCGAAAGGGCGTTGCTTGAGGAAGAACGATTAAGAAGAGAAAGGGGGATTGTTGAGCGGGAGCGGGAACTTCTCGAACGAGAACAACAGATTGAAGCAGAAGAACGATTAAGAAGAGAAAGAGATATTGCGGAGCGAGAACGGAGACTGCAAGCACGAGAAATGGAATTGAAGCAAAAGGAACAATTCAATGTCCATAGTTCGGATGACTTCTTGAGAAAACGAAGAGAAGCAGCAGAAGCAGAAACACGACATTGGGAAAGTCTAATGGGCAAGCATAAACCTAGAAGAAAAGGGCATCTTGGTAGTGATGGCAGACCATTAGTTCCTAGTGGATACAACGATAGTTTGTATAGAAACGATGGTTCTCGTGGAAATTTTAATTTCAACTTTAAAATTGGAAAATAATTAACGACTGCGAACTACTTAGAAATGGCAGAAATACTGCCTTTATTGTGAATAGGAGAAATTTTATAACTTTTGAGGATGCATACAAACAATTTAAAGAATGGTATGAGAACTGCTTGGAAAATGGAATAGAGCCTGAAAAAGTTGTAGAAAAAGTTGGGGAGATGATGTTGTTAGTAAATGAGGATCAAATAAAGGCATACAACAAAGGCATAGAAGATTTGGAAGGTTAATAAATATTTCTATTAAAGTAAGCACAAAAAAAATGCGCCCAAGTAAGAAAGAATCAAACAGCCAAAAGGTGCTGGAGGGAGCAACCCTTGCTGCCCTGGTTCACAAACTTATTAAAAAACCAGTATTAACTTTTGAGAATCCCGAACCCAAGGTAATCGAAAGAAAATTATGTTTGAATCTGAGTTGGGATATGAAAATTTCTTATATAAACAATGGATGTAATTCTACCAGCACTAAAAATATTACCAGGAACACACGAAGCTCATCATTCGCTGGAGGTTTTACAGTTGATTGGGTTGATACTTCTTTAGAGGATCTTCCAGAGTCCTGCAGAAAAATAGCTTATTCAGCTTTAGGAGCAGAAATATGATTAGTAATACTAATGCGTGATCGGAGAAGGAGGAGATTATGGCTAAATTGACTGGAATAATTGATGAACCTGTAAGTAGTGGAGGTCAAGATCATCTTGATATAAGCGTACACACAAAGTCTCTTATCAGGTTCATTCGGGAAACAAACACACCTATTACAATCGGTATCCAAGGGGAATGGGGTAGCGGGAAAACGTCTCTTTTAAATTCAATTTACCATGATTTTTCAAGCAATCAGGAATGCAAACAAATCTGGATTAATTCATGGGAATACTCTCTTCTATCATCTCCAGAAGAATCATTATTAAAAATAATAAATAAGATCATTGATGATCTTCTCGATTCGGACATTGATGTAGAGCGCAAAACAAAAATTAAAAGTGGCGCAGAAAAGCTATTCAAAGGCGCTCTACGGATAGGCGCAACTGCTGTAGGAGGATTAGAGGCAGGTAATGTAGCGAAGGAACTGCTTGGTTCATCGGATCAAAGTATTTCTCAATTAAGAGGACAGTTGAATAAATTGGTCGATGATATTGCAGCGAGAGAGACGAACCCTTTTAAAAAGGTACTTATATACGTCGATGATTTAGATCGAATAGAACCCAAAAATGCAGTTGCTATTCTTGAGCTTTTGAAAAATATATTTAGTATTCCTCACTGTGTCTTTATTCTAGCTATTGATTATCAGGTAGTGGTGAAGGGGTTAGAATTTAAGTTTGGCAAACAAACACCTGAGAATGAATGGGAGTTCAGGGCTTTTTTCGATAAGATCATTCAGCTTCCATTCATGATGCCAATGGGCCAATACAATATCGGCAAATACGTAAATCATTTGCTCACTGAAGTGGGTTTTGTCGGGGAGGAAGGTCTTGATGATCAAGATATTTCAGAAGTAATTCTGCGGACCATTGGTGGCAATCCACGTTCCATTAAACGTCTTGTAAATTCTGTCTCGCTTATTCAGATTTTTACAGAAGAAAAATCGACTGACAATTTACAAGATCCCCAAACCGAAAACGATGACGGCGCTAACATAGACAATGAAACAGAAAAGTTTTTGATCTTTGCTTTGCTTTGTTTGCAGATCGCGTATCCTCCGATATATACCCTGTTAACCAGGAAACCTAATTTTCCAACTTGGGATAATAATTTTGCCTTGGGCGAAACTAAAAAGAAAGAAGAAGAAAAAAAAGAAATATTTGATAGGGAGTTTGACCTTATAAATAAAACAGAAGAGTTTGATGACCAGTGGGAACAAGCGTTATTTAGAATATGTTATCTGCGACCACGCCTCAAACCACGTGTCGAAGACATTTCAAAATTCTTCAGTTATCTCAAAAGTAAACTGGAAGATGGCAAAGCGAATATAGGTGATTCAATCGAATACGTTTTAAATCAAACATCTGTTACAAGTGTTGCCAGCACGGATCAGGGTCAAGACCAACCCAAAAAGAAATTTTCTGTGGAAAGTTTAACGGTGAAAGATACTGTGGACTTTACATTTAGTAATAAAAATTACACGCTCACGCTATTCAAAGAAAAAGGGGCGCTGAGGTTATACGATGAAAATAAGAAGGAAGTGAGTGCTCGAGGAATATTTTTTGAAATAATTAAACAAGAAAAACTTGATATAACCTCAAAGCACACCCGGGGAATGGGACCTAAAATATTTAAATATTATAAGGAAAAAATCGAGGGATAATGCCATGGTTGAAGTATTGATAGGACTGGTCATTGGTGCAATTATTGTCTGGCTACTGCTCAGGAAAAGTGATTCCAAAACAGGTGATCAGAGTTTTCTATTAATGCAAGAACAGTTGAGCAAGGTGGTTGAGACCCTGGATAAAAAACTGGGCGAATCGAATGAATCGATGCGAACCCAAATTGGTGAGTCCAACAAACTGATCAGGGACATCACACAACAACTCACCAAAGTCAATGAGACCAACAAGCAGGTTATTGATGTAACCGATCAACTCAAAACCATTCAGAATATTCTGATGAACCCGAAACAGCGTGGTGTTCTCGGGGAGTTTTTTCTGGAAGCGGTCTTAAAAAATGTTCTGCCTCCAGGGCACTATTCCTTGCAGTACAAGTTCAATGACGGCGATATTGTAGACGCTGCTATATTTTTTGGAAGAGATGATGAGCAAACCATATTGCCGATCGATTCCAAGTTCCCTATGGAGAACTACAACCGACTGGTTGATGAAAAAGTAAAAACCGAACAGGACAGATTGGAAAAGGCATTCATCCGTGATGTAAAAAGCCGGATACTGGAAACCTCCAAGTACATCCGCCCGAATGAAAAAACTCTCGATTTTGCATTCATGTTTATCCCATCCGAAGCCATTTTCTATGACCTGTTGTCTAATTCAATCGGCTCTGTGAAAGCCTCCTCCCGTGACCTGATTGAATACGCGTTTGAGAAGAAAGTAATCATTGTCTCGCCGACCTCATTCATGGCCTATCTACAAACAGTAATCCAGGGGTTCAGGGCATTGAAAATAGAGGCTTCGGCCAAGGAAATCATGGTGGGGGTGCAGGAACTGGGAAAACATTTGGGCAATTATGATCAATACATGCGAAAACTTGGGAACTCCCTAAACACCACGGTGAACCATTACAACAGGGCTCATAAGGAATTGAACAAGGTGGATAAGGATGTCCTGCACATTACGGATAAGCCGATCGGGATAGAACCTATATCTGTTGAAAAACCTGATCGCACAGGCTGATCATAAATTAATAATTCAAAGGAGAACTATATGAAATGCCCACACTGCGACAAACAAGTTAGTTATCTGTATAAATGCGACACGTGTGCTCATGTTGTTTGTACCTCGGGAAACTGTAAGGGAGGAAAAGGCGGCGAAGAAAAAAGGTCTCAGATATAAATTCAGAAACCTGAATTTGTACCATAAATCAACTTTTAGGAGTGTGTTATGGGAAATTGGAGTAGTAGTAATCCGTGCAAAAACTGTGGTAGAAAAGGCGGTTCAATGCTCAAATGCACAAATTGTCAAACTGTAGGTTGTAGTAATGGGAACTGCGGAGTTGGGCAGGTTGGCAAGACGTCACATTGCAAAACATGCAATAAAAGAACAGAGACAGTAAGAATATAGCTGAGTTTTATCTGGTGTTGGACATTAACAGTCCTTGTTTTGTCAGGCATCCGTATTACTGGCACAAAATAGAGGAGGTTCATGCTTGGGATTGAGCTTGCATTATCGACAGTCACGCTGCTATCGATCTGGATGATTACCAATCGCAAGCGTGGTGGAGTCCGTTGCGGTTTAGGGCTACAGTTAATTTGGTTATATTACTGGGTTTTTGTAACCCAACAGTACGGCTTCATATTAATTGATTTTGGCATTTTATTTATCTATGCCGATAGGCTAATTAAAAACTACAAACAAAAAAATATGCCGGGTGCGAGTTGGTAATTCAAAACATAGGGGAATAAATGGCAAAACCCATCGTAATTTCATACAAAGGCAAAGAATCATCCTTTGACCATGGAAAGTTAGACCGAGTAAAACTCTATGGGAAAAAGAAACGAGTCCCACTGGATTGCAATGATGAGATATGCATCAAAGCTTCACTCGTTGAGGATGGGGTGACATTAATTCGTTCCGGAATGACTGCCCAAGCTTACTTTAAAGGAGACGGCACTTGGGTACCAAACAAGGAACTTGTAGGTTTGGATGATAAAAGAAAACCTCTTAAGCTTCTGGACTCAACACTCGGGGTAGCGCAAACTGTCGACACACCTGCTTCAGTAACGGAACTCTTGAATTTAGAAGTAACATCTGTCTATTTACTGGAACCTAAAGAAATAGATCCGGGTCTTGAAAAGGAGTTAGGAAATGGAGAAATTATAAAAATCCCGTTCAACTATCGTTCGGACTACAGGTTAGAAACAGGATTTATATTAAAAAATAAGGAAGGCTATTTTTGTGTTGTCGGCGTTCCAACCCACCCCGAATGGTGTGAATTGGAAAAAATAGCCGTAGAGATTTTTGAGGAAGAAGATTCTGATGACCTTGACTTCGATATGTTTTAATTCGTAATGGAGTAATTTTAATGTCCAGAAAAATACATCTAACCAACGCAGCAAGAAGAAACGCGACTGTAATCATGTGCTTTTTAAAACCAGAAACTCCTCCCAAAATGGGCGTTCAAGGAGAACCTGCTAGTTTTAAGCGATACCTTGCTTCTACGGATAAAAATTTGCACGAGTCACTCACTAATAAGCATGGTGAAGAATATGCTGATCTTTTGATAAACGAAGATCCAGAGATTGATCTCGAGTGCATCGGAAAAACCATATCGTCGACATCAACAGTTTTTCTAACATCCAAGGGCGATGTCATGTACGCCGCTCCAAAGATCAGGGAGGTTATCATCAACCCAGATGGATCTGAACGGGAACAACGCGAACCGGTTGAGGTTGAGCCAAATGTTCATGAAAAATTTCCAATTACGTGGAGCGGTAAAAAAATGCAGGTGACCGAAACTGCGAAGAAATTCGTTTTTCGAAAAACCATTCAATTAAACCACGTGGACGGTTTGACTTATGATTTTCTTTACAACATGGCTAAAGAATTGAGCGACGCTGGAAATATGATGCTTGTCGGCGGAGGGGAGAAAGGTTTGGATCCACTTATCTTCCAAGCCAATGGTAAACCTTACAGAGCTTTTCTTGAAGGACGAGTCAAAGGGGAGTGCTATCAGTTGCTCTTACATTTAAGTGATATGGAGTTGAAGATTCCAGAAGCAAAATTAAGGAAGTAACCCATGGCGATGAAAAAAAATAGAAAACCACTTGGTAAGGGATTCATTTCAGAAGTTGGTTCGATCGAAGATTCAACGCTTGCTTCCAAGTTGCGAGGGTATAAGTCAAGAGTTGCTGGAGGATATAGAGCTTTAACAAAGGAAGATATTAAAAGTGCAATACCCCCAGGGAAACTTTTAGTCTCACCAAAAGTAGACGGTGAGCTATGGTTTCTTATTCTGGAAGGAAAAGATTGTTGGCTTGGGAACCCAAATGGTCGAACTATATCAGGGGACATTCCTTTACTTAAAGAAGCTGCCGCTTTATCAAGTAGCTTTCATAATAGGACGGTATTAGCAGGAGAACTTTTTGCAGCAGGGAAAAAAGATCGAGTCCGAGTGGGAGACCTTAGGAGTGCTATGGGTGGAGGTAAAAAAGCAGATGTCGATCGACTTGGCTTTATGGCTTTTGACCTTCTTGAAGGAGGAGATAAAAATAAGCAAGTTCCTTTTGAAAATTATGCGGAAACACTTATCGCGATCGAGGGTTTACTTAAAGGAGGAAAAAGAATACAGAGTATTCGCACTGATACAATTAACTCTCTTGAAGAAATAGAAAACCTCTTTAAAGAACTAGTGGAAAGTGGCAAAGCTGAGGGGTTGGTTGTGCGAGATCAAGGAACAAAGATCTACAAGATCAAACCTTCATTTAGTATTGACATGGTGATACTGGGTTATACGGAAAAAACGGGCGATCCATCGCAAGTCCGGTCAATCCTTTTAGGATTAATGCGCGCTGATGGTCAGTACCAGGTATTAAGTGGTTGCGGTAACTTGAAAACCGAAAAAGAACGAAAGTCCCTGATGAAAAAACTTAAGCCACTTATTACAAACTCTACCTACCATCATGCTAGTGCCAGCGGAGAGGTTTACCATTTTGTCCAACCAGAAATTGTAGTCGAGATAAAGGTTACGGATATTCAAACAGAAAATTCGTCAGGTGACTTTATAAAAAGTATGGTTATTAAATTTGAAAAAAAGTCATGGGTTCCTGTGCGCCTCTTGCCTTCTGCCAGTTTGATACACCCTGTGTTTGAAAGGTTAAGAGTCGATAAGGAAGTCAATAAAATCGACATTCGTTTTTCTCAGTTACAGGAGCGAGTTGTTCTTCAAGACCCGGATCAAAAGGTAGAGACGATTGAATTACCTTCAAGTAAGATAATTAGGCGAGAAGTATGGACTAAGTTAACTAAAGGGAAAAAGGGGGTTCAAAAATTAATCGTGTTGAAAACCAATAAAGAAAAAAAAGAACAAAGTTTTCCTGCCTTTGTAGTGCATTGGACTGATTATAGTCAAAGTAGAAAAGATCCGCTTAAGAAAGAAGTTAGATTATCGCCTGAAAAAAATAATGCGATAAAAATTGCTGAGAAGATGATCGAAGAAAAGATAAAAAAGGGGTGGGAGAAAGTTGTTTAGAATGGAAGCAAACTAGGACCTTCAAAAGCTCAATAGAAAAATAACTCGATTTTAGGAACTGCTGTGAACAAAACTCGTATCGCGCCCCTCTCAAAATCCCAGTATCTCCGCGGCCTTCAGTGTCACAAGTCCTTGTGGTTGCTCAAGGGAAAAAAAATAAAACCAAAACCTCCCGATGATTTTTTGCAAGCAATATTTGATGAGGGGACGAAAGTGGGTGAGGAAGCCCAGAAACTATTTCCCGGCGGAAAACTCATTGAATTTGAAGGAAGCAGTTTTGAAGAAAAGATCAACAAAACAAAAGAGTATTTGGCATCCGGCGAGCCCACTATCTATGAGGCCACATTCAAATTCGATGACATACTTGTGATGGTCGACATCCTAACCAAGGGTAGAAATGGTTGGGAATTTTATGAAGTAAAATCCGCGTCGGATGTATATAAAGACCAATTATTGAATGTTAAGGACGTGTATGTAAAAGACGTTGCTATTCAATATTATGCTTTAAAAGGCAGTGGATTGGATATTGCGTCGGCATTTTTGGTTCATATTGATAGCAAGTATGTCCGCAGAGGGTCGTTAGAGGTAGACCAGTTATTTGCAAAAAGAGAATTGACAGATGAAGTGGTCGAAATGCAACGAGAAGTCATAGAGGAGTTAGGTGCGATTCGGAAAACTTTGGGCGGAAATGAACCTGCAATTGATATTGGCGTTCATTGTGACAATCCTTATGAATGTAATTTTAAGGACCATTGCTGGCCAGACGAAATCCTTAACGAGTATTCTATTTTTAATATTAGTGGGCTAAATTCTTCCAAGAAGTTTGAACTTTATCAGTCAGGGATCATTAAGCTAGTAGATGTTCCGGATGACTTCCCGCTTTCAGATAATCAGAGATTGCAGGTAGAAACAGAGTTAAGCGGAAACGAGATGATCGACCAAGAGCAGATCAAAAACTTTCTAAATGATTTGAGTTACCCATTGTATTTTCTTGATTTTGAAACTTTCATGCAAGCCATTCCACAATGGGACGGTCTGAGGCCATATCAAAATGTACCGTTTCAATATTCCATCCATTGTATTGAACGGGAAGGCGAAGACCCCTCCCATTCAGAGTTTCTGGCCGAAGAAAATTCTGATCCGCGCAGAAGTCTTGCTGAGAGACTTATTGACCATATCCCAAAGGGGGTCTGTGTGCTTGCTTACAATCGCAGCTTTGAAAAAGGCGTGATCCGTTACCTGGCAGAACAGTTTCCGGATTGCTCGGATCACTTGATGGATATTCACGATAATTTGCTGGATTTAATGGTTCCTTTTCAAAAGAAGTATTATTATAAAAAAGAAATGAAGGGACGGTACTCGATTAAAGCCGTACTACCTGCTTTGATTAGTGATTCGCCATATTCCAGGATGGATATCAATGAGGGCATGGAAGCCAGCAATAACTATAAGAACCTGGCATCACTTCAAGACTCAAAGGAAAGGGAAAAAATAAAGAAAGATTTAAAAATTTACTGTAAACAAGACACCCGGAGCATGGTTGACGTCCTTGGGTGTTTGAAGGCGGTTGTTGCAAAGTAACTGCAACACTTTACCTAAACTTGTGTTTCATTGCCTGAATAACACTAGGCTTCTTCTGCAATCGACTCGCGCTACCTTCAATTAATTCTATTAGTTTATTAGTTATTCTTTCTATTTGCCGATTTAGTGTCAATAACACTACCATCATTAGACCAGTCTTTACCTTTTCTTTCACCCGGCCCTTTTTTAAATAAAACTCTTTTCCATATTTCTACTTTCTTACTAGGTTTTTTTGTAGCAAAGTGAGTAAATACTGTACTAGCAGAACATTCTAAACAATCATATATACTACGGTAACCTGCTTGTTGGTAGTTATCTTTTACTCTCTTATCTGGGGATCCGTCTTTATTTCTATACTGCCAAAACCAATCTCCTTCTTTTCCGCTCACAAATTTCAATTTCCTGCCATCACACCATGCACATTTTCTTTTATTACTTAAATATTTAATAACCCACAAAATAATTAAAATCCAGATAAGAGATCCGAATATCTATTCCATAATTTTCTCCTCCCTCGCTTCAATAAAAAAGGGACAACCCCAGTGGTTATCCCGATGTGTCTACCTTATATACGCATATGACCGTAACTTATGCTATTCGTCATCTTCCAACTCTTTGGCTTTTTGGTCTGCTAACTTAGCCCATTTTTTATCCCCAAGTTGATCACGGAGACTTTCGGCGAGAGATTCATAGTCATATGAATCCTTAGCTTTTTTTTCTGCTTTCTTATAAACCTTCTTGGCCCAATCTTTATCACCTAACTTTTCATGAATGCTGTCAGCGAGATTACATAAGTCAGAACTATCTTCAGCTTTTTTTTCTGCTTTTTGGTACAACTTTATTGACTTTTCTTTATCGTCCAAATATTCGTAAATACTACCAGCAAGCTCCCTAAAATCAGAAAAATCTTTAGCCTTTTTTTCTGATTTCCCATAAATCCTTTTTGCCCATTCTTTATCACCTAACTTTTCATGAATGCTGGAAGCGAGACTAGATAAGTCAGAGCTATCTTCAGCTTTTTTTTCTGCTTTTTGGTACAACTTTATTGCCCATTCTTTATCACCTAATTTTTCATGAATGCTGTCAGCGAGACTACATAAGTCAGAGCAACCTTCAGCTTTTTTTTCTGCTTTTTGGTACAACTTTATTGCCCATTCCTTATCACCTAATTTTTCATGAATGCTGTTTGCAACTTGATTAATTTCATAAAAATACTTAGTCTTGCCCTCAGCTTTCTTGTAAAGCTTCTTGCCCCAATCTTTGTCGCCTAACTTTTCACAAATATCGTTTGCAAGACTTTCAAATTGAGACCAATCTTTAGCCTTTTCCTCTACTTTTTCATAAGTCTTCTTTGCCCATTCCTTATCGCCAAGGTTTTCGCAAATACATCGAGCAAGATAATATAATTCATAAGGATCATCAGTCTTTTCCTCTGCTATTTCATAAGTCTTCTTTGCCCATTCCTTATCGCCAGCTTCAGCTATATTTTTAGCAACTTCTCTAAAGTCATCAGAATCTTGAGCTTCTTTTTCCGCCTCTTTAAACTTTTCAATCTGCTCTTTCGTCAATGCCATAACTCTCTCCTCCTTCGCTCTAATAAAAAAGGGACAACCGCAGTGGTTATCCCGATGTTTCTACCTTATACATACATATGACCGAGTATCGTTCACAG